>JACLAD010014032.1_pt1 | contig 11251 bp, 14 predicted proteins | sample 8027901 | NCBI WGS metagenome assembly JACLAD01 (sample SAMN15725071, study PRJNA655200) | protist metagenome | isolation source: fluorescence activated cell sorting (FACS) single amplified genomes of... | place: Spain: Blaines Bay Microbial Observatory, Mediterranean Sea | collected 2016-07-05
TGGATTAAGGATCAAACAAGATAGTATAGCTTCTAAATATATGGATCATGGTAAAGGTTCCACCAAATTTGGGCTTACTGCACCTAATGAACGGGGTATGTTTTATATTTTATTTCCGAGTGCGAGGATAATGAACGTATGTTTAGTCATTAATTATTTGTTACATTAATAATAATGCAATTTTTGACCACAGGAGATCGAACATTCATGGATGGATTACTTGACCATATGTCCAATCTAAATTACCATCAATTACAGCAGCAACTGGAAGACGAGGAATATGATACAGATGCTGTGTTGCAAGATGTACCAGCTAAAAGATATATTGATCCTTCTCAATCAAATATTGCTATAATGTGTACAACAAAAGAAAGACAATTCCGCAATATTAAACATCACATTTATCTCAGTCAATGTATGTTCATCACTCATTTATAATTTATATCGCCAATTTATATTATTTCTATATAGTATCAGAGTATTCGTTTGATATTGGATTCCGATTTTATTATTGGGATTATTATAAAGAGATTGACCAATATCATCCAAAACGAATGGCAGATGTTAGAAATTCTCATAGAGGATACTCACCACAGGAACTCTACTGTACTGAATAACAAAACGTATCAATTAACCAACTATCAGTTACAAATATCGATCATCAAAACAAAGAAATTCATCGATACATATAAAGCAAGAAAATTAGAATCCCGTGATTTCAAAACAAATGACAAATATAATTATGGCATATCAAATAGGAGTCCTATCACATTTACCCGATTATTGAGTATCATATTATACACAGATTGGAACGATTTAAGCAAAGAATTCTCTAAATCATTCCGCCAATTACATAAATATGAGTCAATCACCACCATTAAAAGAAGGAACCGAGAGTATGCCAATTGGAGCAAGAATTTGCGTGAAGCGGTGGAATATTATGGCAGTAGAGGTTGGGTCGATGATTGGTCCAGACAGCAGAATGAATATAGAGGATACGAGAATGGACCATTTTATTGCGGCATGTCCTTTAGAATGGTAATGCCACATTTTAACATTAGATTGAATGGTCCTACATCAACCACCAAGCAATATGCAGTGGCTGCAAGATTCAGTGGAAATGATGGGATTGTAATTAGTTTAAATAATGATGGATATTTACGGAGTAATTTGTTATCATTCTGGAATTGTAGCTGGACAAGTAATTATGGTGCAGAGGAAGAGCGTATATTCTGTGGCGGAATATATCCAATACGAATTCAGGGTATTACAATTATTTCAAATGGATAGGATTTTGCTGAATATTTGCAGCCATTGTATTATTTAGATTTGATGATTACCGGCAATACACCCTCAAATAAATTAGATATCACTGAATCAGATGTGGCATTTTTGGAGAACCTATTTAATTATAAATTGTATGGTAAAGTGGGTCATAAATATATACCAAGATACATTATGGATACATTTGATATGTTTACAAGCAGCAAAAAACAAATTATTTTAAATTTACAGAAAATCAATGATAGTTTTAAAAATATCAGTCATTTATTAATGAATAAAATGATAATTACCAGAGATTTGATATGTAATGATAAGTTTTCAGAAGATTTTATGGATTGTAATCAATTTAAGCCAACTTTATTCGATTTTTTTCCCAATGTCAGCAAGATTGTCATTGTTACTACGAGTCCTGAGGGATCTGTAATGCTGTCCCGTATCGTTAATGTTTCATCATTAATAGCATCAATGGAACATGCAATATCTGAATATCAGCAAGTTACGATTGAAATACAAGCATATCATCAGCATTTTGTTGAAAGTTATAAGGGATTGATTAAGAAATATTTGATGTATTTGGATAAGAGTTGGTTAAAAAAATATCAAAAAATAATTGATTATAATCTATTTTTACACCAAGTTCAAAGAACAAGTGAAGCTGGTTTACATAGAACAGACATTTTAGAAATAGAATTTCCAATGAAAGAACAATTAAAACGAGATATAATTAATATAAATCAAGAATTATTACAACAAAAGATTGAAACAAGTTTATTTGAATTATTTTCATCAATAATACAAAATGTCAATGATAGTTATTCTCCAATTTTATTATCAATGAATCTAGAATCATTTAATATGAAGATAGCAACAAAAGAATTTAAAAATAAAATCAATTATGAAGCATGTATGTCATGGAAGGAATGTGATGCTTTGAAAAGATTATTTTGTTCCATGTCGCGTTGGGATATATTGTATGTGACAAGAAATGAAATACATCAACAAGAATTTATAAAATTTATTAAGAGAGATTATCGTGAATTTAACAATGATTATGCTCATTTATGGAAATGTCATAGATATGAATGTAATGGAGCGACTTTTCTTGTTGACTTTTGTGAATTGTTTTTGGCGTTGTCCAGAGTGAAGTTTTGAGTCTGTACGAATCATTTAAACTGGATTATAATTGGACACATATTTGTCTTTTAAATCATTATTTATGGATTCTTTCTCATGTTGAGTCTGATATCAAAAAATCTAAATTGTATTTTATTTCGTGGATATGCTACAGAAATACCAGCATAGTATATTATATTTGGATCATTATCCATACAATAGGTTTACCACTCAACATTACTTTGAGTCTATTTTCAACATCAAGTTCTAAGAAATGTATCCATTTATTGATGGTTTAACATAATTTGATACTAAGTATATAAATGAATTATATTCATCATAATGTATTCCACAAGAAAATGGTGAATCCTTTCTATACGGATTACATTTATAAGGTTGAATATCATTCCATTTATTTATCAAGAAAAGATCAAAATTGAAATTGTGTTTGATTTGATCAAAATTGAAATTGTTGCTTTTTATTTTTTGTCAATATGTGTGTGTTTTATTGAAATTGTTGCTTTTTATTTTTTGATCATAATTAGTGCTTTGCAGTCAAGAGCCTGCGGAGAAACATTACACTCTGAAGCACCTGCTGCACCAATTGTCATCGTCACTTGAATCACTGTCAGCATCAGAATCATTTGAACATGTAATTATACTGCAACATGCTGCGCAATAATGTTTCCATGTTATATCAGACATCCCATCACTATCTGTATCAGCGCTAGCATTGGACATCACAATCTTTTGATAATCAGCACTTTCAGGATTACATCCATTCAACGCTAATTCAAGTTGCGCTATCATTTGCCTTTGTTGTTGTGCTTTCATCTCACGATCTACCAAATAATTTGCAACCTCAGCACTTCTTTGTTTCTCATCACTTCTTTGTTTCTCATCACTTCCAACAATGACATCCACCCAAGTAAGCTCTCTACCTTGGTCATCAGGAGCAGGATTTACCTTTGTTGTAGTTAACCAAAATCCATGATTAAATAACCATTCTTCTTCATTTTTGCATTGTGCAATCCAACTCACATCAGCCAATCCATATTTCAATCTCTTTTTATGTGCATCATGTGATGTATCTGCACCAAATGCATATCTAATGATAGTACCTCTTTTTTGAGCGAAAGTCTCTATTGCAACTTGTGGATTTGCAGAGAAACTTGTAAATGTATCAAGGCGATAATGTTGAGGTTTATTGGTTAATGGTCTTGCAAAATTAACCTTATTTAATCCATGATATAAATATTGTGGTGTTTTTGCATTTGGATCCATCATTAATTTAAATATTGCATCTGATAAATACATGGACCAAATGTCAAATTTTTCAGAATCTCCTTCTCTTTCAGAATCCCTTAATTTCCGATAAATATAATGATCTCCAGGATCAGTGTATAAAAGAACAGCTAACATTTCATCGTGGCATAATGGTTTTGGTAATGCTTTATTTCTTGGATGTTGTAATTTCTTTTGAGTTTGGGCTAAAAATTCTTGTTTATAAGGAAGCATTGGATTATTTCTTACTGGTCCAAATATAAAGGTTTCCAACACTCGATCATCTTCCTTCCAATGACTGTATTGAGTACGATGCAATATTCCTACATGAAATTCTTGCAACTCGTTTTGATATTCAGTGCCAGAACTTGATATTGTTGTAAATGTTGGCCATTGTTTTGGGTCTGATATGAATTTACCTTTTGATGATGCATTTAATGCATTAAATTGGATAATCAAACTCAAAATTATCATTCTAAAATAAGATTGCATGCTACGCATTGTTTTTTTTGTTAATTATTTATTAATAAATGTGTTGTGGATTGAAAAATGTTGTTTGTTGGTTAATAATAAATGTTTGATTGAGCCAATGAATGTCTTGGGATCTTTGCGATTTAAAGCGAGTTCAATTTGCAAGCATTGTTTCAACCTCTAGATCTGTTGACTAACTTTAAAAAACTGTACAGCTGCATAACAACATCCGGTCGCCAACCAACGTATCCGTTAAACCGTAACGGATTAAATGTGCATAGTAAATAATGATGAAGTCACCAAACATGTGTTAGATACATATAATTTTATCAATTGTTGCAATTATAAAACAATTATTATCTTATCATTGATATTTGGATATATTGGAGGATTCAATGCCTGGATCTATACAGAATGTTCAATTCCATTTATTATTTTTGATATAATATTTGCATTGGGAATGTTGAGTGGAACATTAGGGCTAATTACAAATAATTATTATGGGATCATTGGATTATTACTTAAATATCTGATCGATGCCGTTATTTGTGGTTCATTTATGATTATACAGCAAAATAATGATATGGATCGAATTGAGAATAAATTTACAGATATTTCCAAACCAACATCAATTATTATATCAACTTTCTCATTTATTGTTCAATCATGTTTTTCCGCATTATTGACCAAAATTGTTACAGATATCCTATTTATTAATAGCGTCTATAAATGACATACAGCAAATGTTGAATTAAATGCATTTTAAATTCATTGAATCAATGTGAATAAATAAAGGACATAGCACAACAACAAAGGGTTGTTTATTAAAAAAAACAACAAAAAATATTTATTGTTAGAATAAAATCATATAATCTTTGTTTGAATGTTTGTGTCCATCCTAATTCACATCCACTGGTTCAAAACTTATATTTTAATCATATCTTTATATAAATAAATGCTGTTGATTCGTCGTTCCAAAGAACAAGTAACCTACAGAAAATCTCAGTAATTCAATGGATGTGAGTAATACTGATAAAGTAGAATATTTTAAGCATCATAAAGGAAAAAACATCAAATCAACAAATTGCAACAAAACTATTACCAATGATGGCGATGGCACAAACCCAACTACATCATTTGGTGCATTAACAATAGCAAAGGTATTCATAAATGGAAATTTAAAATTATAGAGCTCAATCCCATCAACGGTATTGTTCGTTTTGGAATCCGTGATCATAACTATAATTCAGGTACTATGGTATATGGATATAGATCTGATGGATATCAATTAATACCAGGTGCTGGTGGTTACAATGCGGATAGATTACATCCAGGTGATATAATTGAAATGATAATGAATAAGAATGATAAAACAATGTATTTTTGTGTAAATAACAAAAAACAGCAAAAATGGTGCACTATTAGGAATGCATGTAAATATTGGAAGATGGCAGTCGAAACATCTTGTTAAGGTGATTCTGTGCAATTATTGTCATATGATTATGTTGAAACTAGGGACATTACGATTGCAAGTAATATCGGTGATAATAATGATAATCAACAGAAGCCAATGCCAATATCAACAGAACAAGAAGAAGAAGAAAAAAAATCGATTGCACCCATAAATGATACATCGTTATCAAGAAAATATGATTTATTGTCATCAGATGTATGCAACAAATAAAGATATCAATACAATCGCTAACACAGCAAGTACAATCATTACAGGATAGTGTGAAAATATTAATTACAAAATCTTCATTAAAACAACAAAACAAATATGAATGTGATGTAGCAATTTGGTTAAAGCATACAGTAAAATTACCACAATATATTCATAATTTCACATCGAATGGATTTGAAGAGCTTGATGTGATGGAAGATATCAAAGACGATGATTTAAAAGCAATTGGTATTGAATTATTGGGACATCGTATGAAAATAATGAAGGAAATCGCAAAATTAAGTAATCAACAAACTGAGGGTCCAACAGTAGACATATAAAATAAAAATTATTTGCTGATAAATTTGTAGTTGCAATTCATGTGGAGTTAATTCCATATAAATATCCAATCTACTCTGCATTTTCACGATATATATCACAACAAGTAACAGTACTAGCCAGAAAATCTTAGTAGTTCAATCCTTGCGAATCGGCGTGTAATCAATATACTCAAACAATAACCATGAAATCAGCATTATTAGCCACATTATTGGCAGTTGGTTATGCACAATCAAATGTGTGTATGTACACTGCTAATGATGGTCAATATACGTTAAATTTAACACAAATCAGTGGATGGACATTAGAATATGAATCACCTGGAAGATTCTTTTATTATACACCATGCAGGTTCACCTCTTTCCATCTCCAAACCACATATAATATCATCGGTATACACTTAACAAAAAAAAACAAATATATATAATCTATAACCAGAAATGGATTAAACTGTATGCAAGGTAATGCCAATTTTTATGCAAATTCAATGGAATCTCAACCAGGAAGTAATCAATGTCTTCATTATTTATCTGTAGATCATAAACAAAAAGCAGAATATTCATTTATTGGAGCAGCATGGAGATTTAGTTATGAAGATGGTGAATTATGTGATATTACACAAGAACCACGAACAACATCTATTTATTATCATTGTAATGATGTTGATAATCAATCACCAGCTCGTTTGGAGACAGCATATGAATCATCAACATGTCATTATTATTATTCAATATCATCAACATTAGCATGTGTTCCAACAGAACGACATAATGCAAATTGTCAATGGAGACAACCTGATGGTAATGGTGCTTATTATTATTTAGATTTATCAGATTTAAAAGGTACAACAATTCATGCTTCAGCTGGAAATAATTATGAATTTTATTATTCTGTATGTTCAAATAGTTTACATTGTTGGCAACAAGGTTCATCACAAGTAATGAGCTCTATTGATAATAGAGAGACAGGAACATGTGAACATACATTGGCTGTATGGGAAGAAGGTAGAAATCAACCTATTTTATATCAAAATGGAAATCAACATTGGTCATGTTAAGTAATATATGTTTAATTTGTTTAGTTTGGTTATAATATGTACGTATATATTGTATTATATATTTAGTCCATTATTACAATGGAGAGATTTGTTCAAATGGACAAAATGGAGAGGAACATATTCGATGGTTTTGTGATGAGGATGTAGATACATATAAAGTATTAGGTGTTGGTGAACAAAGTTCATGTAATTTTTATATGAATATCTCTTCAAAATATGCATGCTTATCAAGTAATAAAGAACCAAAATGGGTTGATGCTAAAGTTGCATTTAATTAATAGTAATACGTGCATTTATTTATAATTTCCTTTGTGCAACTTTTATAATTTGTGAGAGTTCTATATATAGTTGTAATTAAGTATTAATTATCAATTGATATCGTTAAAGTTGAACGTGAGGTTTTATCTGAAGTGCAAGGTTTGATGGATTTTTTGAGTCATTTCAAAGTTTTTAAGGGCAAAGGCATGGACTCTCTTTTTCTGAAAAAGTTGAAAATTATGCAAGAAGCTGATTCTATAAATGAATCAAATCAACCATGGCAAATTAGTTTGATGGTAATTCGTTTAGCTTCGACATTATTGAGTTTATGTGAATTAGCACATATAAAAGCAAACAAAGGTGTTGCAACTGACTCACAATCAATTCATGACAGAATGATAAGCATGTTCAATGATAATAATCATCCATCTCCTTTATCAGAACTGCGGGACATTGCTTCATCTGTATCAAATCTCAGTACGGCTAAAGTAACACATGATAAAATTAATCGTATTGAGTCATTTTTAAAGGAATTATTATTAAAATATCAAAGGAGATTGGATATCAAATTTATGGGTAATCCAACAATATCTAATAAACCCAATCATTCAACACAATCTTGTCATGGTACAAAGTGTATCAGAGAAAGATTTGAAAATTTATTTAATGGATATTTCCGTCAAATTCCAAAAGATGAATTTAATTTGGAAATTCCTGACTCATTGAGGTTGGTATGTTTAGAGTATTTTGGAATGATTTGGATGAATTCAAATATTTTGAATATGGCACAAATAAATTGTATTGGAGTATTATTACAAAATGGGTTTGATAATGAAATAAATAACTTTTATGTTGAAAAGGTGTTTGAAGCAGCAATTGATGGATATGATGCAGAGAGTTTTGATGAGAAATGTAATAAATTTGAAAATGTATTGACTGTAATACACACAAATTATGGACATAAAATAGCCACATTTTCAAGAACGTCATATGAATCAAACCTTAACAAAGATAACAGTAAAAAATGGTCGGTAATGCTGGAATCTAGTTATCATACAGTAATACATTCACACGGTGTACAAAAATTTATTGGTGATTCAAGTGGGTTTATTGATGCAAATGAAGAGATGTATCATGTTCCAAATGGATTGGATATATCAATGGATATGTTTGATGATAATAAATTTAAAACAGATCTAACAGATTTTGAATTTCTTGAGATTGCGCACGTTGAAATTGATGAAACAGCATGCTTCCATGTTCACAGAGTTTCTACCTCGATTTGAACCAAAGTAGAAATTGCAAGAGGTTTTCCCGTCAAATTTTGAACCCAGGTAGAAAAAATTGGGAATGGAAGCATGCTGTTTTGTGAGTTGTTTAAGAGTATCTAATTTTGAAGTATTTTATTTATAAAGGCACAATTTCTAAAACATCAGTCCAACAAACACCATATTGTAGAGTTACACTCCTTCGATTTACCTGCTCAAATATAATACGATAACCGTGTTCTTTACCCCATAATTCATATGTCTCGTTGCTTAGATCATCAATCCAACTCATATATTCACTTTGATTATCTGGGATTGCATCTAAACTTTTATTGCTGCTCCTTTGCTCTGATGTCCTAACACCTTTTGAAACTGTTACAAACCATTTTGCTGAACGATTTGCATGTTGTGCCTGTAAACCTTTTGGTGCATCTGGAACATTATGTAGCCATAATCCACCATGAGTTGGATACTCAATTTGGAATTTCTTAACATAATCTCCATGATTACTTCTTAATGTAATCTTTATCCGTCTGTTATGTTCAGATAATAGCGATTCAAGCAATGATAATAATGATTGCATATCTATTACATACTCCCAATGAAGATTTCCCTTTGTTTTAGATGTATTAATAACAATACTTCTACAATTTGTAAACAAATCAAATATCATTGGTTTAAATAAATTTTCATTTTTATGTGTAAATTTAATTTCATCATATCCATGATAATCCTTTGATTCTGTACCAACTATATCACACATTATCAATTTCCTCAAATCTCCAAATGTTTCTATTGACGCCACATTTAATATAATTTCAGTTTTGTTGTAAATAATAGCATGGAATGTATCTAAAATATAAAGAGGATAATTAGTTGTCTTTTTAATTGATTTTGACAATTGATGCTGGATTAAATTATGCAATATTTCATAATCAATTTGTGTAATTACAGGCGATTCAATTCGTTTACCACTTAACATACAATCCAAGAAATACATAGCTTTGAAATATTTAGAATAATTACCATTAGATTCCATGATTCTTACTGTTTCGATTTTAATGGTTCTATCTCCACCACACCATAATCTTTCCTGTTCCGCTGCATAATTACTAAGCCAACTGCAATTCCAACATCTTAATGTTATAAATGTTAAACACTTATTGATATTACAATATTTTGATATTTTGAAGCGAGAACAAGTTGTAATCCAATACATTTTATATAAAACAATGATGGTGCATGAATTACATGATTACATTGAAAATAACTTTATAAAAATTGATGGTATTGATGATAAATTTTATCATGAATTAGATAATAAAATGAAACAAATGAATAATTTTCCAAATAAGCCAAAGTTATGTTTTTATACAAAAAAAGGTTTTTCGTGGGATGAGCATCATTCACGTCTAAAATTACAAGATGCTGTGTTACCAAAATTTAATACATTAACATTTCAATTAAATCCAGAACATCCATCATTTAAAGATGTAACAAGTCATTCTGTATTAAATTACCCCGAATGTAAAAGTAAAACAATTGTAGGGAAATTTGCCATTGATACAGAAATATTAACTCAGTCCATTCAAAAATATAACGATCAGAGACTCAATGGAGAAGAAAAAGGTATATTTGAGCAAGATTTGCGATCAATTTTAGATTTTATAAATTCAGGAGAATTGCAAATGATGAATGTAACAAAGCCATATTATGGTGAATTATTGGAAAGAATACAAAGATATCTCGGAAATACAATCCATTCTAAATATCTTCAATTAACGGATCGTTGGGATGGAACAAAGGATTTGCTCAAATATGGACATTTCATTAAATGTCATATTATTTGGCTTAATGTAGCAATCAAAGAATCATTTAATCCATATGTTCCAAAAGAAATTGAATTAAAATATGCATTTTATTGTGTTAAGATTTTTGCTCCAGATCAATGTCCATATCCTGTTCAAAATGTAGCAGATAATAAAATTAAAAAAGAAATACGCTTTTGGCATCGTAAAGAATTCAAAGTTGGTGATTTTATCAATGATTTATTTAAAACAATTCGAAATTCATCAGATCATATTTTGATGAATGATAAATTTAAAGAATTGACGGATTTATATTTTGGAGATAAAGATGAAGAGGAAGATGATGATGTTGATTTGAATGAGGATAACATCGCTGTTGAGAGAGACAAAAATATTAAGTGTATTTTATCATTGTGGCCAAATAAGAATGCGTTTCAGGGATGGTTCAGTTCAGATTCTTTACGACGAATAAAGACATTTAAGGATGAGGAAATTTATAAAGAAAATAGAGTTAATATTATGAAAAATATGGTTTTAATCGGTGTCCTGAATACAAAGATTTTTTCCATACAGATAATGAAAGGATGACTACATTTAATTTGTATATGATAAGAATGAAAGGAATGGATAAAGCAAGGAATGTAAAAATTACAGTTAAATTTGAAACGTTAAATGATTTTCATTGGATTCAAAAGAACAAGAATTT
>JACLAD010010939.1_pt1 | contig 11249 bp, 17 predicted proteins | sample 8027901 | NCBI WGS metagenome assembly JACLAD01 (sample SAMN15725071, study PRJNA655200) | protist metagenome | isolation source: fluorescence activated cell sorting (FACS) single amplified genomes of... | place: Spain: Blaines Bay Microbial Observatory, Mediterranean Sea | collected 2016-07-05
GCACAAAAAAATTGTTTTTAACTTTTTTTCGATTTTTGGATGTTTTTTCATTCCAAATCCTTTTCTTTTATCGAAATATTTTCGTTTTTTAGGTTGGGACGGAATGTGCATGATTTAAGCGATGTTATGGGTAATGGTGGATTGGAAGTGGATAGGAAGATTTTTCTGCAAATATTTATGATCATGGGAGGGGAAGCTGTGTTTCAGCAGGGAGACTCAGTGATATCAGACTGCTTGCATTACAGTGCTGGCAGAATACTAGACACAGAGTTCCAAAAAAATCAACAAAAAATGTGAAAAATGAGGAATATTGGATGAATTTTGATGGTTTTGGAGGAAAAAATTGAAATTTTGATTTTTTTCATTTTTACAAAAATTTGGTGACATCGGATTGTTTGCATTACAGTGCCGGTAGGATATTAGACACGGAGTTCAAAAGTTCTTCTTCAACCTCCCCACCTGAGAATAAACTTATGAAAATCGTTGTGAATATTCTAGAGAGGAGTATGAATAAATGTATCAAACATGTGAAGAGTGACGCATTGAAGGCGTTGAATCGAAAACGGTTTGATTTTGAAAAGTTTGAGTTGCGGCTGGCCAAAGTCTTTTTCGCACGGCGAAGGGTACTATGGAAAGATGGGTTTGAGGCGCTGAATGGGTATTCGATAGCGGTGAAGCATTGGCGCAGGGAATTCATGGTCGGCATGCTACGCACGGCAGGGCAGATGAAAGCTTGCAACAATTTATCTTTCATCTTGCAAAAGTACGTCTTCTTTTTTTATTGTCAGAACGTTTTGAAATTGATGTGATATTATCTTGTAAGGAGAGTGAGGAATGCGTTCAGAAGGATACTCACAAATCCCGGCAAAGTTGCAAAAAATGCAAAGCAAACGAGCGATGTATTACCGGTACCAATCGACGTAAATGAAATTCTACAGCGCTACGACTCCGATATTCAACATCAAGCAAACAAAGGTACATTCTTCCAAGCAGCCCCACACGTTTCAAAGATTACCAAACCACCCCTACATAAAAGCCCCTCAAAACTCTCTTCCTCCCTCCGAGTGGACGAGCTCCTCGCAAGCCTCCCACAGCGCAGATCCCCCGACATGCTCTCCTCGGATGAGGAAATTATCAAACATACCACACCGAAGGTGAAGGATAGTGTGGATAGGCGGTCGGAGAAGTTTTATTATAGTTGAAATGTGTATATTAGATATGAGATGAACCTCCAAAACATGCGTTTGAATAACATTGTCGGTTTGTGTTTAAATAATATAATTGATTTGGCTGATTCTACAAGTTTCAATATTCAACATTTTTTCAAACATCTTGTGTTTCAAGAAATATATTTATTTTGAATTATATTCCAAAAAGGATTGAAAGGACACTTTTTGATCTGAACATATCATTATCAAATGAGTTCCAAAGTGGTATTGCTTGCGGGATGGATGTGCTGCACCGCAATGTGTATGGATGGTGATGATTATATTGAAGGCTATCAGCCTGGTGCGCCAGAGATTTTTGCGAGGTTGATTATGCTAAATGTCGGGCGGGTGATTAGACGCGGGGCGACTCATATGCGTGGGGATGGTGAGTTTAGTTTTGGGAGTTTGCTCCGGCAGGAGATACAGTACCTGCGCGATTATGGGTCGAGAGATGGTGTTGAGATGAAGAAGTTGAATTGCGAATTTGCTGAGGTAGACGACAAGAATAAGGAGGAGATCTGTAGCATCTGTCTTGAAAGCATGGGCAGCGAACAAGCAAATTCAAATAAGCTGGTCAAGTTACCATGCAAGCACATATTCCATGCCGATTGCCTGAAACCATGGATAGAAAAGCATTTATCATGCCCAAACTGCAAAAGTACAGCGTGCCGGCCGAATAATGTTATAATACAAGAGCGATCGCCATGGTTGGATGGGGTTGAGAATGTATTTGGTCAGAGGGCTGCGTGGTTGCTGTCAACGAGGCTTGGCACGCATTTTATCCGGTTGATACCGATTCTGATACCGACGGTGATTACCGGGCTAAGCCTGTTGTTTGGGTATGGCGGCGCGGATATGGAGATGGTTTTCTGCGTTTTCCTTGGGCTGATTCCCTTGTTTATGTGGGTTTCCTTCATGAGCTCACTTGTCAATCAGTACGAACGCGACATGAGTCCAGCGGGCTACCATCCTGAGTGAGGATGTTTACGAGAATAATTTTTTATGCGGGGATCACATTTCAATTGTCTCTTATGTTGTCGGCTAGTGATAATAGAATATGATGTAGTTTTCATCTTACATCTTACATCTTTCATCGCGCGAGGTAGTCTATTACTAAAACTTTCATCGTACATCTTAATACCATAATTTTATGTATTGCTTCACACGTTTGCTTTATACACAGCGGAATTACTATCAAAATTATTAAGTTCAACTGTAATCTATTGAAGTGAAAGATGTCTGTCAAACTTTTAGACAACGTTGCTGATTGCGCCACTGCAGTTGCAAGTTTGTTACGTCAAGAAGAGATCGCGGTTGATATTGAGGGAGTTGACCTGTGCCGCCGCGGCAAGATCTGCATTATTCAGGTACATTCAGTGTCTGTCTTGCATTCTGAAGATCGAAAACCTTTTGGATTGATGTTTGGCGCGCGCAGATACATCGCGCGGCGCCATTTTAAAGCACGTCTGAGTGCACACTCAAGCAGGAAAAATATTTAAAATAATTTATTTATTTAAAAAAAATCCTTTCAATGACATTGTTTGTGCATTTCCTTGGGTGTCGCGATTTAGCAAGCGTGACGGGTGCAATCTAATCTTTTTTTATGCATTTTGTATTGTTTTCGGGGCTTTGTATTGATTATTCATAGTTTTTTTAAATTTAAAGGTGTACACAAGGTCTGGTGATACGACGTACCTATTCGACGTGTCCGCGTTGGGCAAGGAAATCTTCTCTGCTGGCCGCCTCAAGGAGTTGCTTGAATCTCCAAGCGTGCGTAAAATCGTGATTGACGGGCGAGCTGATAACGACGCGCTACATCATCTCTTCGGTGTGAAAATGGTCAATGCGTATGACCTTCAAATTCTACATGCCATCCGTGAAAACAAGCACTCGGATCTGTACGTCAAGGGCCTGAGCAAGATTATGGCAGCGGCAAGTGTCGTGCCGATTCGTGACCGCGCCCGCGTGGAGGCTATCAAGAATAAGGGCGTGCGTTTGTTTGCGCCGGAAAAGGGCGGTTCGTACGCGGTGTGGAGCGAGCGCCCACTGCAGAAGGAATTGTTGGACTATTGCGCGTGTGATGTGAAGTATTTGTTGGACATTAAGGATAAGTGGTCGGACACGCATTATGATGCTGATGTCTTACGTTTGACGAAGCAGCGCATTGACAAAGCTGTGAACTCCATCGCCTTTCGTAAGGGTCCGCATATGTCCAAGCGCGATTTTGACCTTCCTGGTCCCCAGCCTTTTCTTTGCAATGGTTTGGATTATGACTTTGATGATCGTCCAGACTCGCTACATGATTTACATTTCGACCATTTCGACGATGATGATCGTTCGCCATCACTATATGATCATGGTTATAGTGATGATTCGGTTTACGGATACTGATTGGATATTCGTATATTTTGCTACTTTCTTGTTGAGCACGTTCGAAGCATATCATTTTGGAGACATCATACTTTTTGAGAGGGTTTGGGCGGGCAGCACATCTGACATGATAGGGATTTTTGACTGGGTTTCGAACATGGTAGCATTGTTGGTGGTTGGTAGTGCGTCTAGAATTAGAATGTTTTCCAGCGTCTCATCTTTCATCTACTATAATACATGCCTGTGCCAAAATATTCGTAATTATTCAAATCAAAATATCAATATGGGATCGGGCGCAAACAGTTTTTAGAACAAGATGGACGTTGGGGACGCAACAACAGAACCGTTTGCGCATCAATGCGAGCATCAAGGTTGCGAAGATGAAGGAATCAACTATTTTACTTGTACATACGACGGTCAAGGGACTCAACCACCGTGCAGGGACTTTGGTCGGAGGATACGCGTATGCGAGCGTCATGCAGCGGAGTGCCGAAGTTGCGGTTGCCCAGGTAGCGTTCAATCCGCCACGTCGGACCGGCGGTCTAGTGCCGTCTCCCTCCCATCAGATTTCGATGCGCGTATGACAGCGGATTTTAGGAAAGAATTTCGTTGTTGGATTGAAATCATTTTATTCCCAAAGAACGGTGTAAAATGGTGGCAGATCATCGACGCATTAGAAGATCAAGACGAAGGCCTTCGAACCTTGCAAATTGCTAAATCTGTGATCGGACCCGCAGGCACCAAAAAGGATGTTAACGCGACGTTATACCTATTGCAGAAAGTTAATGCAATCAAACAGACATGCAAACAACCGCCCAGATGGTCTGCGATCCGCAGTAAAAGTTTTTTATTGGAGCAGGTCGCCAGCATGCTATTTCAGGTTGGTTTAATTGATGATGAGGTAAAAATGCGAATTATTCACGACCCGCGCTATTTTGATCTTCAGAATGCAGACGTGCCTCTTGGTATCCGTCGCGGCGCTTTTCAGAATTGGATGGACGCCAATCCTTTACCAAGTTAGGTCGTGATGAGATTAGATTGTCAGAATATTTGCAGATTTGTGTTGTGCTTGCATCCGTTTGTAAAATCCAATTATGGTTCAAGTACATCTCCACCTGTCATGAATATCGTGCTTCTTCTTCTGGCCTATGTTTTAGGCTCGCGCGCCGATCAAGCTTGTAATCAGGTCAATCCGCGGTGTAGACCCGTAGTCTTTTTTCCGGGCACGTTTCAGATTTGTAATGATGATGACCATGGGAGGTTTCCGTTGCAGATGCACGAGGATTATTTACAAAGTGTCTGCGGTGAGGTATGTGTGATTTGTATTGGGTATAAACATCATTTGACCAACGTTCTTACGGATATGCCATCACAGCTGACCATGGTTAGAAAGGCAGTTGAATCAACCCCTGCGTTGGCGAATGGTTTTAATCTTGTAGGGTATAGCCAGGGAGCATTACTCGCGAGAGCGTACGTCCAAGTTTACGGCAATGTTCATAATTTGATAAGCCTCAGCGGGCCGCAGGCGGGCATAGACGATTGCCCAATGTTGGGGTATCTTGCGCGACATCACAAACTATGTGAAGAAATTGTCAATGTGGCTACGCGTGAGATTTACCAGCTAGCAGATTGTTCTTTTTGCGGGTATTGGAAAGGGCAGGATAGGGATGTATACCTATCGTCATCTACTTTTCTTGCTGATATCAATAACGATTTGGAAGTGAAAAATGAAACGTATAGGCGGAATATGATCAGCCTTAATCAATACGTTGTGGTCAGAGCAAACCAGGATCAAATTGTAAAACCAAAAAATTCAAGCTATCATGAATTCTACCCCTGGGGAGGGGGGTATAAAAATGTGTCCATTGCATACTTAGGAACATTCGACAATTTTGCAACACATGCTAATTATACCATACCGCTAGCTGACGACCCAGGCTACCAAGGCGATTGGATCGGTTTGAAAATGTTGAATGAAAGCAACCGGTTGAAGCTACTTGCATATGATGGCCAGCATCTTGAGATATCGCAGGATTGGTATCATGAGAATTTCTACCCATGGTTGATCGAAAGTTCTGATGAGGAAAGTGATAGAAGGCGGGAGCGTGGTTATGTGAGAGGTTTGTTGAGTGATATGCTACTTGCTACGCGCGCTCGATTCAAAAGCAGAATATGAATTCCAAATACGATCAAACTTTGATTTTTGTTTGTCATCTGTCAATAAATTGTTTTTGTATCGCAATATATATAGTGTCGAAAACTTAAATGGTTTAATGTACGAATATTTGAATTATCATCTGGCGATTTGTTTTTTTTTGTACGTATCGAATCACAATCTATGATAAGTGCAGTAATTAAGTATTTATTTTTCAAAAGATAATTACATTTGCAAGTGTTGCAACACATTGCAAACGCCATGACAGGTCTGGCGCACTACGTGCGGCTAGCAGGGGTGAATATCATTGGTTTGTTGATCTACGCGAATTTCCAGGAGAGGGTGTTTAGGATACCTGGCTTTGTATATGTTGGGTGGATGTCGATGATATTTTTCTTTGTACTTGCATTTTGCGGGTTTGTCGAGTTAGCAATCCGCGGGGAGTTGAAATTACGGAGGGGGAAATTAAGCGAGTATGTGTTGCTGGGTTGTGTTGATTATGGCAGTGTGTTTTCATCTAATGCGGCGACGAATTACATTAGTTACCCGCTGCGTGTTGTGTCAAAATCATTCTCTGTGTTTATAACAATGATTATTTCAAAGGTGTGGGTGGGAAAGCAGTATACGACTAGACAGTATGTTTCGGTGGCGGTATTGACTTTTGGCATTTTGTTTTTCTGGGCAGGTGATTATGATGTGAGTCTCAATCCAATGGACTTCTTAGAAAGAACATTTATTGATTTGGAATGGGAAAGAAATAATTTTGGTGGGGGATGGATTGGTCCCAGTATTTGGGGTTTTGGCTTTATTATATTGGCAATTCTATTAGAATCGTTTATGTGGAATTTATCCGAGAAGAATTTCTTCTGCGCTGATGTGAACGCGAGCCCAACAGAAGTGACTACCTGGTCTGCGGTGTTCGGATTTCTTGTAAGTGTCGTTTGTGAAATTGTGCACGGAGGCTTTACCGCTGCATTGAAGCATAGTGAGGAGCATCCGGAAGTGGTTTATTACTGCGTGATTTCGTCATTCTGCGCGTATATTGCATATAACGCGGGGTTTGAAATGGCGAAATGCCACGGGTCCGTGCTCGCGGAGGTGGCTAATAACATCCGGAAGGTTGGTACGATCGTCTTGTCGTTTTACTGTTTCGGTCATAAAGTCACATATTTACATGTTATCGGCATGATGCTGTACACCGTAGCTCTGGTGATGACGGTCCTTGGGTTGGTACAGAGAAATGCTGATGAAAAGGCCAAGCCATTGTTAGTGGAGGTATGTGGCTGATTGATTTTGCTTTTGATACAATTTTTGAATTTTGTACAATGTATTTAATTGTTTTGCTAGGAGGAAGGGAAGCCGTAATATTGGGTATATTTCGGTTGGCGAGGATCATTTAAACAAGGAAAAAATGGTACCATAACGACTGTTGCAATGTCTGTTATGTGTAGTTGAGGAGGATCAGATGCGGAGTCGCATTGATTTAACATGTTACGAAACAAAAATAACATCATTTTGTTTGGTGTGTCAAGTTGTGTGTAATGTGTTATTTTAGTTTAGTCTGGTTTTGGTTTAATTGCAACGGTAATCTCAAACAAGATGTGAACAAAGATCAAATTAATCGTAAAGATATAAATGTCAAAAATTGAAAGGATGTCCACGTTTGATTTTTACTCGGTCGTTCACCACCCACACCTTTTTTACCACATACAATTATCTGCTACAGGACAATATGGTCACCATGGGGGTGATGATTTTTTCTAAATTAAATTAATTCATTTCATCAAGTGGATATTTACATAGGCACGGGGAGCAATTTGATGTTTTGCTACTACAGGTCAAAAATCAGGGCACTATGATTAGCAAAAATTTTTGTTTTCAATTTGTTTGTGATTTAAATTTTTAACTCAGGTTGGAGCAAATCCACTATCCACGTCTCGAATTTTGAATTCTTCTACCACATTTCACATAATTATTTAAGTAAATCAAAAAAATGTTTCTACACCAAGGGATCAAACACATCCGACCACTCGCCGCAGCTGGGATTGTTGCTTACTATTCCAAGCATAAATTCAAAAAGGAGGCTGTGCAATGCGAGTTTCGTCGCCCGTCCCTTTGCCAGGAAATCGATGCAAAACGAAAGGAGCATCTAGAGCACCCAGCGTACCAGCGGCATTTTTGGTTTGATTTCTCCTTTCTCCCGTCGTTGAAGAAGCAATTAGCAGATGCAGAATGCACTACCAATGACGATTGGGGGGATGTTGGTAATATAATCAAAGAAAAAACCAACAATGCTCAATCGCCAGAGGAGAAATCAGCGTGGCAAGCGTTTGCAGATATCCTACCAACCTTCTCCGAGTTCTTCACCAACATGAGCGCAAACGACACAGCAAAATCCTTCCTCGGACTTGGTTACATCGCGCTGGTTTGGTCGCCTGGTTTTCGCTACCCACAAGACACCACAGACATCAATCAAGAGGATATACATAGCGCGTCCAAGAAAGTTATATTACTATCAAATTTTTAAAGTTTTTTCCTCCAAAATCAATTTGTTTCACCAAAATTTTAATTTTTTTGATTAGATTAAAATACCTCCGCTACGCTGTCGCCGCGTACGGCCCTGCGTTGTGCAACCCTGTGCTGTCCGCGCAGCCGAGCTTGAAGAAGAATAGACGGGGGAAACCGCTCGAGAGGAAGGAAACCATACCGGTGCAAATTGCAAGAGAAGTTGTAATCGATCATTGCGGCCTGCACCCCGATGACGTCCTTGTTTTCAAGCCGAACTCCACCTTCCACCTCCCCGCGCATTTCGTCGCGCTAGCTGACAATGATAGAGAGCTGATAATAGCAGTGCGCGGGACCTTCTCCATTACTGATCTACTAATCGATCTCACCGCTTGTCAGCATGACATGGGCATCGGCAAGTGGGGGCCAGCGCATCGAGGTATGCTAGCCTCTGCTATGGAGATTCTGACCTCTATTTGCAGGATATTCGATTACAATGAAGAGAGCAAGTCCTACGCCGCACGATTAAACAACATCGAGAGAATCACCATCGTCGGACACAGCCTTGGCGGGGGAGTTGCGACGTATCTTGCGATATTGATGAAGGAATTCTTACGCCCAGCCAATCCAAAAGTTGAAAGCAATTGGAAGATGAACTATTCAGAAGGAAAGGTACACATTTTTAAACAATATTTTGAATGATAGAAAATATTTTTTATTTTACAATGCAGGTCGGAAAGCAGCTGCCAAAAATTCAAGCGATTACGTACGGGTGCCCAGGCGTTCTATCAAAAGACGTCGCCGACTCTACCGAATGCAGAGACCTTATCACAAGCTACATCGTAGACCTCGATTTTGCATCACGTTTGTCTTACGTACACATGGCGGAGCTTAGAAATGACAGTATAAGAAAGGGATATTTCTTCAAATTTCATTCATTTTTTTGTTTCTTCACTTCAAATCGATTTCTTAGGTTTGCACGTGGCAGCCATGATGGAAGGGGCGCAGTCTAATACACCACCAAGTGAAAATATGAACGGGCGGGTCAAGCTGTACCCACCTGGAAAACGCGTGTTACTATGGGAAGAGGAGGAGACGACTGGAGTGCATCAGCATGGCGAGGTTGCACTTCAAGATAGCACCACAGAGCAGAAGGAGCCTGAGCATGACCCACTAGCGATAAGCTCGTCCGTCTCTAAAGTCTGCGCGGCCCCGGTCTCTTTGGAGCCATTCAAACGTAAATTTTTCAAAACATTCATTCATGATTTTTTTATTTCATGCATAAACTCTTTGATTTCTAAGGTATGCCCGTTTCAGTTCCGGCAATGTGGTTGGACCACCTACCATGGCGGTATGAAACACTGCTAAAAAACCTACACGATCAATTCTCAATACCCAAAACAACAACCAATCGATGATGCATCAACACGATGCGAGCAAATTCAAAGCGGATGCAAATGTTTAACCATTATATTACATATCCAGCGTACATTAAGATCAAATAACTACAATCCTATTTAAAATGACGACAATGTTTCCAAATTGGATCTTATTTTTATCCCATCCAATGGTTGTATGTGTGCATAGTTCTTTAAATTTGCATATGTATTTTTGATGTGATACCAGCTGCTGTAATTTTATATTAAGTTCTAATAGCCCTTGATAACGAATCAATCATATTATAAATTAAACCATGAAGTACAACCTACGTAATACAGCACTCGGCAAGAACTTCCGCAGGATCAATCCAAGGGGAACCGGCCAAAGGATCGCTGAGAAATTATTGAATCCCGCGGGCCAGCTGGCTGATAGTGATGGTCCTGCCGATATCATCTTTTGTATTCCATTTGTTTTTGAAACGAATCAAAATATCATTCAAATGCAGTATATTTGTTATACTGAGGTTGTATTCCATTGCGTGTTGGGATCTTTTTTATAGCGATTTTGAACTTCGCTCAAATCATCCTCGACATGACAGCAGAACAATTTGGCAATGATAACATCGCGGTACTAATTAAATCCACTTAAATTTTGGAATGTATTATTTCAAACATGTGTTTTGTATTGTTTTAGGTTATTTTTGGAGGGCTTACGCCAACATCTCATGAAGTGATCACGATTTTTAATGTTATTGGATTGCTAGCCTGTTGGATTGGAGTGGCGGGGGTAATTATGGATGATCCATTGTACACTCGATTTTACCTCGTTTACCAGGTGCGGTTTGATTTTTTGCTTTATTTATTTATTTTTTTGGTTGATTGTTTGGATTTTCTTTAGATTTTGAGGTTTATTGGATGGTGGTTTGCGTTTTATTGGGATATGGATGCCTTCTGGAATTGCAAGTTATGGGCGACAGACTACGATCATATTCAATCAAGGTATATATTTTTTGTTGATTTTGGCAATAGGACATGGTAGAATTGCATTGTTGATGATTAAAATGAGGTTTGGGAATGTACCGGTAATGTATGATTTAGCTTACAATGGATTGTGTGAGAGCCGACTCGCCCTCTTCGTATTTTTTAAAGTTTTTTGAAATAAATTTAGATCGATTTTCTTCATTTTATGTATTATTGTTTTGAGATTGGGGTAGGAGTGTTGAATATTTTGTTCAGTCTGTATTTGATGATGGCGCTGTCGAAGCTGCTTGGAATTCAGTACGTTTGATGATAATTTATATGTCAGTTTTTGAGAATCGTTGGATTTGCCAAGAGATGGCGAAATCCGATGTGTGAAATTTTGACGGTGCCTGCACAATCGTTTTGAAAATAGAAGCTGCGAAATTTGCTGGCGGATACACATCTTTACTAGAAGCAGATCCACCGAAATTTCATCGCCCGGCGCCAACGGTTGTAATCCTTCAGTCTTTACTTACATTGCGCTGAACGTTTGGATCGTTCGCGGTGGATTTGTTTGGAACGGTGTGCGCTTCGGAATCAGTGAGCTCTCCCAACTGAATACCGTTGACGCCGATCCAAAGTTCGGGTTGGTCGGTCTGACCAATGTTTCTA
>JACLAD010000072.1_pt1 | contig 11245 bp, 13 predicted proteins | sample 8027901 | NCBI WGS metagenome assembly JACLAD01 (sample SAMN15725071, study PRJNA655200) | protist metagenome | isolation source: fluorescence activated cell sorting (FACS) single amplified genomes of... | place: Spain: Blaines Bay Microbial Observatory, Mediterranean Sea | collected 2016-07-05
TTATTTCAGTTCAGTTTGTGTGTTGTCAGGCCGCACGCGTAGTCAGCCGCTTTCAAGCAATGTTCCCAACTCAATTTCGTTTGCGTTGATCTATTCCTATCACGCTCGCTGCGTTCGCAGCCATTATGGTCGGGCTCAAGTACATTTTGAAAACAGCACGCTTTACCAAAGTCCGATGGAGGGAGGGCGCTGCCTTACGCAGGGATATCTCTTTGCCTTTTTTAATTTCTGCTAAGTTCTTCTGCCTCTTTTTGCCTTGCACCTTATCCACGTCCGTGCCCAAGTGTTTCGAAAACAGTACTGTTAGTACTATTTTAAGATTTAACAGTATTTTCAGTATTGTCTTTGAACCTTTTGGACACGATGCTAATTGTCAGGGTATGATCGGCGCAATTGATTTTCGTCGATTCTGTTTCTATTTTAGAGTCTCACAAATCAATCGATGTATTGACAATTTTAGAACAAATTCAGTAATTTCGCAACTAAAATTCAAATCGAATTAGTAATGGCACAATGTTCAAAACGATTGTGAACTGTTGCGAATCTATCAATGTGACAACAGTAATTCATATTTTTTCTGCGACGTTCATAATGCAATCGATCTCATGGTTCACAAGAATTCAGCAAACAAACAATTCAACAAGATATCATTAATAACCAATGCCTAATATTAAAAAACGTAACATTAAGAAATATTTGTGCGCAAAAGTTTGGAAAAAAGTTGGATTAGGGCTGGTTGAAGTTTTGTTGCCTGCACGTTTTATCGCCTGGTTTGTCATCCAATGTTACTCCTGCCTTGTCCTGCGGAGTTTGACGCAGGATTTCCATTCACATGTCATCTTCCCAAGATTGTGGTCTTCACAAGGGCGTGCACATAGCCTTTTTTTGCATATTCGCACGCGGTTTTCAATTCGAGTCTCAGAAATCTTGCAAGAGAATTTCATTTCACCATGCAAAATTTACAACCATAAGTGTCAGTGATATACATGAAACCAAATTCCATCCAATTCACAAATACAATGCAGTAGTCCTACGTATCAGTCCAAGCATCATGACTATTTCCAACGCCAAATTAATCAAAACGCAAATGACAAGATTTGGAATTCAGCCAACAATTTTGCAATCTGGGCACATGCTGTATCTTGGATCCATTCTATCAAAGTATCCGCATTCGTGCATTTTTCACATATCTTCTTTTCGGGGTGGCATAATGTGCATATTCTTTGGCATTGTTTTCGCGTGCAGCCCATTCCAAGAATTGCTACTGCGTTACACAAGGGCTGCTTTTCATTTCTTTGGCGATGGGTATGGTTCCAATCTTTGATCCACTCATGTCATTTTGAGTGTAATTTGCGCGAAGCAATTAAGCAGCAATTTTTGTCAATCATCGACCTGGTGTGATGGGGCGTTTACATTGACTCGCGCTTATTTCAGTTCAGTTTTTGTGTTGTCAGACCGCACGTGCAGTCAGCCGCTTTGAAGCAATGTCTCCAATTCAATTGTTTTTTCGTTGATCTATTCTTATTGCGTTTTCTGCTTTCACAGCCATTATGGTCGAGCGCAAGTACATTTTGAAAATTGCACGCTTTATCAAAGTCTGATGTAGGACGCTGCCCTAGTTTTGGTGCCTTACGCAAGGAAATCTCCTTGCCTTTTTTAATTTCTGCTGAGTTCTTCTGCCTCTATGTGTCTTACAAATTATCCAATTTTGTGCCCAAGTGTTTCGAAAACAGTACGATTAGTAATGCTTTGACCGTATTTTTAGTATTGCTTTCGAACCACTTGGACGCAATGCAAAATTTCAAATGTCTGTCAGCGTATGATCGGCGCACTTGATTTTCTTCGATTCTATTTCTATTTCAAAGTCTCACAAATCGATCGATTCACTGACAATTTTACCGCAAATTCAAAATTTCGCAAACGAAGTTCAAATCGAATAATATTCAAATTTCTGATATTCTTTTTATTTTGGTTCAAATACGTGAAAAACCATTTTGCAATTTCACACATCCCGCATTTTCATTCAACACTAAACAAATAATTGTAAAACGAATTCTAACGAAATATAACAAATGCAGCGGTTTGCACAACAAACTCATTGGTTTTCTAGAACATAACAAGAATTCGCAAAATAACGTGTAATCATTTTAAGGTTTAATACTGGGGTTAGTAATAGTAATAGTCAGAGTATCGTAGTAATAGTTAAAAATGTGGAGTTCGGGATGGCATTCATGGTTATTATGTTGACGTGAATCAATAGCTCCAACACCATCACGCAAGAAAAGCAATGTACGCTCCATGTATGTTTTTTTGAATCATTTGTTCAATGTGTATGACTTCTTGTGTGCCGTGTGCAATGCAGAGAAGAGCAGTGTTGAATACGCATTTGATGTTAGGATTTAGGGTTCACGACTTTGAATTGGAAGCGTAATTTTCATGATGGGTTAGTTTTGCAACTTGAGTTTAAGCCAGGGTGTTAAGCCAGGGTGTACCACTCTAGGAAGCCTTTTTACAGCCAGTGGTTTGTAGAACCAAATGCTTGTTTTAGGGTTAAAATTCTGACAGCAGCAAAACGCTTTCTCAATACTTAATTGTGTTTTTTTTTATGGAGCAGAGTGTGCCCTGGTCTAAACGAAACAGACTCCTCATCACTCGGTAAACAGGTCAATAGACATACGCACGAACATTGTACAGTCGATGGTAGTCCCAAGGAACCGGCGTTCGGCTACACTCCCTCGGGCACGAGACACGAATGCAACAATGCACCACGCGATCCATCACCTTAAAAACAAATAGAAAATCACCACCGAAACTCTAATGCAAGTAGAACCATAGAAAATCATTCGAAACGAAAGACGATGCACGAAACACGAAGGTTGGGCCGTGCGCAAGCCTTCCGGATACGATGAACGCAAGCGTTTTAGAAAAAGGTTTAGTGTTTTATGGCTTTTCATATGTGGGGAGAAGCGTTGATCGTTGTTGCGTTGGCTTTGCAAATCCATGCTTCATGGTTTGGCAGCGTGGAAAAAAAGATTTGACAAAAATTGGAAAATATATTTATAACAACACGGATAATTCCTCCGCCGGCGTATGCAGTTCTTTGTGGATTGGCTAGGAATTACAGTATGCAGTTTTGATTTGTTCGAATGGTTGGTCACTGACTGGTTTGTTTTTAGTTTTAATATAATCGGTGTCAGTGGCAGGGCACTGTAATGTTTGCATGTTTTCCATTTGTGGGCAACATTCAAATTGGTTTATCACTCACGCAAACCATGTTTACGACACTAATTGTACGACACAACATAGTTTTACTACGGTATTTACTTACGCTTTTTCAAATACAAGTGTTTCTTACACTACCGCGCACGTCGACTTTCTCAAGAGTTTTCTCAATGATTACTCTAAAATCTAAAAAGTTCATCAAAATCGTCGCTGTGAACATCGATGGCACCTTCATTTTTGTTCAAATCTTATAGATTTGTTATTTGTACTATGCCTTGTTCAGGACGTGCAAGGCGGCAACCGTTGTTTTTTTCTCGTGTCCCCTCGCATTTTGTCAGGTGCGAAATTTGTTGTTGCAACCTTTTCAATTGCTTTGATTCCGGATTTGTTTCATCTTGCGTGTTTCACCTTTACGTTTTTGTTTATAATATGTCCCATGGCCAATGTCGACGATTCCATTTTCCCCCGGCAGAATGTGCGCAACCCGAAGTAAGACCACATTCAGTTTTCAATATATCATAGTGATCACAGTTTTTTTTTTTTTTTGCATTTGGGGTTACAATGTAGTCATGTTTTTGTAATTGTATAGTGCGCACCGCGGTCCGGATGATGACCGCACTGTAGGACCTGACAAAGACTATCGCGGCAGCCGTCGCGTACGCCACCAGCATTTCCATTTACAATGTCCATCTTTGCTTTTCCAAGTGTCCTGCAGTTGTTTTGGTTCTCAAAAAACTCAACCGCGAAGTGTACAGATGTGTATCGTCCATTTGCAGGGTCGATCTTTCATAGGGATGGAGGATACATTGGACATCAGAACTAAAAACAACTAAAACTGTATATAGAAAAGCGGAAATTGTAAGTAAAAAACGTCCCAAAACGCAATTGTTTTATGGCAATCATATTTTTGATTCGATTTTGATACTTGCTATTTTTTGATACTGTCGTTGTTTAGGGTCGTCCGGTACATTGGAAACCAAAACTGAAAGTTACTGTCAATAACACAAAGTCGAAACTTCCAAAAACGGTCAAAAACGTAATTGTTTTATGACAATCACATTTTTGACGTCGATTTTGATATTTGCTATTTTTTGAAATCATCGTTGTGTAGGTCCGTCCACCCGAGGAATCGCCCACGCCGTTTTATGGCAGTCGTGGGGTACAAACCAGAACACAATCAGTTTTGAACAAATTTGAAGTGTAATAACAGTTTAGGACGAGTTTTTTTGATGAAAATTTTGTCTTTTGGAGTTTTTGGACAACGTTTTGGCGTTTTCGGAATTTTAACCCTAGCACCAAAATTCCGAAGTCGTAAACCCAAAACCCTAGCCCAAAATCGCGTTTTGAAGTCGTAAGCCCTAAACCTGTCCTCAAATTTTGAATTGCAAACCCTAAACCTTAGTACTACACCTTGAAATTTCGACATCTTGTTTTTTGAATTGTTATATTGTTCTAGGTACTATATCATTCATTCATCCATGAAACAAACGTTCACATTTCATTCTGTTTGGTATTCACCGGCTGACGATTCTGGATCATGTTTCATATGTAGGGTCGTCCCTTGGATCAGGATACCACGCCTTCTGATGTTCACTTCATCAAGAATTTTCCACAGACATCTTCGGTGCGTCCTCCACACGATTTCATCATTTTTTAGAGGCTTTGCAGTTTTGGATTCTGTTCTATTTGTGGTGTAGGCTTTGGAATCGTTCTCGCACGATTACGGATTCTCTTATGCACCTCATTATGATGATGTTCACATGAGTCCGAGTTTTCCGCATGTGTCGCATGATGATGTCCACATGCATTCTGGCGTCCTGCATGTATGTCAAGTTCCGTGCATTGATCATTTTTTTTTTCAATAGATGTGCAATATTTGCAGAAACAATTGTGTATTTCCGCGGTGTTTTTAAATATTAGCTTATATAGACAACGTTATAAGAATTCGTGAAGTAAAGTGTAGCAATGCTACGGTCTAATACAAGCGTTTAGGGATTAGAAATTCTAATTTTGAGGCTAGGGTTTAGGGTCCACGACTTGAAAACGCGATTTTAGGTAGAAATCTATGGTTTCCGATGTTAGGTTTTGATTTTGGATCAGGGTTTACGATTTTGTGAAGATATTTTTGACGCTAGGGATTACGACGCCAAAATCTAAGATTCTGAGCTAAAATTCCCAAAGTGCCAAATCGGCGTTTCAAAAGTTTCAAAAGTGAAGGATTTCATCAAATTTGTTTTTTTAAAGCATGAATACACCTTAGTGTAGCTCAAAACTTATATGTATTGTGTATTATTGACAGCAAGTTCCATGGATTTTCAAAACGCGATTTTAGTCTTAAAGTGTTTAGGAATTACGACTGCAGAATTCGAGTTTAAGCTAGGGTTTACGCCTGTAGTTTTACGGTTTACGTTTCCAAAATATAGGTTTTAGGGATGCAATACCAAAACGCCGAAACGCTTTCTTAAAACGTAGTATGACATTACGTTTATCAAAACCGTCGTTCTGGATGATGGTGGCACCTTTTAAAGTTCGCTCAAATGTTGTATTGTACTGTAAAATTGTCGTTTGTTGTGAAACGCTATGCAGGAAGTTGAAATTCGCCCTCACGAAGGTAACGGTTTTTCCTTCGCGCCGGTCCAACATTTTCCCCAGGCCTCGTCGGTGCGCCCACATCTTGTTTTGTTGATTATTTCCTATGTATTTGAGGCATGTGTTTCAGTAGTTACTGCTCAATTCTAAATTTCCAATGTTTTGCAGGGATTGGAAATTGAATCTAGATCGGTTGGTGGCGTTTCACATTCTCCCGCAGGCGTCGACAGCATTACATCTTTTGGTTTTTCTGCTGATGGTCAGGAATTTTCTTTACCTGGTGTTGGCTCCGGGATGGAAGACGATGTGGTAGTCATCTGCGGTTCACGTTGTCAGTCTTAGCATCTTCAAAGGTAATGTCATCAAAACATTTCGTTGGTTGTTATGTAGGTCTTTTCAGATGGTATCCAATCTTCAGCTGCCGATGTTAGTTTGCATTACATTGACAGTCATGTTGGGTCAGAAAACAAGCAGGTACGTACAGATATTTTACGCTTGATCAAATGCAATAGATGTTTGCGCACGTACTATTTTACAATCCTATGCTGAAATTCAATTTTCTTCATTCAATTTTCAAGCCGTTTGTTTTGTGTCTTAGGTTAATTCACTACCCGCCAGTAGTCTTTTAGGGGTGTCCGTTGGCCCTAGTAATTGGAACAGCATTGTGGATGTTTTTATTGAGTTGAATAAAAATCCATCTGCAGCTCCTGAAAATTGGTCCATTGTATTACAGTCTAAGCTTTTACCTTTGGCAACAGTTGAAGGATCGCAAAAAGCTCCGTTGACCATCTTACAATCATCTGTTGACAATTCCCAGTTCGTGTTCCATGCTGATGTTCTCAAATTGTCTTATGATGGCACGGCTTATCAAACAGATGAAATTTCACTCTGGGTGTCACCATTGGACCTTCTCGCACCTGAGTTCTTTTCAAAACACGAAAGGTCTGTTGCGGATCGTTTGAAACAATTTGATCATTTCAAGCAAAGCAAAGTTTTGAAGGTCGCGGCAGATCTCTTGCTTAAAAAAAACACGCACAGTACACAAAGCATGGCTAAGAATATCATGGCCGGTTTGATTCAGATCCATGGCGAACAAACGCTGACGAAAAGCACGTTTTATGGGCATGGTGTGGGAGGAGCAGTTGCCACCATTGCGGCGTCGATCGTCAAATTACATTTTGGTATCCCAATTGAGGTGTACACGGCTGGAGCGCCTATGGTTGGTGACGCCATTTTCCAATCGTTTTACCAAGCTCTAGAATTAGACAAAGACACAACATGTTATGTTCATGGGGCCGATCTGTTTCCTATGGCTCCTCTGTCAATTCCGGACCTCAAAAACCTGCGAACCGTTCCTCGAGTCAACCTTCCGGCGGCCAGGTTTTCTCACGCCGTCACACCAATTTTGTTGCGAGGTCCGCAGGACCTTCAAACAGTTCAATTTGATTACTCAACGATTAGCCAAACCAACGATGCCAAATTTTACAAAGATCCTACACCTTCTGGAGTGGAAGCAGGGCGGGGCATTTTTGCGGACATTCTTGATTTGAACAAGGTAGCTTTCGTTCGCGGGTTTTTTCTCTGTGCCGTCAAAGGTCCAAATTGCGAGACACTTCAGTGTCCGGAGGGCCAGCATCGCCAACTTTTGAACACCCAATGGGTCAGAATGGTAAGCCTTGGCTCAATTATACAATCAGATACCTTTTATAAATTCAATTCAGGGTTTTTCTCAGTGTTGTCAGTATTGACACATGACTGCAATGTTTGAATTTTTGGTTTTGTGCTATTTGACCAGACCCAAGGTGAGGTTGGAAATATTGAGACAGGCACCGCCTTCGTCGATGAGAATTGTGAAAAAAACGCAAATCACTATGCGGAAGGACCGGACAAGTTCATGGGCATGGGCTCTTGTCACAAGCCTTCCAACAGTGAGCAACATGCTCTGCGATGCTCCTGCGTCGAGGTAGACATCGTAATGAACGCGTTGAGGACCATGGCTACACCTATGGCCGGCATCGGTTGCAACGCGAAATTTTGGATCGCAGAGGAAAAGATCGACAAAGACCTGATCCCTGACCGAGGTGACTCTGCGTTCGCAAAGGATTTCCTTGCCAGGCGTGCACACGTACGGCATTTTGAATGGTTCACGCAAAGTTCAACATCTTTGTTTCAAATTCCCGTACAGTATATAATATCAGTGCGATGTAGTGCATTCTGAGCGAATTTGTAGCTTTGGATGAATACATCGTCAGCAGTATTTGAACTCTGCGAGTGGACTATTGTAGTCCGCTCAATATCTTCATTCACCAATCGCTGTGGTCAGGGCGGGCCAGAATTTCAAACCTTTTGGTTTGTTCCCATGCCTTACGATTGCAAATTGACATTCAATGAGTTCTAAATGTTGACGTTGTTCTCTTTTGCATCGCGATTGATTGGGATTTCGTCGTGAAATATGTCAATTGCTTTCTGTGGGGGTTTGCTATGGCGTTCTTGGAGATGTGCGCTGGTATGCAGGTTGGAGCACCGCCTATTTGGTTGACCAAAACGTAGTTTGGCGCATGGTATTTGCCACAACGCTGTGTTTTAACTTTGAATCTTGCCGCCAGCCTTCGGCATTGTCATTCGGATTGGAAACAGCCACAACTATTGACGTTGGATATTTATAATGCATGTATATTCGCATGACAAAAGGCGAGACATCGACGCCCAAATCTCCGGCAAATGCCAAAAACCGAGATATTTCCCGCATAAATTGCGTATACATTTAAGCGGGGAATGACTTTTGCGGGGCCAATAGAGAAATCCAAATAAAACAATGTTTTAGATACTGTACTTAAAAAACGCTGTCATTCATGATTCCTTTTTGGCGGTGATTAACACGGGGTTGGTGTATTTGGCTTCGCTCCGGGTCTTGCACCTTCCGGTGCGCGACCTACGATGTTCTCATTTTGCATTTGTTGTTATTGCAGTTGGCGTTGCCGTTGGATGCAGAACGACACCATCAAGAATCTGCGCAGCTCGAATATTGGGATTTTCGCAAGGAAACTATCAAAAAATTGGACCCGCAAAAAGTAATATTTTTTTTGAAAATGCAATCTAACATGACGTTAAACCAAAACCACGAGACGAATTTTGCTTTCGCAAGAATCACTATCTAGAACGACACAAGAAATCGACGATCAAAACGAATGTTTAAATACTTACAGTATTTTCAGTACTACGCTAATAGTGCAAAATCTGCAAATTTTCATTACCCTTGCAACGAATGCCTACTGCAGAATATCTTCAATCACAGTCTATCTGTTCCTTCGATTGAAGGGCTTTGTCGATGGAACCGAATTTTAGTTCTGCAAATGCATCACGTTCAAATTGGCCATGAATAATACAGTGATATTTGTGTTGTGCATTTTGAGTATACCAAATCTTGAAGCACAGTGACCCGCCGGTACATTGCGATCACAGATTATCTTGGGTCGTGTTTACTATAATGCAGCAATCATCGATGGCATCATATACTGGTGTATATAGAATTGGTTGCACAATCTTTGGTCTGTATTAATTCTGGTCCTGTAGCCAAGTGGACCGTCGTTCGATCAGTTTGGTGTTGGTATTGCTAGGAGCATACAACTTGTCAGTCCGGGAGCATATTGCATCCTGCTTCCAACCAGGTGGATTGACCTTTGAAACGTTTTCCAATTTGTCAATGCACACGTTATGGCTGTGTCTGCGGCCGAGCTGTATCAAGATTTCGGCCGCAGATTCAGAAGGGGAAATTTTTTCTTGTCATTGGCGGCTGGTCAGTGTCCATTAAAATCATAAGATAGGCTGCAGATGAGATATGATGCAGGAGGTTCTAGTGTTTGTCATCGTGGGTTTATCTTTATCAGCATCAGATCTTCAGCAAGATGGCTTTGGTTTCTGCGCGAAGCGCAACTGTAGTTCTGTCAGCGAAATGTCAAAATTTTCTGTGACGAGATGCGTCACGAAATACCAAACGAAGTATACAAAGAAATTGAAACAATGAAAACGCAACTTGCAAGCTCCCAATGACTATTCTGACTAACAGAATGACCAAAACCTGCACTCAACAGTTCCATACAGTACTTAACAAATGCTCATGTACACACGCCATTCGCACATTTCGGGACTGCACGAGTGACCCAAATCGCTCTGCAAATAGCTGAAAAGTGCTACATTGCGCGCATAAATGAGCAAGTCCTGAGAATCTCAAAATTGACGAAAAATCATCATTTACGCAAGAACCGTAGGAAGATGTTTGGTCGTCATCTGTCCAACCATGACCAAATTGCAATTCCAAATCAATGAAAAAGTATTAGTATGCATGCGAGCAGCAATGTCATGCGCCTTTTGTCAGAAACAAGTTGATCAAAATGTCTGCGAGTGCCCATACGCATACACAAATGGAACATTTTCACAGCGTAATCAAACTCAAAATGGAAAAAGGTTGTCTGTTCTCCAGAATGCAGGAATGCAGACATACGTGCACTAATCAGGGGTAGCAAGCAATCATTTTTTTGGAATTGCCTACAACGGCCGATGCAAGAAGCGAGCCGTGATCCAGAAGCGAGCTCTGATTCAAGAAGCAAGCCTATGATCAAGGCTTTCTTCTTGAATCAGAGCTCAAATCCCATGTCAGCCGGCTCAGCGAATATACCCTTTAAAGCGCTTTTTTTTTTGCTATGGATTGTCGCCGATGTAAGATTGTATACACACCCATGTAAGATTTGTAGCCATACCGCAGCAAAGGGAGCCACCGTTTCTACAAATGCATAAAACTGAGCCACGCAATGTGCAAGTGTCCTGCCCTCAAAACGCAGCAGCAAATCAAAATGTCCAACAGGGCATTTTGCTTTTTTGTAACTTTTCGCGCCGACAAATCACATTCTTTCGTCAGGTTCTATATTTTCTCTGCCTTTTTTCATAACTGTGCGTGTGCCTGGTACGCCCGGCCTTGGCCCATTCTCCATATTTTTCCTGATGCCCTCACCATGTTGCGGTCAATCATGACCATTCAGAGCAGACCAATTTTTTTCATTTCTTTTTTTGCGCGCGTTTTCCACGCACGGCGTCCTGCCACTCCGCCATTTTTCAGGACGTTCTCACCATGTTGCGCTCAATCCTGGTCGTTCAAACGAAAACCAACCATTGCACCCACACATGTTAGTTTGTATAGTTGTTTCCTTGAGTTCTCGTTTCTAAATTCTTGCGCCGCGCAACCAGATGTGGGTGACATCGTAAATTTTAATCATTTCCGGGATTTCATTTTAATTATTTCCGGGATCCCATTTTAATTTGTGTTTCGTGTATTGACTAATGGGTGCATGGTTATAGGGGCGTGTTGTATTTTTCTATAGGTTTTAAAGGAGATATTTTTCTATAGGTTTTAAGGAGGATATTTTTCAATAGGTTTCAA
>JACLAD010014773.1_pt1 | contig 11245 bp, 3 predicted proteins | sample 8027901 | NCBI WGS metagenome assembly JACLAD01 (sample SAMN15725071, study PRJNA655200) | protist metagenome | isolation source: fluorescence activated cell sorting (FACS) single amplified genomes of... | place: Spain: Blaines Bay Microbial Observatory, Mediterranean Sea | collected 2016-07-05
AAGATGATGAAATTGTTAAAATGACGATGTAATTTTTACATGTATTTTGTGTTTTTAAAAATGGATATTTTTATAATTTAATGATTTATATAAATTTTATAGTTTATTTTAGTCATTTCTGTAAATTAATAATTTATTTAAGTACAAATTTTAGTGTGTAAATTTGATGCCAGAAATTCTGCTATCCCTAATTTCTGAAAACAAGAAATGTCAAAATTATTTTGCCAATTGATAGGAAAAATAGTATACTAGTGGAGCCTAAGTTTAAAAAGGTATTTTCAATGTTTTTCCTTTGTTTTCATGTAATGAAATGAAAAATCCATGTGATGGTAGATGAAAATCAAGAATTTAGGTCAAAAATATTGAAAATGATAAAATTTGAAGAAAAATATGCGATTTCTAATGATAAATAGTGTTAGTAGTAGCATCCCTTTTGTGATTGGTTGTATTATTATTTGTTGCCATTGTCAGTTATAGATGAATCGAGACATAAACTAGAAATATATTTATTGTGTGTGTGTGTGTGTAAAAACAGAATATACATATATATATATACATTACGTGCGCGATCTATAATAATAACAATATAAAAGCACCTTGTCAATCGTGTTATTTTAATAAAATGAAAAATTATATATTATTTCTTGTCGTCCTTATCAATGTATATATATATGAATTTGGAATGAATAAGAATTTTTTATTTTTTGTTGATGGACAAGAAGTAGATTTAGATACACAAAAATTTTTAGACGAAGGTATACAAAGAGGTAGTTTTTTAAATGGTAAATGGGTTAGTTATCCTCGTAATATTCCTGCATCATGGCCATGCGCCGCATCACCGGAAGAATTTGATGCATTATGGGAATTTTTCCTCGGAACTGGTGGTATGACGACTGGTTGGAGGTTTGTAGCAAATGATAAATGGAAAAATGACACATGTCCATGTATTCATAAGTGGCGTGGTGTTGTATGTGACTCTGTTGGTCATATTGTTTCATTAAATTTAGCTGGTTTTGGCTTACAAGGAGCCATCCCGGAGTCGTTAGGTAGATTGGTATGGCTAAAATCTGTACAATTGCAAGTTAACGAATTAACTGGTGCCATTCCACCCTTGCTTGGTGGTAGTAAGTATTGTTTTTTGTCCATGGTATTTTAACAATTTTATTGATTTGTGTTTCTAACAATTTTTTTCCTCATCATAAATAATATAATAATGCATATATATATAAACACACAGTGATTAGTTTAGAAAAATTATTTTTACAGAACAATCAGTTGACTGGTGCTGTTCCGTATTCCGTCAGTACATTACCACGTTTAAAACAATTGTTTGTCGATAAACCAGCAGATTAATCTTATGTGATCTATTAGTTGTACACATGATATTTCAACAATTTCATATTTTGTATATTTTTTTTTAGAGTGTAACTTTATCTATAGAGGAAGGGTGATGTACATAATAAATAATTTCAAAATATATTATCACATCATATTTTATGTACAACATTTTTTTATAATTTACCACCACCACCATTACTTTTAAAACTATCAAAACTACCACCTCTACCTAATCCGCTTGCAAATCTTTTTGCGCCTTGTGCGGCATCGTCCAATACTAAATGTCCTAATTCATATTCATTATTTAATGCATCCGTTTCACTCAAACTCCATTGTTCAATTGCTGATTGCCTATCAGCTAACATAGTAGCATTAGGAAAGTTACATAACATTTCAGCAATCTCTGTTGCTGCTTCCAAACTTTTTCCCTTTGGCACAACACGATTGGCTAAACCAATTGATAATGCTTCTTGGGCATCAACTTCACGTCCAGTTAAAATCATATCCATCGCACGTGATGCACCGATTAATCTTGGTAATCGAACTGTACCACCATCAACTAATGGTACTCCCCATCTTCGACAAAAAACACCAAAAATAGCAGTAGTATCACAAATTCGCATGTCAGCCCAACAGGCAAGTTCCAGTCCACCCGCTACCGCGTATCCTTCAATTGCTGCCAACACTGGTTTTCGTAATTGAAGACGTGTTGGACCCATTGGTCCATAATCATCCACTTTCATAGTTGGTTTCAGCACTTTATTATTCATTTGTTTCAAATCTGCGCCAGCACAAAAGACCCCACCTTTGGATGTTAGAATTGCAACTTTAGCTTCTTTATCCTTTTCAAAATTAATAAATTGCTTATATAATTGATTTGCCGTGACTTGATCTACCGCATTTTTTGCTGAAGGTCGGTTAACAATTATGGTCCATATATTTTTAGATTTAGATACAATCGTTTCAACAGTTGCTATTGTTGTCATTATTTATATTTAAATATATATATATCAGCGTGTATTATCGTCAAGTTTCTTTTTTTTCTCCACCGATGAAGGAGTGTTTTTCATTTTGCATTTTGCCATCGCATATACTCTGGTACATCACACATATAACTATTGTATCACACGTATATATTTTGTAAAAAATCTTTTTGTTTTTTGTTGTGTCGCTTCTTTATAATTAGGCTTGTGTGCTTGTTGTCCAAATTTTGGGTTTTTTATAACCAGGTATTATGGTATTATGGAGTTTTGATTTGCATCTCCCAGGGATCTCATATAGGCTGATTGAGAAATATTGTACTTTCACAGTATAACACCAGTATACAATCTCCTCGTAAACTCGCGAGGGTACATGAGAGCGATGAGCGACGTAGCGACTCATATGTATATAGGCTAATTTGAGAAATATTGTACTTTCAGTATACAGATGCAATAGGAGCTAGTCGTCAATTAAAATGACCAGCTATGTTGTTTTACGGTAGGAAACCAGGTAGTTTTGATGTTGGTACGGATCTTTAAAGGTGAAAATCAATGCTATGTCAGTGGTGGAAAAAGACCACCAACAAACATCAAAAAACGACGGAAAGTGAATGACATGAACTAAGAAAAACAAGTGATTAAAAGATACAGATAGATAGAAAAAGCAAGAGAGGCAGAGAGAGAGAGAGAGAGAGAGAGATTGTTCGAGACTACTACGAGCAATAAAGGAAAGAGTGTGTTATAATTTTTATAATCATAACAAAACATAATAAGCAACGACGATATTTTTTTTTTTTCTTCCTGTTGTTGGCAACATGGCATCTATTGTAAATGATAATAGCAACAACAATAATGATGTTACAGTACCTAAAAGAGAAGACATTTCAACTAGAGAAGAAGAAGAATTGTTACTCGATACTTTCTTCCATTATCAGGTTCCATTTGATAACGGAAAAAGATCGATACCGATTAAAAAAAATTTCACAATGAAAGATTTGAAAGATGAAATTGGTAAAAGGGAAGGTGTGAAACATCATGTTGATCTATTCAGTTCAAATCACCCTATACGTATATCGAAAACTACGGAAACTATGCGTGTACTTGAATTTTTCCCCAAAAATTTTTTAGAAAATACATATTATGTGAACTTTCGAAATAATCTTACATCATCAACTGGAGATGTTAAAAATGCAACCACACAAATTAGTAGAAGCGTTACTATAATCACACCATCAGGTAATTCCATTAACGTGGCGGTTAATGTTGGCAAAGAAACAGTCTTAGATTTGAAACGAAAAATATTTGATCTTGAAAAGATTCCATTAAGAGATCAAAATTTGTTGAAGGATATGCAAACGCTTGCGAATAAAACATTATTAAGCGATGATTTAATCAGCAGAAATGGGATACAATTTCATATTTTAATTAAGAAAAATACTAGCAATACTTCGCTTGCCATTAAAGTCAAAACATTGACAGGAAGGACTATCGCTATAAATATGGAAAAGAATTCAACAATTGAAGCTTTAAAAAATAATATTGAGGAATTTAATGACATTCCAGCTGAATCGATAAAATTACTTTTTGCTGGAAAACAGTGCGAAGACGGAAGAACATTATCGGATTACAATATTAAAGACCATGCAACACTTCATATGGTTCATAGAACAGGAGGTGCAACAGCAAAAGCAACAGCAATACGAAATCGTATGAATACATGTGCTGGCCCTTACATCGAAGAGACGAATCGTATTGCTTCAATTAGTGATTGTTACATGTCTTCGAGTGCATGGCAGCCGGCTGAAGCAAAACAAGATGATGGTGGTTTGGCGTGCTTTCTATCAGCATTGCGAGTTTTAGCCAGTCAAAAAGATGACATGGATAAGGTATGTGGATATTTTCGACGATTGGTTCTATTTCATCCTGCTGTTCTCGTATTGCATAAATTAGGAGAAGGAAGAACAATTCTTGATGATGAAAAAGCCATTTTATCTAGCTCTTTTTTGTATCTTATTCAAACGATTATTACAGATGAAAAAGATGCAACAAAATTATTTAATAGTGCTCGAAAAGTATTTGCATTCCTAGTGAAAAACAGCAAAGAAGAAGACAATTATACGGAAGTTTTTTATGACGAAGTTTCATTGGAATGTTCATTGAAAAACAATCGCATTGAAAATCCTGTACTAATCCAAGCAGCAAACCCAAGATTTAAAGGAGAAAGATATTCAAAAGATGAAGTTCTTAAAAGTATTAAAGGTGGTGAAAATGCAAAACCAGGATCGATCTTCTTAAATCTTACGGAAAAAGATTTAATACCAGACGTAGAATTAGCATTTCTTCTTCGATGCTTGCCTGGGTCAACGAATGCATATGTATGGGAAAACGTACCTGCTGCTAGACATATTCGAAATTTGACTTTACGAAATTTCATGGACTACAATGTTGTTGATAAAGTGCCAGATACTACATGTAGTATCTGCAACAAAAAATTAAATACACAATCAAAAGAAGAATGTATTGTTGGTAAATGTAAACATAGTTTTCATCGTAGTTGTGCTAAAACATGGATACAAGAGCAAAAGAAATGTCCATTTTGTAACGTTAAATGGAATTATCAAATGATTTTACCAAAGGACAACAATGGAAAAAAGAGTAGCCGGGACAACAACAACAAGAACGACAAGAAGAAGGAGGAGGAAGCAATAAATTTTGATAATTACGAATTCCAACAATTACTAAACGAAGTTGATGATGTTGTTTGGAAAGCTTTGAATAAGAATTTTTCATTGATTGGTTTAGTTTTAAAAAATGTTTTGCCAAAGAAAGTAAGAATTGCTATAGGCCAAACAGATGATGCATGCAATTTGTTAATAAATCATATGCGGAATGTATCAAGCGATAATTTAAAAAAACGCAGTAGCGATGGATTGAAGCTTGATAATAATACCAAAAAGCACAAAAAAGATGTGAAATTGATTAATGCGGTTGTAAACAAGAATGCAAATATGGCTAAAAGTTTTGATAAAAAACGAAAGTGCGACGACGATGACGATGACGACGAGGACAATGACTATAATGATGACAACAATGTATTATCCAGTAGTAAAAAGAAATCTGTATTGAAAAGTACAACTTCACTAATAGACGATGATGTAAATGGAATGGCTTCAAACGTTAAAGTAGAAGATGATCTTGAATTATTATCCTCACAATTTTCATTATCATTATGTACAAAGCAACAATTATATTTGGAAAAATTAAGATTTAATGCAGACCAATTGGATTTCAAAAAATCTGCGACATACATGAAGGTTTATGGCCCACAATCTCTTGCACAAACAACGGCACCTGTCCTTACAATTGGTGCAGATGGGAAAATTGCTGTTTATACTGGGCGTGGAAAAGGTACAAATGCACAATTTAATTTATTTTGTGTATTTGCTGGCACAATAGTTATTACGAGGGAGGAATTGTTGCAGGCACATAAGACGTTGAGATCTTCAGCTGAAGGCATGATTATGTATGACGCAATAGTTGGTACTGGTCGCCAACCGGATGAATGTGTCTATGTTCTTCTTGATAAAAGTGCATCTATGAACAGCCCAGGCTTTAAATCCGTGGATGAATCGTTTGGTGTCCCTATGCCTTCATCATGGTCAAAGAGTACCGGCGTAAAGTTTATGAAATGCATTGACACACTTCCTAAATCCACACTGGAAGGACTGTCGCAGTTGTATATTGCACTGAAAGCAAAAGGTGCTAAAAAAAGTAAATTGAATGAAGCATTTATAAAAGAAATAAGTTGCCTACTGGTAGATCATACAAATTGGAGGCCTGATCCTAGAAGTGAGCAACATCGAACTTATTTACTCGAAGAAACAGATCGATTTCTAAAGTGGTCAACGATTTCGGGTGGCAAAAATTATATTAAGATATTAATAAAATTGTTACAGACACTTGGCAAAGAGTCGAAGTTAATAGGTATTGTAGATATGGATGGTGAAGAAGATGGAGAAGATTCGGAGAGTCGAGATGAACCTCCACGAGATTATTTATGTCCTGTAACGTGCGTTTTAATGAAAGATCCTGTGTGCGCGGCAGATGGTTTTACATACGAACGAAAAGCAATCGAAAAGTGGTTAGAAAACAAAGATACAAGCCCAATGACAAATGCAAAGCTTGATCATAAATTTGTATCCCCAAATCGAGCATTGAGTAACCAAATTAGAGAATGGATCAATAAATCAGAAAAACGAAAGAGTCATTATGATGCCTTTGATGAAGGTAATAATAATACAAGTAATGGTAACAACAATAGCTTGAACAATAACAGTGTTCCTAATAGTGTTCCAAATGAAGTGGAGGTTCCTTGCGATGCATCAATGCAAATATTTATACGTACACATTTAGAGACACAACGAACTATTACGATGGATATACACCCGTCATACACTTGGTCAACATTGGCAAAATTATATGCAAAAAGATTCATGTTGGATTTAGATCGTTTTCACATTAAATTCTCTAAAGGTATCAAAACAATCAATTGCAACAATTCAAAGGAAGGAAATTTACCAATGTCAGAATTAAATATACAAAAAGAACAGACACTCTGTATACATCTGGTGAGGAAAGGTGACCCGAAAGATGAGCAAGATGATGATATTGATTTTATACATATTTGTCAAGAAAGCAAAACTTATAGCTTGCCTGGAGTATTCAATTCAGATATTGACAAAAGGAACATGGTCCCTAGTAATTTGAGTTTTTATCAGTTGAAATTGAAGTATTGGTTTGATGCATATGAAAACAAAGGAGATCGTGCTTTGCGTTGGACTCCAAGTGATATTACGTTATGGGTAGGATTGAAGGAGTCCGCAGATAATTTTTTAACAGGTAGCCATCCAAACTTTGATGATGTTTTAGAGGAGTATGAAAATTTAATTTGCGGGGATGAAGAACATTGTAAAGTGACTATTTTTCGAAGAGATAAGGTCAAAGACAAAGCTGTTCTTTCCCGTTTAAATACCGTTAAACAATTATTTACAAGTTTTGTTGACAGGATGGAAGCTTATGATATGCCAAATAGCGTTGGTTTAATTTTGTTTGGTGATGATGTCAAAGTAGAAAAATACTTAACTCCATATTATGACGATTTTCGAGCTTCAATCGACAGTGTACGCCCGGATGGTGAAACCAAATTATTTGATGCAATTGAAACAGCGGCGGACGAACTTTTGTTATATCAACGACAAACTGGGCGAAAAGATTTGAGATTGAGAATTGTATGTTTATCAGATGGAAATGATTCTAACTCGGAAACTAAAGCATATGACATTGCCAAAAAGTTGCAGAAGAACAACATTGTTTTAGATGCGATCATGATAGGCAGCGATGATCCAAACGATGACCTTCATGCTATTGCAAAAGCATCAAGAGGTTATTCATTTCATCCAGAAAATATCAAAGATGCGCTTGAGTTAAACGAACTAGAATTGCTTCTTTCCTGTGAAAAACGAAAAGCACTTCAAATCGAAGTTAAAAAAAAAGTACAATCTTCTGCTGATATGTGGTATTATGGTAGTATGGATCAAGATACATGTGGTGGTGGAAATGTACCACCTGCTGTAAACCATCCGTTGTTAGGTTTGCCGGCAACAGTTTTAAACGAAAGTTATATTGATCATGTTGCTACTAATGGCAGAGAAGATGGAGCACCGGATAGTAAAACAGCAAAGCGATTGATGAAAGAATTACGAAAAATAATGAAAAATCCTCATCCAGATATAACAGTATTACCAAGCTACGAAAATATTCGATTTTGGCGTGTAATCATTAAAGGTCCAGATGGCACACCGTATCGTAGTGGAGTATGGCTTGCTTACATTCATTTTGGTAACAATTTTCCACATTCACCACCAAAACTTCGGTTTGTCACACCAATTAAACATTGCAATATAAATAGTTATGGACGCGTGTGCCATTCAATTCTTGATCGCGACTGGAGTTACGATACAACCATAAAAACCGTTATTGATTGCATATATGGTCTATTATTAACACCTGAATTTGACGATCCGCTAGATGCTACGTTGGCATTGAAACGAGCAAGTGGCGATGGTCTTTACGAATCATCAATTATTGAACATACGAATAAATGGGCAAGTTTGATGAAAGTTAAAGATTGGGTACATGAATTGGAAAAATCTGGAGTTGCGCAAAATACTAAGAGTTTATATGAGTTGGCTACAGCAGGTAATGCTAGCAGAGTTAAAATGATAAAAGCACGAAGAAAACTTGATGAATGGCATACAAAACAATTGAAAAAATTTGACGAAGACAAAACTTTGCAAGCAAAGTGGATAGACAAACATGGTTGTCGTGAAAATTTTGTTACTTTTCTAGATAAAAAAATTCATGAAGAAATGACGAAAACATTTGGTGAAGTTGCACTTGAAGTTATTGATTTATGTTCCGACGATTCGGAACATGAAGAGGACGATGGCAAAATGCAAAATGAAAAACACTCCTTCATCGGTGGAGAAAAAAAAGAAACTTGACGATAATACACGCTGATATATATATATTTAAATATAAATAATGACAACAATAGCAACTGTTGAAACGATTGTATCTAAATCTAAAAATATATGGACCATAATTGTTAACCGACCTTCAGCAAAAAATGCGGTAGATCAAGTCACGGCAAATCAATTATATAAGCAATTTATTAATTTTGAAAAGGATAAAGAAGCTAAAGTTGCAATTCTAACATCCAAAGGTGGGGTCTTTTGTGCTGGCGCAGATTTGAAACAAATGAATAATAAAGTGCTGAAACCAACTATGAAAGTGGATGATTATGGACCAATGGGTCCAACACGTCTTCAATTACGAAAACCAGTGTTGGCAGCAATTGAAGGATACGCGGTAGCGGGTGGACTGGAACTTGCCTGTTGGGCTGACATGCGAATTTGTGATACTACTGCTATTTTTGGTGTTTTTTGTCGAAGATGGGGAGTACCATTAGTTGATGGTGGTACAGTTCGATTACCAAGATTAATCGGTGCATCACGTGCGATGGATATGATTTTAACTGGACGTGAAGTTGATGCCCAAGAAGCATTATCAATTGGTTTAGCCAATCGTGTTGTGCCAAAGGGAAAAAGTTTGGAAGCAGCAACAGAGATTGCTGAAATGTTATGTAACTTTCCTAATGCTACTATGTTAGCTGATAGGCAATCAGCAATTGAACAATGGAGTTTGAGTGAAACGGATGCATTAAATAATGAATATGAATTAGGACATTTAGTATTGGACGATGCCGCACAAGGCGCAAAAAGATTTGCAAGCGGATTAGGTAGAGGTGGTAGTTTTGATAGTTTTAAAAGTAATGGTGGTGGTGGTAAATTATAAAAAAATGTTGTACATAAAATATGATGTGATAATATATTTTGAAATTATTTATTATGTACATCACCCTTCCTCTATAGATAAAGTTACACTCTAAAAAAAAATATACAAAATATGAAATTGTTGAAATATCATGTGTACAACTAATAGATCACATAAGATTAATCTGCTGGTTTATCGACAAACAATTGTTTTAAACGTGGTAATGTACTGACGGAATACGGAACAGCACCAGTCAACTGATTGTTCTGTAAAAATAATTTTTCTAAACTAATCACTGTGTGTTTATATATATATGCATTATTATATTATTTATGATGAGGAAAAAAATTGTTAGAAACACAAATCAATAAAATTGTTAAAATACCATGGACAAAAAACAATACTTACTACCACCAAGCAAGGGTGGAATGGCACCAGTTAATTCGTTAACTTGCAATTGTACAGATTTTAGCCATACCAATCTACCTAACGACTCCGGGATGGCTCCTTGTAAGCCAAAACCAGCTAAATTTAATGAAACAATATGACCAACAGAGTCACATACAACACCACGCCACTTATGAATACATGGACATGTGTCATTTTTCCATTTATCATTTGCTACAAACCTCCAACCAGTCGTCATACCACCAGTTCCGAGGAAAAATTCCCATAATGCATCAAATTCTTCCGGTGATGCGGCGCATGGCCATGATGCAGGAATATTACGAGGATAACTAACCCATTTACCATTTAAAAAACTACCTCTTTGTATACCTTCGTCTAAAAATTTTTGTGTATCTAAATCTACTTCTTGTCCATCAACAAAAAATAAAAAATTCTTATTCATTCCAAATTCATATATATATACATTGATAAGGACGACAAGAAATAATATATAATTTTTCATTTTATTAAAATAACACGATTGACAAGGTGCTTTTATATTGTTATTATTATAGATCGCGCACGTAATGTATATATATATATGTATATTCTGTTTTTACACACACACACACACAATAAATATATTTCTAGTTTATGTCTCGATTCATCTATAACTGACAATGGCAACAAATAATAATACAACCAATCACAAAAGGGATGCTACTACTAACACTATTTATCATTAGAAATCGCATATTTTTCTTCAAATTTTATCATTTTCAATATTTTTGACCTAAATTCTTGATTTTCATCTACCATCACATGGATTTTTCATTTCATTACATGAAAACAAAGGAAAAACATTGAAAATACCTTTTTAAACTTAGGCTCCACTAGTATACTATTTTTCCTATCAATTGGCAAAATAATTTTGACATTTCTTGTTTTCAGAAATTAGGGATAGCAGAATTTCTGGCATCAAATTTACACACTAAAATTTGTACTTAAATAAATTATTAATTTACAGAAATGACTAAAATAAACTATAAAATTTATATAAATCATTAAATTATAAAAATATCCATTTTTAAAAACACAAAATACATGTAAAAATTACATCGTCATTTTAACAATTTCATCATCTT
>JACLAD010017353.1_pt1 | contig 11244 bp, 7 predicted proteins | sample 8027901 | NCBI WGS metagenome assembly JACLAD01 (sample SAMN15725071, study PRJNA655200) | protist metagenome | isolation source: fluorescence activated cell sorting (FACS) single amplified genomes of... | place: Spain: Blaines Bay Microbial Observatory, Mediterranean Sea | collected 2016-07-05
GAGCAAAATTCAAGGGGCCGTGAAAATATAATGGCATAATTTATATGAATTAGCATTGGATAGCATTGAAAATAAATGAAAAAACATAAAAGACTACTAGTTTTCCAGTGCAAGTACACCAAAACTCCTATGTCTAAATTTGAATGTTTTGGCCACGCCGTGAAGGGGCAAAGTTATTCATGTTAAAATTATGGTTTCTAATGCTATTCCCCTACTATTTGGTAATTACGATTGCACATATCATGTAAACCTATAGTACTCTGGCAAGCGCAGAGTCTTCCCAAGGAAAGAAATGACACATGATGTGGGTAAGACAACAAATATAAGAAGGAAAAAGATACATTGAATGAAATTAAAATATAAATGAAAGCTATGTGTATATATAGAATATTTGTGATATGACAGAATATACATATATATATATATATAACATCTTACGGTATAAGAGACATATATATATATATATTGAAGAAAGAACAAGTTTGAAGAACAATATTACATAAGCATGGCAAAGAATGCATTGAGACATGCAATTAATACAGCAAAGTCATCAGAAGGAAATACATTAATTAATGCATTTCATAGCAAATGGAAGAAATTAAATCCTATTTATAATTCAGTAGTTGAAATAGCACCACCTTCGTCCACATCACCAGTCTCATCATCAACGAAAACCTCCCCGCTACAAGGTGTTCCATTTCTTGTAAAGGAAGTTATTAATGTTGAAAATTTTGCAACAACTTTATGTGATCCAAGTTTAAAAACATCATTTGCATCATCTTTATTTACAAAACCAAAGATGAAAAAGGATGAAGCTGATTTAGTAACATTATTGAAAGATAAAGGTGGTGTTGTTGTTGGTAAAACGAATGTACCATTAAAAGGTCTTGATGTACAATGTGACAATCCTATTTATGGGTTAACATTAAACCCAAACGATAGATCAAAAACATGTGGTGGTAGTAGTGGTGGAAGTGCAGTCTCTGTCAAATTAGATATGGTTCCATTAGCATTAGGTAGTGATTTAGCTGGTAGCTTACGATTACCAGCTGCTTTTTGTGGTGTAACTTCGATGCGTTGTTCTTACGGGAGAGTACCTTCTACTGGACATGTTCCACCAGCACCACCAAGTACGGATCCAGAAGCTGAAAGTTCATTACAACTTGGACCATTGTGTCAAGATGTTGGATCAGTACAAACATTTTTATCAATAGTTAGTGGTAATGAAACAGAGGAAAATGATCCAGGATCGAAACCATCGATATTAAAACCATCAGATGTTTCTATATCTTTATCAACACAATTAGGTGGTTTTCCAGTTGATGCAAAAGTATCAACATTTTTACAAAATGATTTTATTTCAAACCTTACAAATGCTGGCATTGGTAATATTGATGATGTTAACGAGGTGGCAACTAATAATATGAATTTAAAAGAAATTGGTAAAGCATATATTGCATTTTCAAAACGTTTTTTTGTGGAAATGAATGGTAGAAGTTCCACAAAAGTATTGGATAACGCAGTTGTCTACCGCGATGAATTGCGTCAAATTATTGATGATATAATAGGAGAGAATGATGTTTGGATTTTACCAACCTGTCCAGCTGGATTAGCATTTGATTTAAATCCAAATAAAGGTCGTATTGATATTGAACAAGAAAATGGTGATATGAAAGCAACACCATATTGGCCATCGGTATTAACATATGTATTACCTTTTACAATTAGTGGACATCCAATTGTTACTATGCCAATTGGTAAGATTGGTGATTTACCGTTAGGTGTACAAGTTATCGGTAAAAGAGATGGTGATGATGAGTTGTTAAATGTATGCAGGGTGTTGGAAGATTTGTGTTGATGATGAGAGGAGGGCGAGGAGAAGTAAAAAAATTGAAATATAATACGTATAAATTTAATGATGGATGTTGTCTCGCACAAAAAATGTTTATCAGTATTATGTATACGTGTTAAAAGCACACATATTTTGCATAAATTAAAAAATGCTCTATGAGATACGAAACGCGAAACTGCGCTGAGTGACTTCTGTTCTTTTTTTTCACAGGTTCTCTCTCTGTGGTTTTCTATTGCAAATTGATTATGGGATGGAGGATCCAACAACTCGAAATAAGATGAGAAAAAGTATGTAGATCATTTAAGGTATTTAAAATGAATGCTATGGCAGTGCTATAATGAAAAAGAAGGTGATCAAATTTCGATCGATTAAAAAATTTATTAAAATTGGAGGGACACATATATATGTAATTCATAAAATATACAAAATATGAATGTAACTTTGTTAATGTCATTTAGATAGATTCTGTCAATACAAATTTATATATTTGTATGCATTTGTTTGTGTGTGTGTATATATATATATATTTACTATTAAGATAGAAACGAGGAAACGACAATATAAAATGGTGACATCATGGTTTATGGTAATTACATTATTATCATCCACCATGATCATATTTTTATCATCAGCAATAGTACAAGCAAATACATTAAGAGTAGAACCGAATAATAAACCATCATCATCATCATCATCAGATGCAAATAAAAAACCAAATCCAAATGAATATGATATACCACAATTCCCATTACCACCACGCCCTGCTGGTTCGCCACCACCTACCATGCCATTCGCCGTAATAGAAACGGAGCATATGAATGCATTTACACCCCCTTCGGAAACTAGAACACGTTTTAAAATACCTGGTAGTTACAACGGTGATAAAAAGAAAGATGTAAATGACGATAAGGGAAGTAATGATGGAGATGGCGCAGGCGTGGCAAAGGGATTAAATTTAAATGCACGAATGGGTGATATTCCATATGATGAACCACCAACAACACGAAATATGATTCCACCAACTAAATTACCACCAGGTAGTACATCCGATGGTGCAAATGAATTGCGTAAAGATTCTGTTAATCCATATTGTAATTTTTGTATTGCATATATGGCAACAATCAATCAAGGAAATGGAGATGCATGTTCAAAATTTCCTGCACGTTCTCAAACAACTTGTAAAAGAGTTGTCGCTACGTTGAAATTACAAAATGAACCGTTGCGATTAAAAAAAGGATGTATTGATCGTACAGGTATCATGGCAAAAGTTCGTGGTCCTGGACAATGTCCACCAATCGTAGCATGTAATTTAATGCGTGCTGGAAATGGAATGCCAATGTGTGGAATTGTTATCAATAGTTGGGGTGCATGGAAAGATTCCAATTCAGATCATTTAAGTACAATTAATCCAAATCCATTGCCCAACGCAATGCCACCTAGTAAAGTTAGTGGTGCGAGTAATCCATATTGTGAAATATGCTCCATATTTATGAATTATGGTGCCGGGACACAAAAAAGTAATGAAGAAATTTGTAGTTTAATGTCCGAGAGTCAAACAACAGATTGTTTAGCTGTGGTTAAAGAATTGAAACGAAATGTAGATGTATCAAATATTTTAAAAGAAGGTTGCATTGATACTACGAGTGGTAAAGGTAATAAAGTAAATCCATGCCCAGGCACGGTTGCATGTAATTTAATACGAGATACGACGAAAGGCCCAATGTGTGGTGGAATGTTGGAAGAATTTGGAAAACGTATCGATGAAGGTGTGTTAATGAAAGAACATTCAAATCCAAATTTTAATCCAAATGCACAAAAGCCGGAATTATCGACTACTAGAATATAAAAATATTTGTGTGTGTGCGTGTGTGTAAAAAAATATTCGTACTCGTGTACGATTTTGTAATTCAGTACCGAATCGTGCAAAAATCGTTCGTAAAAAATAAATAATTTTATCTTTGTTATAAATATTTTTATATATATATATATATAAATAATATTATTAAATATCGATATGCATATCATATCATATTATCATGTATAAATCCCTTGTCCAAAGCTACATGGGTGTCAATTTTTCGTACTTTTAACTTGATTTTCGTGGAAAAAGCGGTAGCTTCAAGGGTTCGGCAGACATGATGCCTGGATACCACATCACATGAGATAATAATAATATGTGCGTGTATATAATACGAGCGCGCGTATATATTATTAAATGAGATGTATCATATTATAAAATACAAAAAAAGAAAATTAATAGCTATTAGCGCAGAGCAATAATATACACACATAATAAAAATATCTAAACACTCTCACCCTACGCATATAATCATACGCATTTCACAACTTTGCAGATACTTGACTTCGACTATCAATAACATGTTGTGGTAAATTTTTCACATTACGTTCTTTCAAAACTTTTCTAAATTTTTCTTTATCAGCACCAAACATTGTATTAGAACCTTTGATTTTACCATTTCGTGTGATATCCTCCATTGTACCACCAAGATGCAATGGCACATCCAATCTTAAATTGCCATATTCTTTCCCACTTATATACATTGCACTGTCACCAGCTGGATAGATTGAACCACAATGTGATGCAACATATCGTAACGTCCATCCAATTCTACGATCATTGCTATTATTTGGACTTGATGCATGTACGATTCGGTGATGATGAATGGAAAATTGACCTGGTTTTAATATTGCTTTACCAACATCTTTTGCATAATCAATTGGACTATCAAATTTCATATTTTGGCCACGAGTTAAAATATTATCTGCAACATACGTTTCCTCTGTTTGATATTCACTTTCATCTGTTAAATGTGTACCTTTTAACAATTCCATCGGTCCAGATGCTTCTGTTACATCTGATAATGCTAACCACACAGTAACAAGATCATGTGGCGCAATACCCCAATACGTACTATCAATATGCCAACCTACAAAGGATGGGCCTGGTTCTTTTATGAAAAAAGATGCATTAAATAAAAGAACATCTGGACCAATAATATCTTGCACAGCTGATATAATATTTGGATGTGTTGCAAGATCATAAAAACGTTCTGATATTAAATACAATGGACCGACTGCATTGCCAGCACCTTTTTTAGCTATTTCTAAATCTTCAAGCTCCTTCCTAGCTAATTGTATTTGTTCCAAATCAATTCCAGGCGATGGATTTATTAAATAACCGAGTTCATCAAATTCTTTAATTTGTTGTAAAGATAAACTAGGTATTTTTTTATTTTGTTTTCTTAAATCTTGTAATCGTCGTATGGAATCCATAGTGATTTTTTAGGTATTGACAAGGACTAATATAAAATTATATATACACAACATACAGTATAATACACATATTTTTCCAATTTCTTCTTTCCGCGTCTCTCTAAGTATTTAATATATATATCAGATATATATATTTTTTACAGTCCAACTACTATTCTAACTATAAGTGATTTTTTTGGATGATGAAGGCGGTGAAGGTTAAGGTAAACCAGGTATTAGAAATATATCAGACAAAGCCCTTAATAAATATATAATTGACCTAGAAATTTTTCGCTTTCTGGCTTTGCCAGGTTTGCCTGGTTTGCACCTTTTTCGCAGAAGGGAGGATAATTCTCTCTGATTTTCGAAAGGCAAACCTGGCAAATCTAAAATCTAATATTTAATAAGAATCTAAATCTAAATCTAGAATCTACGCAATCTGGCAATCATTATCTAAACTTTATTTTTTTATAATTTAATTAATGTTGTAGTTCGAGAATAATGTACACGTAACTGAGGCAATAAAAATCTACGTATCTCCACACTAGTGTGTCAATACTCACATAAAAGAGAATATCAATTTCTATATCAACAACGGATGATCAAAAACACAACCTTTCTCACGATCCATATGCATATACGGAATATACTCATTACATAGACTGATATTGTTTATATTCAATTTAAATGGTTTAAATTCTTTCATTATAACATTGTTGAATTGATTTACATAATGGTCAATTTCTGCTTTATCGGCAATATCTTTTGTATATCTTGAAAAACTAGAATGAATTATATTTGGGCAATGTAAATATTTCGAAATAGCACCATCGAATTTTTCATCCATATCTTTTAAATGATCCGATTTTGAAACAGATTCTTTTAATTTATTACGAATTTTCTCAATAGTCCCACTTTCATCTTTAAAAATAAATATTATAGCAGCAGGTGTAAACCATACATCAATACATTCAATTTCAAAACTTTTCACTCCTTCTTTTAAAATGTTATTTTTTATTTCATTTCCCCAAGATTCAATAAATATTTTATCGTCCTCGCTTATATTATTGGATAATATATTTTGACCTTGCTTTATCATACCACGCGGTGCATCTTTTTCTTTAAAACTTGATAATGTTGCAACAGTTATATGCGATGCATGCGATGGATACATATATACAAAAGAAGAAAAACTGTCTTTTATTATTTTGCAAAAATGATTATAAAATGTATTTATTTCTCTTGCCCAACCCCAGTTACAAACCAAGACTAATCCTGGTGCAGGTGACGTTGGCATTGCCTTTCTCTCCTTCGTTTCATAATTTTGCAATTCACACGTATATATACATTTATTAATTTTTTCCATTTTGCTTTTCCAGATTTTGAGAGAAGATAAATAAATAAAATGTCATCACATGCGTGTGTGTGTGTGTGTGTCGTCTAACATACATTGAAAAAATCATCACAAAATAATACGTACTGTATGATCAAGATATATAATAATAATATATTAAAACTCGAAAGAGTCTGACGACGCAGACTATATTAAAACACTGTCTTTTTTTGTTAAGGAGGTGAGCTTAAGGGTGGTGTGGTGAGTGCACCCACAATAGGAATATTAGTACACCAGACAGGTAAATATAAAATGATAGAAAATATATGATATTTAAATTAAATAGGGAATTTATTTAAAAAAGTATACTAAAAACACTAAACTAGGGATAACCGCTCCTGTTATCTCCTTATCCTCCTTGGCAAATGGCAAATGTGCAAATATTAACTGCACAACTGAAATTATAACGTTTTTATACACATATTTAAAATCAAAATAAATGTCACATGACATATATCAAATGACAAAAGTGTGAAACAATATCTTAATGCAATTATCAAAACACAAACGTATCAATATAATAAAAGAGATTTCAAAAGAAAAAACAAAAAACCAATTATGGCGGAGATGCATGAGAACGAGAAGATGCTACGCGTGCCAATCAAATATAAAATTTAGTAATGATGGACATGGCATGAATGAGACAAATATGATATATCTTGATGGGCACATTTTCTCTTTTCTATGTAATAGTCCATTTCCTATTAGCTGGTAGAGGACAAGACTCGATCTCAATAAAAAATCGTCGTAGTCTTGATCGGGATAGGGTAGGCTCCATGCCAGATATTTTTACGAATTCGTAATAAAGAAATAAAATATTATGTCCATCAGAGTATAATAGAGCTTGTAGTGTGCTAGTATAATAAGTTTTCTAAAATAAATAATTAAGTATGTATTAGTATAATTATATGTATACTTAAACCGATTAAATTTACTATCTATGTTTTGAATAAGTATGAGGTTTTAGTTTGAGGGTATTGGTTACTCAGGAAACCTTAACGAGCAAATACACTACGCACCTCATGTATGTTAATATCCAGTATGCCTTAGTAACCACTTAGTACCACCCCACCAGCTGGTCGCTTCGCTCCTCAAGAGTGAAGTGCACGAAATAGACGAGGGCACCGTGTAGGGCCAGCACAGCAGGGAGAATGAGCCCATTTTCATCAAAAGGCTATGTGGCTACTGGCTACTGGTATACAAGGCTTTAAGCTATTTTGAACTTTAATAGTCTAATAAGTATAAAAATTAAGATAAATAGGTTAAAAAATAAAAAATACCACGGAAACGACGAGACGAACTGGGGGTATGATGAGTCTCCTCCATATAAGACTACTACCATATTTTCCTATCATATTTTATCACCATAGACATACCATTGGCTTAAGACACAGTTCACGTCCACGCCTCCGGTTTAAATACAAGAGGAAGTTTTCGCGTTACGAGGTAAGTAGCATTAAAGGAGGAAGATCAAAAAAATGAATGAAAAAAGAGACTCACAAGAAAAAAAGAGGGGAGAACCTAACCCTAACGCTAACCTAACTGTGGAAAAATTTACATTTAATATAGATATTGTTACACTCTAACACACAGATATCAACATCTATATAGAAACATAACAACATACATCTGCATCAACATCACTAGGAACATACAAAATATTATTGTTGTTGATATAGATTATATATTTCATTCGGTTGAGTGCATTGTATTTAATATACAATAGATATATATACGAAGTTTTGATCATTTATTGATTGATTATATATATATATATATATATATATTTCATTTTAATAATACATTTTCTTAGCTTCATCATCTATAACTACAATATGAAGACTTTTATTATATTATCGTTCTTTGTATTGTTAGCAATCAATTCTGTATATGGTATTAAGAAAATAAATTCAGATGATGCTTTGTTACAAGGTCCGTCATCAAATAGTGGTATGCGTAAGCGACCAATGACAGGTACTGGCTCAACTGGTTCCACTGGTGCCACTGGTTTAACAGGTAGTAGTGGTTCTACTGGTGCATCTATGAAGAAAAAAAATAGTAAAAAAATAGTAGGGACGGATACAGGAAAAAAAGTGATTGATGTTTGTGGTGCATGTATGAAAGATACACAAATGTTTGAGTTACATAAACAATTTAAAAAGAAAATCCCAGCAAGTAAACTAGCGGCTCATATGACCGAGTATTGCAAAGATCGCTTGATTAAAGCTCTTGGTAGAAAGAAAAGAAAATCAGATAGTAAACTTGTTGCAAACTTTAAAATCCAAGCAACTAACGGATTGACTGTTGAGGATCTTAAAGCACCAACTATGTCTTTAGTTCTTGGTAAAGATATTAGTTTTGCGTTGAATGTTCCAGCTGAAAATGTTGATGTTGTAGCAGTATATACATGCCCTGGTGACAAAGAAAATTGCGATGGTGGCGTAGCAAAACGTCGTCGTAGATTAGCCGGCGCAGGTAACGGAGAAATTGTAGTTAAATTTGCTGTAGTTGGTCCACGTGAAGTGTTTGTTAATGCTGAAAATGCACTTGCAAAAGCTGCAAACGTTCAAACTAAATTAGCAAAATCTATTTCCGCAAGTGTGAAAAAAGAATTGGGATTGACCGTGAAATTGAGCATCTCTGCAACTGTAGTTACTTTCACAGAATCACCAGAAGCTGCTGCTGCAACCGCATCAACAGGCCCAGCTGCAACTGGAACTGCTGCAACCGCATCAACAGGCCCAGCTGCAACTGCATCTGCAACTGCATCAACAGGCCCAGCTGCAACTGCATCTGCTGCGAATGCGCCAACAGGTCCTACTGGAGCAAGTGGTGGTTCAACTGGTAGTGCAATTGATTCAGGATGTACTGAAGAATATCCATTTAAAACAAAATTCCATCAAGGGGCAAGAAAACCATGTTATAGGGTAAAGGAATGTGCTGAATCTTTAGCTAAATTTCATGAACAAATGGGAAAAGGTATACAATGTAAAAGTATTCTTTCAAAACAACAAAACCCAACTACTGCTGCAAGTGCAGTTTTATTAGATCTTGATGAAGAATTTTCTGGTTCTGGTGGTTTAAAAGGTTTCATAAAAGGTGCATTAAAACAAGCAGCAAACAAAACAGCAAACAAAACAGCGACTGCTCCTGCTCCTGCTACAGGTCCAAGTGGTAATACTACAGGTCCAAGTGGTAATGCTTCAGGTGCAAGTGGTGCAACTGGAGCTAGTGGTGCAACTGGAGCTAGTGGTGCAACTGGAGCTAGTGGTGCAACTGGTGCAACTATGTTGCCAAGTTTCATACGTTCATTTACTGGTGCAACTGGTATCACTGGACCAAATCAACCAAATCGTACCTATCAATATATGTGGTACATTAACAAATTGAATACTACTTTAAGAACAGTACAAGAACATCATAAAGTATTGCGTAAAAAATTAGTGAAATACAGTCAACATTTTCCATTGAACATGGATAGTATGGCAGGTGAAGCTTCATATGACAAGGGTACTGGCGCTGCAAGCCATGGGCCAGCTCCAGTTAGTGATGGGGATAGGGATCGTGTTAAACAAATACAAGAATTAGCACATACACATAATCATGTATTGGAATTGGAAGCTTCTGCTAAGCGCAACATGGCAAATGCAGGTATTAGAAGTGAAAAGCATTTAGATGCAATATTGAGAGATCTTGACAAAAATGTTACGGATGAAGATGCTACAAAAGAGATGACGGATCCATATGCATTGGCTGGTGAATTAGCTGCATCCCCATTAGATAATAGTCGGCTTGGAATCGCACGTAGATGTGGAGCAGGTTCTGAAATTTATAAAATTGGAGGTTACACTGTCGGTGATACGGAAATGGCATTTGCACAAACATTAGCATTTTGCCACGTGATCGGTCAATGTTCCAAAAATGAAACTGCAGATCGTCGTAAAGAGCATGGAGATTTGTTGAAACTTCAACAGCAAGAACGTATGGCAAACATCAGTGCAGCATCTGCATCAATACAGAAAGGTAGCAATAAGCCAACTGCAGCACAATTGAAAAATATAACTTTAACTGCAAAAGAAATGAAAGCAAAAGCTGATAAAGCATTGGCATTAGCGGCAACTCGTAAGAGTGAATTAGCAACCTGTGTAAACACAACGCAGACATTTTTAGCAACAACGAAGGAACAAAAAGTATCCGAATCAGACCTTGCCGGTTTGATGAAAAATCTGTGCTTATCACAGTTAATCATGCCAGTGTTTCCACATGGTATTACTAAATATGCTGCGCATACCAATTGTGATCGTGCAGCACACGTATTAGATAAAGTAGGCGACTCACCATCAGAGGAAGATGTTGGTGAATTTTGTGCGCAAGTACAATCCGGACCTGATACTCCTCCAAAAGATATAGCCGATTTTGAGTTACAACCATTCGTATCCGACTCTGTAAAATTAATTAGAGAAGAGCAAGAAGAATTAGAGCAAGGTTTGCAAACGCAAGAGAAAAAAGAAGATCCATTAGTTAAGAGCTACAAGCGAAACTATAAAGGCAAGGCACGCCCAGCTGCTGTTGTTAGCGATGAAGTTTTTGATGAAGCCATTAAAGGTGTAAATGGTAAAAAAGATGGTTCTGTACAATTAGTTTTACATGATTTAGTTGATGCAAAATCAAAAAGCGATACTCGTATCCAAGATGACGAGACATTGAAATACGCATCAGATTTAGA
>JACLAD010014871.1_pt1 | contig 11243 bp, 4 predicted proteins | sample 8027901 | NCBI WGS metagenome assembly JACLAD01 (sample SAMN15725071, study PRJNA655200) | protist metagenome | isolation source: fluorescence activated cell sorting (FACS) single amplified genomes of... | place: Spain: Blaines Bay Microbial Observatory, Mediterranean Sea | collected 2016-07-05
GGATTCAGCCGCGGTCGAGGAGAAGGGCGAGTAGGATGGGGACACTCTGGATGGATGGATAAATGAATGAATGAATGAATGAATGAATGAATGAATGGATGAATGGATGAATGAATGAATGAATGAATGAATGAATGAATGAATGAATGAATGGATGAATGAATGAATGAATGGATGAATGAATGAATGGATGAAGTGCATAAACGATACAACGAACTCAATACATCAGCGTGAAAGGAATCTAATCTGTCATCTAGTATTATTTACATTTTTTATTTCAAACCCAAGGCTCTTGCGACGCCAGCCGCCTTGGTCTCCGCGTCTCCGACGATGCCAAGAATATCAGCGATCAAGCCGAGTTTGTCGCTCTTCTGAATCGTTTCCTTCGCCCACTTGCTTCGGTCTGCAGCAGCTGCTGCACTACCAGCTGCAGAAGCGGCACTGGCGCCAGAATCACCTCCATTCCTCAAAAGCCCGACCTCACCAGTCTCATTTGCAACCTCTCCTTTCAAGACCTTCAGGCGAGCTTGCTCTGCAAGAAGCCATTGGTGGACGGGACGATACCCGGTTGGCACAGATGTGTTTCCAAACGGGCGCTCGCCAAAGTTGAATTGGAACGCAAAGTGTTGGGGAAGCTGGCCACGCGCGAGGGGAGTTGTACCCGCTGAGGAGCATGCTGGCGTCAGCCCGCCAGTGAAGTTGAAATCCTTGAAACAGGCGCGTGGGAACCACGCTCCATTGAGAGACACTCTCATGACCCTGGTCTCGAGGTCAAGTGCAAACCCGACGAGGTCGCCCTTGTTGAGCCAGTTGAGCTTCGCAAGTTCCTTTGGCGGAGGTTTGGCTGGGTGGCGTGACACATGCGGTAGAGGTGAGGTTGTAGGGCGAAGAAGAGATGCGATCGCGAGCAAAGTGCATCTCCATCGCAAAATCCAGCACTACAGCATGACTCACATCCCAAAGTGCCTCGAAGCTGTGTAGATTTTCCTCCTGCACGCGCGCTGAGATCTGACTTTCCATCGGTGCTAATGCACGCCCAAGAATGCATCCCATCTCCTACACCTTTGCCAGCGCTCCAGTTGCCCGTGAACTGCCTATCGCCCCATCCGAGTGCACAGCGCGCTCCACGAGGAACGGCTTGCAGCACGGTGCATTCGTAATACCACCGACCGGTCACGAGACAGACACCATCCGCGACAACAGATGGGTAGCTCGTCGAGTCGCGTGCAGTTGGGTAGACAAGATTGTCGATTTCGTCAATTTCGACTTGCCACGAGCCGCTACTCGCTCGCATAGATACACGCTTCTTCTCGAGAAACGGTGTCTGAGACTGGAGTCTCGACGTGACGCGCAGCAACGCTCCTCCCGTCGCAACTTGCAGAACGGGCAGCATCTCATCGTCACCACTTTTGCCGGGCTCCACTTTTTCTTCCTTCCCCATAGACTCGATTTCAGTCTTCTTCCTCCACCTCCCGGGCGCGTTCTTGACTATCCATTCTTGCACTGGTTTGTAGCCCTCAGCGGGCGGCTCGTGCTTTAGCGGGGTTGCTCCAAAATTCACAATGAACTCTGGACCAGGACCCTGGGCGGTGAACCCCGGTGTGAGGCCTCCAGTGAACTCGATGTTGGAGAAAGCTTTTCCATAAGGCCTGGTCCACCGGCCGTTAAGGCTGAAGGAGAGCGAGCGAGCTTCGAGGTCGCAGGCAACACCGACAATATCACCAGCCTTCCAGTTGCTACCAAAGCGCTGAGACCCGTTGTGCCACGTCATTGCGCGGTCCCCGTCAAACGCCCAGGAGCACTTGTCGTCGCCAATTCCGACGCCGTCCCTCCACGCGCCGACAAACTCGAGATCGGCCCATCCCAGCTGGCTAGCAGCCCCGGTTGCAACTACAGTAATCTCGTAGTACCATTTTCCCCCGACTAGGACAATGCCTGCCGCGATGCAAGACGGGAAGCCTCGGGTGGGTCTAATTCGCAGGCCATCGATCTCGAGGCCAGCGTTGCCTATACGGCGCGCGGGTGGAGCGGGCACGTGCGAAGGATGTTCAGTGAGTTTTAATTTCTCTTTGAGATTAGGTTTGTGCTCTCACATGGATCGAGACCTACCCGAGGTAGAGATGAGCTTGCCAAACTGCCCAGACCAGGACTCTGCGTACATCCTCTCCACAGTGCTTCGAATCCACCGCGCCACCGAGCGCGCGCGGGGATGGGGTGGAGCATGACGAAACGGACCAGAATTGCCGAGGTTGACGCGAAACGTAAAGGCTGGGTCAAACGACACGACAGGAACGACACCTGCCACCGCTGCTGTTTCTACGAACTTCTCTTTGTTGGAGCCAAAAATGTTGTCGAACGCAAGACCCAACGGAGCTGCAGCGCTGCCATTCAGTGTGAACGTGATGCTTCCAGCACCATCGGTGTCCACAAGGCAGCCAACCACGTCGCCACTCTTCCAAGCAAAGCCAAATGGCATGCCCCGAGCGTTGTGTTTTTTGCGGCAGCCGAAACCGGAGTAGCCCCAGCTGTGTGCATCGTCACCAACTCCTTGAGCCTTGCGGCTGTCACCAGTGTAGAGTGCATCGCTGAAACCGACGTACGCATTTCCGGCAGTTACGACAGTCACCTCATAGTAGTATGCCCCCGTTCCCTGTTCCAATAGGACGCCCCTGGGAGCGACACTCGGCCTCATGCCCGGAGCGGTACTGATCAGGTTGTCGTTGTTGATTCGAATCAGAGCATTGCTACCCGAAGAAATCAGAACGAACTTGCCCACCGTGGAAACGTCGTGGATTTCTGTATGCGCAGCAACGCGCTGCTGAATTTGACCAGCAGCAGATCTTCCTCCATCTCCCATGAGCGCATTGCTCAGCTGCTGCCCTAAGCCTGCCATCGATGGTCCCATCTTCTCCTTTGCTCTGTGCGCCGCCGCCTCAAGATCACGAAGAATGTTTCCTTTCGGCTTTGCTTTCACTGATCCACTGCTTGCAACGTCGCAACAGCCACGTTGCAAGCGCTGGCGGTACAGTCGGAGGGCACGAGACACGATCAGGCGTTCCCATGATTTGCCACTCTGCCCAATCCCTCCGGCAGCTTCCCCCTCTCCTACAGACTCAGCGAAGGAGGCAAAAGAAGACGCAAATTCGCGATAGTCAAGGAAGCCGTCGTTGTTGTGATCAAAGTGCGACATAAGGGCAACGCAGTCAGCGTCAGTAATATGTCCTTCAAGGCCGGGAAGGGCCTTGAGAGCCTGCGTGAGCTCTTGTAAGGTAAGGAATCCAGTCCCATCCGAATCAAACTTGTGAAAGGCGGCGGTCATGGATTCAAACGACCTTGAAAGTCGTCTCTGGATCTGGACGGTCACCACACGGAGCCGCAGGAGCTGCGCAGCATTCGAGTAGTGAAATACATGGGCAACGGATGTGCCTTGCCAGTCGGTGCGATCGCGAAGGCGGCACTCGTTTGTGGCTTCAAACGCTAAGCGCCTCTGTGATTCTGCATCAGCTTCTAATCCAGTGAGGAGAAAGAGAACCTCGTCATCATCGTACCATAGCGTACCGTTGAAAAAACGTGCACACTGCGCGGCTACGTCAAAAGGTCTTGGGTTTCTCGCGCGGTCGAGAATGTCGTTTGTCGTTCTACGCTGGAGGCGACCTCCACGCTGCTTTTCAACAACCACTGCCTCGCCAACATCGGCCGTGACCTGTGACCGCTCGGCGCGTGCTATAGTCAGGGCCTTGGAGGCGGCCTCGTTGACAGTAAGTTTATCGTTTGCACTCTTAAGTTCTGAAACCAACGTTGTAATGCGAGCACTCAGCGCTGTGTGCTCCTGTTCCTGCTCCTGTTGCTTTCTCTCGTCGCCGTCGGAAACGATATCGAGATCAATGCCGGACACCGTAAGAGCAAGACCGTCTGGCGTATGTAACGCGATTCGGTTTCTCAGCGCCACTGCTGACGGTGTTTCTCCTTGCATTGCACGACGCAGCGAGGCCGCTTCGTCGAGGGAAACAATGACGAAAAATGTCTGTTGCGCATCTAGCGCAGCTTTCTCTTGTTCTGCTCGCGCCTCGGCCTCTTTTGCTTTGGCTTTGATCGCTTCTGCTTTCGCCACCAACTTGGGAGCATCAATGTCCACTGCTGTATCCTCTCCGTCGTCCTGTCTCTCTGCTTCAACCTCCTCCTCGTTCATTTTTTCATGCTCCTTCGCGGCCTTGGCCTCGTCCTCCTGTTTCATCTTTGCAAGGACCTTCTCCACGCCCTCGTTGAAGAAGAAGGTCGCTGCCTTATTCGCGTCTCCATCAAACATTTTTGCGAGACGTCTACAATGACCCCTTTGCATTCCTGTGACATGAGTCAATGACTCAGCGGCGCGGTCTATGTCGGCTTCTTCTTCTTCCTGGGTCCTTGCCTTCGGAGCTCGCCAGCTCATGATTACATTGACGTTCTTAAGCCGTCTGCCGTCCTTAAGGGGAAGATATGGCGCGTAGTTCTCCGTTGCGCAGAGTGATGGCGGGTACTGCAAAGTTTTGCTACTTCCCGAGGCTGAGATGCGAAAGTTGCGCAACTGATAGAACTTTCCTTTCTTGAGGAGTGCTCTGCCGTCTTTACCTAACAGCGCACGAACCAACCAACTTGAGTCGCGATTGGGGTCACGACCAGACATGGGGCGCACAACGCGGAAGATCTCCTGCTTCTGCTCTTGATCTTTCTCCTTTTCTTGCTCTTGGACAATTTCTCGGTCATTAAATTCTTGGGTCTCTTCCTCCTCCGTACCCTCCGTCTTATTCTTAGCCTTCAGTGCCTCAATCTCGGCCTCATGATCTCGCATTTCGCCGAGAATGGCCTTGGCAATGGTAATAGGGCTGGTCGTGGCAGGTCCCTCTTTCTCTTCATCGGCGACCTCAGAAACAATGTGAGTCTTTTGCAGCGTTTGCACGAGCTCCTCAAGGACGCTGACGAAAGGCTTGAAGCCACGTGGGACCTCCTTTTCAATGTCGAGATCCAGAGGCTCTCGGAAAAGGGTGATGCAACGAGCTAGTCTCGCTTGTGGAGTGTCCTTTCCTTCTTCATTTTGCTGCTTCTGGCCTACAGCTCCTTCGTTCTTTTCTTCCTCTTGCGCTGTAGCGGATGTCCCACGAAGATTCGATTTTCTATTGTTTTCTTCTTCTTTTTCTTCCTCCTTCGCCCTTTCTTCCATGTTTCCTTTCTCCTTTTCCTCCACTCCCACGTGACCATCACTCCCTTCCAGCGATAGCTGGATGGCAGCAGCCAGAAGCGCCTCTTCGTCATCTGCATCGGAAGGCTGGTCGCTTGTAGCCTTCTGCGCTTCTGCTTTCTCTTTCTCTGCCTTTGTGGCCTTCTGCTCCATCTTCTTTTTCTTCTGCTCCCCGCCCTTGCGCTCGTCGATGAGGTCCTTTGCCGCACTATCGGCATCGTCAAAAGCTGCCTGGATCCGCGGAGCCCATTGACGGAACTGCGGAACTGCACGGTACAGTGGCTCGAAGGACATCTGGAGCATATACTTGAGCTGTGGGTGTTTCATTCCTTGCTCAGATGCCTGCTGCAACAGAGGAGGCGGCAGCATCCGTGCCAGCGACTGCGACAGCCGCGGATCGGGAAGCTTTTGGAGGAATGTACGGTACCAGAGGAACAACAGCTCGGTGTCCATCTTGGTACGCGCGAGCTCTTGTGTGAGCTCGTCCGCAGTCTTTGCATCTTCCTTGAGCATATCTGGAATGTCAGCTAAGGCAGCAGCAATGTCACTCTCTGACAGGGACTCATGAAAGCGCGTTGTTAGCATCGCTTCCGTTTTGAGGTTTTGCTGCTTAGGTGTCTTCGATCGAGTGAGCTCCCTGAACGCTTCTTTACGCCAGAGCGTAGAGATAACCTGCATCTGCAGCTGCAGGTACTGCATCGTCTCACTCCGCATAGAGTTCGTGACGAGCCACGCAACTGCGTCAACTAAAGGCTGGCGAAGTGCTCCCTTGGTTTCTCTCTTTCCTCCAAAAGAAAGGGCTTTGTTGATGATCTCAGCAACTTCTTTGACAATCAAAAGATGGATGCGCTGGCCCTTCCCTAGGCCGCGCATTCTCCAGCATCCCTTGTTGAAAAAAGTCAGTAGCGATCAGACGAAATCATGACATATAATCTACAATTTAAACCTACCTGAGAAAAGTCTCGTAAAGTCATGTCCTTTCCCAACGTTACTACGGCAACCGCATCCAACGCTTGTTTGATATCCATTCCGGTCGTGTGCACCTGGTCATAGAACGTAAATCGCTTCTCAAGTTTGATCCCGGAGCGAGCTAAGGGGACGGGTGGCCCGCCCAATCTGTCCACGACCATCCTCCTGTCGTCGCTATCGATAAAAACGCAGGCATCCATCCCAGAGAGACCAAACTTCAAAAGTAGACGAGCGACCTGTTGGTTGGAGTACCCAGTGATTAGGGCCCCAGTGTCGATCAGGGCGCTATAGTTCTTCCCCGAAGACGGCCTTGCGATCTCCCGAAGAAGAGAGTCCACGCTCCAACCTGCAGGCACAAGCTCGCTATCTACATATCTTGTGGAAGTCAAGACGCGTATGATCTTTGCCTCAGATCCACGCTCATAGTGACAAGGTTGAAGCTCACGGGGTAAGAGATCGGAAGGCGTGCCTGAAAATCCGAGTCTCGTCCCAAAGAGCATATCCGAACCGAGATCGACGCCAGAGGCCTGGAGCTTGGTATTTCTATGCTTCATGACTGATGGAAAGACAAGGCTGTCCAGGTAGAACAGTACAACTTCGGGCACCTTGGACATGAGCCGGACCAGAGCACGGAGCTGCTGCGGGTCGTCAACCTGGAGCAGTTCAAGAGGAAGGAGCTCTGGGGGCGCTAGCAGCTTCCCGCTACCTCCCTTTATCCCTTTCGTCGCTGCCTCCTTTTGCTTTTGTTCCTCCTCCAGGTTCCACTGCTGAAGAGCCTTTCCCTTAAACTCTTCAAAAAGCATGCGACTGGGTCTTTCAGTGAAAGGGCCAGGCTCATTCAAAAGTGTCTTCTTGAGTTCTTTGACGACCATCTTCATGTCACTCTCGCGCAGGCCATTGTAGCGATAGGCCAGTACACTGAGACCGAGAAGAATGTCGGGGTGCGCGAACTCTGCCGCACGCGACGGAACATCCTTGCCAATGAAGGGCACCGACAGAAGCCAGCGAGACCTTGCGATTGCAAAGTCATTTGCGGCCGACGCATCTCCACCGGCGGCCGCAACGATCTGCGCCTTCCATCGACGGCGATCCTCCTCTCGTAACATGCCAAATGACACACGGTGAACCTTCGAAAGGACGTGAGGGAGAAAGGTCCAGACCCAATCCCTCGCCAAGTTAAGGAGTTGGATCGCAGGCGCTGAAAAGTAGTACGCGGTGATTGTCTCAGCCCTTTTTCGCTCGTCAGAGTTCATCGGGCAATTAATATAGTTGACGAGCAGGTTTTCTACCATAGTAACAGTGTATCCACCCTCTGGGAGAGGAGGAGCACCGTCTTTGTTTGCATCGGCTTTCGCTTCACTGCTAAGTTCGACTCTCTTTGCAGACTCAGTACCAGATTTTGAGCTCGTCACCGTGTGAGTGATGCCCATCCTAATTTCGGGCTGCTTTTGAAGCCAGGCAAAAGACCACGAGCCAAAGAGGGAGCGGAGCATGTCGTTGTAGTATTTTTCGTTTAGAAGGATCGGATGTGGACTCATTTGCAATGAGTATTGGCGTGCGCCATCTTTCATTGAGTTCGAGATCTTGCGTAAAATTTCAAGCGATACCACGTCGGGCTTGAAATCAGAAACAGAGATGCGTTCAAGCTGACCAAAGAAGATTGCGTCCAACAGATGGACAGGAAGGGACCAGCGGCGAGGAGAGAGCGGCAGTGGGGCCTTTTTTCCGATTGGGAAGTTAAGTTCAGACTTGAGAGGGTGTAGAAGGAGATCGACTTCGTCCAGGAGCGCCACGCCTCCGGCATCTTGTCCCCAAAGCGCCATGATCTTCTTGAGGACTTCCGCCATCTGCGACTTCTGAAGCGTCTCTTTGGCGTGCTTCAAGGCCTTCTCTGTGATGGCCGATCCCACACGCCCGCTAGGGCACCTGCAGATTGCAGGGATGCTCTCTACTTGTTGCAAGAGATCGATGTACTTAAGCATTATGCTTTTCACTGCTTCCGGTGTCGTGCATACAATTGCGCGCTCCCTCCGAGCGCTTTCGAGCCTGACGTAGAGCTGTTGGAGGCTTGACATGTTGTTCGACGTCTTGGAAGAGCGATCAAAGCTTAACGTAATCACCTTTTTGCAAATGACATTGCTGAATTTCCTCCTCATCTCCCCACGCGTCATTTCAAGGAGGGGGCCCGGGCAGACCTGCGTGACCAGCCGGTTGCCGTCAGCAAGCATCAAGGCGAGCAGAGGCCCAATCACTGTTGTTTTTCCCGCGCCCATGATCATCTGGTGGACACTAGATTTGCCCTCAGCGTGGGCAGAGAGAAAGTCGGTTACAAGCTCGTACTGCCGCTTTCGCAGAAGGAAGCCCGTGATGAATTCAAAGATGAGAAAGCGAGGGTCGAGCTCCCGGCGCTGACCTTGGCCCACGTAGTGGCGCTTGGCAACAAGCTCTCCTGCCAAGCCATCAGCACTATGACGCAGCATATGAATGAGGCTCGTTAGAGCTCGTTTGTTCTCCCACACGCTGGCGGAACGGAGAGATACACCCTTGATCTTGCCAGCTTGAAGCTCCGGAGGTGGAGAGTAAAGCTTCTGTCCAAGGTAGTAGCACCCACGGCGAGCTAGATCATCAAGCCTCTCAAAAAATCCCTCCTTTAATCCCAGCTTCGTGACCTTTTCAACATTGAACCCTGCGAGATGAAAAGCTGTCATTGCCCCACTTCTTATCACAATTTCAGAGATGCCATCGCTTTTTTGCTTCTCGGCAACTTTGTTCACAAAGACGTCTTCTTGCTCCACCAGCTCTTGCAGCCGCGTGCACGCGTTCCTTCCATGCCAGCTGGCAAGCTTGAGGGCCTGTGAGACCATTGCCTTACTGATGGTAGACGAATTTCGAGAACCACGGGTGATTGCGTCGGCGGAGAGTACGAGCCCACGCTCGAGAAAACTTCGGAGAAGGCCACTGAGAGAGCGCACCCTGCTGAGAGCTCGACCAATCTGACGCGATCGGTTGTACCGCATCAAGACGCCAACGGTCTCGTTCGTGATCTGGCCGCACGAGGACACATTCATAAAAGGGTTGAGCGCGGAGAGATCGATGCTTTGCTTGGAGCTCAACAAAGAACCGCATACGACGTCAAAGCGAATGTGCGAACGAATGCCTATTGACCGCAAGAGCCTGAAAGTTGTGGCCTCAGATGCCACATGAATGTCTTCAGTTTTGCTTTGGTCCTTTTTCTCCCTACCGTTGGCTATATCATTGTCGCCATCGTCGTTGTCGTCGTCGTTGTATTCGCTGCGTCGAAGATCGTGCAAAAGCTCGCGGGTTCCGTCAACTGCAAAAGACGTTGCACTCTCGAGAGAAATTGCGTTGGCGCGACGCTCCACTGCCTTGATCCCGTCACGAACCAAGGCTACCTCAACATCGAGAAGCTCGTCTAGCTGGTGCTCCATCTCTTCCAGCTTTTGAACTGCGCCTTGGACCATTGTAGACACTTGCTCATCAAAAGGAGATCCGGTCCCATCCTGATCAAAGGAACCTCCCGACTCGAGGGCCAATGCAAGCATCTTGATATGCTTCGATGAGAAGAAGGATAGGCGAGGAACCGTCCGCTTCAGGATACTTTCTGCTGAGGAAGACATGTCCTTTCCCATGCGAGCAAGCATCGCTTGTGCAGGCACGCTTTGAGCTGCCGTGCTCTTTGAGAGCTCAAATGGAAGGTGATCTTCACTGGCTGTGCTGCTCTCTTCCATCACTGACTCGAAGGAGACCTCTTTGAAGCACCCGGTCTCTTGCAACGGGCAAGAAGCAAACGCATCGGCGTCGGCAGCCGAAAGTGCCAGCGGATCTGAATCAGAAGTGGACGCAATCTCAACTAAAGAGCGCATGTTGCAGCTGCAGTCGCTCAATTGGGGCCGCGACGGAATGCGGTATCCCCTCGGCAGCTCAAACTCTGATGGATACCTTGAGGGTTCCCGCTTTGGGAAGATGCTGGTCCAACCAAGGGATTCCTGGTTGACAAATATTTTGGCAGCCTTTAAAACAGCAGTAGTAAATATCCTGCCATCTCCAGGGGCCGCCTGTCCTCCCGGAGTATGTGTGCTCATACCCGTTTCGCCCTCAAGCCACGCTTGGTTGCGACGATAAGGGAGCAAAGGAAAGGCTTCCGTACGCTTCCTTGTGCCTTCCTCGACATCCAAAGCCATTGCAAAGCCGAGGGGGAGGAGTGTAACGAATGCAAATACATCTGCTTGATTTGGCTGTGACTTGCCTGTTGCTGGAAGTTAGATGCGAGGTAAAAATGAGACTGTGACTAGACAAGATAAACATACCCATCTGCGTTGACTTGAAGAAAAGCGCCTCCGTCAGGATCTTTCCCAACTCGTGGCTAGGAGGTGGAATCCTACGAGGACCCTCCGGACCGTCTTGGATTCCCGCTGCAGCCAATTTCTTCTCTTCTGCTTGCTTCTCCTTCCATTCTAGCGCGGCATTGATTAGTTTCTTGCGATTTTCGACTGGTGTCATGGCGAGCCGATTTGCGGTTGCGTCCATAGAGCGCCCTGACATCAACCAGATGGCATGAACCTCCTCTAAGGCAAAGTCTGGAAATACGACAACGAGATTCTGCACAGCTTCCGGTATCCTTTCTCCCTCTTCCTTCTTCTCTCCTCCCTTTTTTTCATGTCCATTGTTGCTGCTCGTTTTGCTCCTGGCTTTGCGCTCCGCTATCTGCGTTCGGATCACGGCCTCAGGGTAGGAGAAGATATGGTTCGTTGCCTGCTCTACATTGCCTTCGCATATGGCAAGGACAACGCAGAGGTCTTCGACGTCAAACTGTGGCGCGATATCTCGGAGTAGCGCAGCAGATCCAACAAACTTTGAAAAGTCTTCTCCCATATCTTTGTCCGCGTCTTCCTCTCTATCCTTCTCTTTTGTGCCGCTAACCCCATCATTGTCATCATCCGCTTCCTCGCCCTGCTCATCTTCGCCGTCTTTCTTCTCGAAGAACTGTGCCCTAGCCTCTTCGGATATTTTTTCGGACGATTCGATTATCTCATTGATG
>JACLAD010001941.1_pt1 | contig 11242 bp, 9 predicted proteins | sample 8027901 | NCBI WGS metagenome assembly JACLAD01 (sample SAMN15725071, study PRJNA655200) | protist metagenome | isolation source: fluorescence activated cell sorting (FACS) single amplified genomes of... | place: Spain: Blaines Bay Microbial Observatory, Mediterranean Sea | collected 2016-07-05
AGTAAAAGTAAATGTTTTACACTTAAGTATCAGTAGTACACGTAAAAGTTGGGTTGCCTTTTTGGTGACTGCTACTGCTACTGCATTTGCCAAGGATTTACGTAGAGACAAATTTATCTATCAGATTTATTTTCTTTTTGCTATTCGTGATGGCTGGCTCGCATCGACAAGGCACGAGTTGAGTGTTCTGCTGCTCTTTGTCGCAAAAGCAATTCATTGCACGGGGAGGGTTACGAGTGCATGAGAGTCGCATTTGTCTTGGCTCATCAAATATTCTACCAGAGCAGTAGTAATCCGATTCGAAGCCAAATGTGTACATCTGCGTGAAGGATTTTGGCGCATGCGCCGATTCCCGCCCCCGCGGAGGACCTGGTGGTAAATGAGAGTTCCCCTCTGGGCTTTCACTTGCTGCTGTCGCCCTGAACCTTGCTTCCAAGGCCCCTGCAAGTCTATCTGCTGACGGTGCTCCCGCTACAATCCCCGAATTAGAGACTGTGAAACGTTCCGATCCAGGACTCGTGTTTTTTTCTCCCTCGCTCTGAGTGTCTATGATGGACTGATCTTCGTCGCTGTTTCCATCGGAGCTTTTCAGCTTCCTCAGGACCGGGCGAGACAGTGACAGCTTATCAGCGCTGCCACTTCTCACATTGAAATTAATACCTCCACAAAAGAGCAGTCGGTTGTCCTCCAACTGCCTGTTGAAGAGAGCTAATAAGAAAAACGCCAATGATACATACACATTTCCATAAGAACGGCGACAAAAAGCTACAGACGATTGGCAACGAAAAGCCCGCAGAGACGATCTACCACATCTACACCACTTTTCAACAGTATTGCAGCTCATGTTGATAGACAGTACGAGTAGCACTAGCACCTTTAACTGCCACGCCTTCTCAGGCAACCTGTGGCACTGGTGCCCGAGACGGCACCGCAGTAGTGGGGATTCGGTCAGCTCCTCGTCACACCTTGCTTTGGCTCATTTTCCTTTTGGGGGGGTCAAGAGAATCAATATCGTCGACGGTCTCCTTAGCGTCGCGTGAAACTGGTGAGTAAGAGCGCGACATGCACGTACACTCTAACTCTGTATCCCATACCTGTATGATCTAGACGACTACAACTGTACGGCTGTGTACGTGAAGGCGTACGTGCTGCCGTGCTATTACGTACTGTACGCACGGCTCCTCACCTTGTTTCCTGATTTATATTTATATTTATAGATTTAGATCATTGATTTAGATTAAAATAAGACGTTGTGATGGAAGCGGACGAGTCATGCAGAGAGATGAGGCTACTACTACTGTGAGAGAGCCGAGAGATCGAGGTTATACCGAGAGATCGATGTTTTTCGTCTTTGACACGTGCCGCAAAAGAGGAAGGATTTGGCGCAGCTGCCCAGCTCTTCTCACTTCGCTGATTTTCTTGCTATGTCTCGAGCACTTCCGTCATGGTGCTGCTATGATGCCGCTTGGAGGCGGTGGAGGTATGCGGGGCATGCGGGGAATGGAGGCCATGATGCATTCACTTCCCCAGTATAAGCAGGCCCAATTGAAAAGGCTCAAGTCACGACGAATGAGTAGAAATGGAGGCAATTCGCTCGACAGTAGAGGTTCACATTCTCCAGACGCTGGCAGATTTCATCGGACGTTGAACGAAAAGGATATAGAAAAGCTGGAAGGAGATGATGACACGAAGAATTATGACCCAAAAATGCAACGGGAAATCCGTAGAATGAAAGAAAACATGCTTGCTCGCATATCTTGCACGACAACTTGCACCGATTTCGGTCCTGCGATGGACGAACACTGCCACGAGCAGGGCTGTGTTTTGCATTTCAGGCCATTCAGAACAAGATCAGGAAAAGAGACAATGTGCGCAACAAAGATTAGTGTTGAAAGCATGTATCTACAGGCACAGGGAGCTGTGAAGTATGCACTCCACCCACACGAAGAGAAAGAAGGCAGCATGCTGCCGACAGAATTTTACGACAAGATGGAAGTAAAGTATCGCTTTAAAAAAAGGGGGAAAGGAAATCGTTTTCTGGACGTAGCCCATGTGTGCCATCAACACACGTGCCATAGTGTGCCACCACCTACGTTAATCATGGCGGGAAATACTATATTTTTCACGATCGTGTCTCTGCATGAAGATGGCACATACAAGATGCTCCCCTCCGGGGCTTTTCGACTAGTTCTCTATGGGAGCCAGACAGGAAGGAGTTGTGTTAATGGCCCGATTCGTCGACTCGGCGATATCGTTGATCCTGGATTATAGGCATGTTGAAAGTGAGGCGTACTTATGAACGTGCTTCTCGCCCCCGAATCATTTGTAGCTATATTCTGTATTGTGGTCAATTGACATCCAATGTAGGCTGTAGGCTGTAACTGTAACTGTTATAGTAATAGGCATCCGGTGATCATCATCAAATAGAGTATCTTCCCCAGGTTTTACGTTTTACGTTTAACTGGTACGAATGTAAATCCCCCGTATGGTGTACGATCAGTCTGGCAGTAAATTCAAAATTCAAAATCCTACGTTTGCAATTTTAATTTTAGGTAGTGAGTATACGCACAGCATCAAGTACGTTTTCGTGTGTCAACCCGGTTTCGTGTTGGGTCCGCACGAATCGAGGCTGCAATTTCTCGTTAGATGCCGACTCTCTATCATCCAGTATAACAAAGTTTATCACATTGGCATTCGCAAGCCAAGTCTCGATCTCTTCAGCACGATTAACATAGCTTTTCTTGCTCACCGGATCTCCGGGTGTAACTCCACACACGATACCAGGCGGAAATCCCCGGCGCTGCAGAATATATTCTATATATTTTCGAAAGGTTCGCCAAAATGTTGACAAAACTATTTTAACCTTGATATTCTTCTGCTCTACTGAACGGACAAGCTCCATTAAGAGCGCACACTTACTTTCCTCCAAATGAATTTCAGTGGCGTGTTTTGTTCGGTTCAGGACACCATCGATATCTAAAAAAATTACAGCTTGGTGAACAAGCGGTGCAGAGTTCTCATTCTTCATTGCCCCATACGCAGCTGACGGTAATTGCAGATTGTTTTTTTCAAGTCGGGCCAGGTAAATTGGAGATTTGGATGACAATGCGCATCCATCCAAATAAGGTGTGTGAGATGCAAATGGCAATGTTCTGGGTGCCCTCAACAATCTTTGCCGGTGGCTCTCAAGCTGTGCATCGGCCATTCCCAGACCAAAAGTTTGAAACAGCTCCATTGCAACACGGGCGTCAACGTCGGGGGAATGAACCCCACGCTGAGGATCGTAGCCCAAAAGATGTATGCATATATGGCGCAGAGAAAAAAATACCCGGCGCCCGTTTTGTCCCTTGACTGCAAAAATTTTTGCCGTGTCCTCTGCTCGAGCAAAATCATGTCCTTCGCGGAGTCCAAGCCAACCGATGTCTGATGACACACTGTGTCCCACGATCACCACCTCTGCCGGCGCCATTGACTGCAGCAAGTTCCTCAAACTTCCTACAACATCAGCAAGACTGCGCGCGGACACCAAATCAGCCTCACAAATACCCGTGAGTGGTGTAAGATAAGACCGCACTTGAGCGTCAGGCTTCACGTGCTCAAAAAAGATCGTCTCTCCAGCTGCGTTAACAGCAGCCACAAGCGCAACCGCACGCCTGTCTGCCTCTACCCCCGTCGCCACACACTCAACATCGATTGCAACATAGACCGTCGTCCTGATGTCCTCCGCAAATCCCCCCCCAGTATCAGTGTCGCGGCCACCTGGTTTCCATTCAGCAGCAGCAATGGAGAGTGCCGACATTCTGAGGAGAGGGGGGGATTACACGTCGATCTGCACTGAACCCCCCCGCGAGTTTATATACTACTCTCAACTCCCAGCACACACTCCAGAGCAGTCGTCTCTCCCTCCTGCGTTCGCGAGAGACGACTGCTCTGAAGTGCTCAGCACACGGAAATGCGAACGCGAGAACGCGAGAACGAGACGAGGCTGTTTCCGTGTTCTCCTGCTGTCTCTCCGTGTGTGTTTTCCGCGTGTTCCCAAAACACACACACGCGATATCGAGAGAACGAGAGAACCGCCTTAAAATTATTGTGCTTTGATGTGTCCCCTCAGGACTGTCGACTCTACTGGGTGGATTCGGCTATTCAGATTTAGATTGACGCAATTTAAATTCCTTATTACCATAAAATACGGTACACAGGCCACAGGCCTTCGACAAGCAGCACCCCAGCAGCACCCCCCCTAGACTACTCGGGGGACCCTTTGCCGTAGTGTTGTAGGAAAAGCTCACCAGCGCCACGGCACCGCGCACCACGGCACCGCGCACCACGGCACCGTGGCAACGACCCCGAGAAGCACGGCACCTGCACTCTGAGTCCGCGCTTACCCGTTCCCAAACATCCCCTCCCCAGCTTTCCGTTGTCCTGACGCACCATGCCTGGGCCGATTTTACTCCCCCTCCTCGTCCTCCTGGGCGCCGCGCTCATCTCTCCCGCAGGCGGCGCAACAATCGTCTTCTCGGGCACTCCCGGATCTATGCAGTCCACGGCGACGGCATTTGCCAACACTGCGCTACTGAACGAGACCCTCGCTCAGCTCTCTCCCGGCGACATTTTTATCATCCCTAACGAGACCTACACGGTCATGGGCGGGATATTTGCCCAGGGGCTCGACTCAGTCACGCTGCAGCTGGACGGAACCCTGGAGTTCTCGACAGATACCAAGAGCTGGCCACCGTCCAAGCCGGGAAAGAAAATGCCCAAGACATGCATTGTCTTCAAAGACTCGGTAGACCTTAAAATTACCTCCAACGGCACGGGCACGCTCGATGGCCAGGGAGCTACCTGGTGGGGCCTTCCGGGGATCGGGTACTTGAGGCGTGGAAAGAACCGGCCACCGCTGGTCAATGTGGATAATGCCACCCGGTTCACATTCGAGCACATTCTCATGCTCAACTCGCCGCGGTTCAACTTTTACTCCACTGGGCTGCGGAATGCCGTCATTCGCTACTCCCAGGTTTCTGCTCGCAGAACCAGCGCGGACTCGCACACTGCCATCGATCTGACGGCATTCAACACTGACGGCTTCGACGTTTCCGGGACAAACATCCACATCCATGACTGTGACGTGTGGAACCAGGACGATACCTTTGCGGTCAAGGCCAACGGCGAGGAGACTTCCAACGTGCTCATCGAGAACGTCCGCGCCTCGGGCGTTGGTCTCACCATCGGCTCCATCGGTAACGACAACGTGCGCAACATCACCTTTCGGAATGTGTTTATGCGACACACAGACAAGGGCATATACATCAAGTTTCGCAGCAGTGGTGGGGAGGGCGGTGTCATCGAGGACGTCTTGTACGAGAACATCTACATCGATAAACCGTCGAGCTGGCCGTTGTGGATCGGACCGGCGCAGCAAGACATCAATTCGGGCACGGGTCCGTACAACCCGTGCCATGGGGACCCATGCTCCCTGTGCTGGCCGACGATCAAGTCGGCAAATTGCGACTCGCCCCCGGGCACCTTTCGCAACATCATGCTGCGCAACATCACGGTAAATAGACCCAAAACTTCTGCGGGTGTGATTTTCGGAAACTCGTCCAACCCGATCCAAAATCTCACCTTCGACGGCGTCCGCTTCATAGACCCTGTGAAGGACGGCGCATGGGGGAAGGACCAATTCTACTGCGAGGGCGTGCAGAGCGGTGTGGCACTTGGCGACACGTTCCCGGTCCCGCCGTGCTTTCGGAACAAGACGGCGAGATGAGGCAGGAGAACGTCTCAGTGATGGTGAAAATGACTCTGCAAAATTGCATCACTTGAATAGACTTGCTGAATCCAACTTTTCAAAAGTGAATTTAAATTGATACGGTAACACGTAACACGTAACACCAGTACAGGTAGACACACTACTGTTGTAGTCTTCGTAGACAATAGACAAATTATTAAAGAAATGTAAAATTAAATTTTAGTTTTCGTCATTTTCCAGAGTATGGATGTATGGACCCGAGTTTCTCCTCAGAGCATACTGTATTCACGTTTGCGAGATAATCCTATCTCGCACTTCCGCCCTTGCCCTTGGATTTCCCCTTGCCAGTCTTGCTCTTCTTCTTTCGAGTGCTATCCACATAGCCTCGCTCCACGAGAAGTTTCCGCGCGCAGTTGTTGATGTGCTTGAATCTATCAGGGCCCAAATGAATTCCTCCATACCAGCGAGAGACAACACAAAGGACATCAGTAGCACCGCACATTTCTAAAAGTGCGGCAAGCCGGCGCCCTGCCGCCGTCTCCCCGTCATCATCATTGTCAGCACTATGGCCTACTCTGTAAGCCCATATGTTGTGGGTTGCCCTCGCAATTTTCCGGTCATTTTTCAGCGCTTGTAGCAGTGGCCACACATCCTTCTCCTGAGACAGAGGAGCAATGTGGGCCTGAAAGACGGACTTGCGGTCTGTGATGGTTTCTCCGTGTGAAAAGTTCTCCTGCAATTCCAAAAGCTGCGGCAGCGGTTGGATAGCCATATTTTCGCATTTATGTTGCACTTCCATAATTTCCTGGGACTGCAAGCTCTCTGCAACTTTTTGGCTCGCAAGAATATCTTCAAGATCACTCAATTTCTCATTCAGCCAGGATACGCAGTCATATATTATCACATCACCTTTGTGTTCATGGGCAATTCCAACTAATGCCGTGAGGGCGCTGTTGCGAAATTCTGTGCGGACTTCAGAGTTCAACGCGACTGGAAGTTTGACCATCCCTGGGCCACCGTGCACGGCCCAGACCACATCCATGAGCGGTGACTCTGTAGAGGGGTACCCCCGAGGAAGACGTGCCACAAATTGTGCTCCAAACTTTTCCAGTTCTACTCGTACGATAAGACGGTGCTTTCCAGCCCCTGAACTGGATGCTGTTACCCGTGAATCACCCAAGATGGACTGCAGAACTTCCACCTCCTCAAGCTGCTTCATCATGTCTGCATCGCCAGTGCTAGGCGCAGCAGAATCTGCAAGACCTGCCATTCCTTCGCAACTTACGACCAATTATGTGGTGGCTGCACCTCCTGCCTGTGTCTGCCTCGGTGCATTCCCGGTGTGCGGGGATCACGCAAAATCGGAGACCACAAGTGTCATGCCGACTCTGATGACAGTGTTGATGTTAATGTGTTGCACTCCGCACGGCGGGTAGACTCAGGGTACGGGACAACCGGACGGTACAGTAGTAGCGCCTACCTGGTAGACAAATGCAATTTTAGCACTCGTGGTGGTAGTCGTCTCTAGCTGCAAGTCTAGACTAGAAACTGCAGTAATGTACAGCAGTAGTAGTGCGGTCAGCGGTCATGCGGGCCTGCGAAAAAAGAGAGAGACTGGAGACTGGAGAGAGAGACAGACGACACTCGGGATTGAAGCATGTCATCGCTGACGACCGCAAAGGACGGTGCTGCCCTCTATTCTCGTGCCCTGCAAGCCAATGACGCGGCGAATAAAGTTCAGGAGGGCACAAGGAAGGCAGGTGGCGCGAAAGTTGTGGCAGGTGCTGGAGCGGCTGGACTCGTAGCAACTGCTGTTGTGGCTGGAACTGTCGGTGCTCCGCTCGCGGCAACCCTTGCCGTTGCCGGTGGTGTAGGAGCTGCTGGTGCCGCTGCAATGTCTTCGGGTTCTGCTGGAAAAATCGCACGTGCATCTGGCAGAGCTGTGTCTTCGACAGCTTCGTCTATTGCCAAGTTCGACAAGAAGCATAATATTTCTGGCAAAACTGCCAAGGCAGCCAAAGCAGGCTACAGTAAAGCGCGTGAAATCGACCGTCGTTTCAAAATTTCCTCCACGGTGTCGTCAGTGGCTTCGGCTGCGTGGCGAAACACGAAAAAAATAAACAAAAAATATGGAGTGACCGACAAGGCTGGAAAAGCAGTTTCCAAAGGATTGGACAAAATAGCTGCAGCTTGTGAGTCAAAACCCAACCCCCCACAGTTAGAGTGAATTGTGCAACTATTGCGTGTCATTTTTCGGTCGTGGATGGAATCCAGTGAGTTTAGACCGTATCATTCCCATGCCAGCGAGGTGATAAGTGATATTGTTGCATGTTCGCAATGATCTAGTCTATATATATAAAATATAAAATATAGAAGCGGAAAAGTATTTTTGTTTTTGTTTATGTCGTTTAGAATACTCCTGCGAGTACGACTACCACTGCCAGCTACTAGCACTACCACTACAGTACCGCTAGCACTAGCACTACTAGTAGTACTCGTACGAGTCGTAGTTATTTTTTTTAATTTTAATTTTAGTTTTAGTTGTTTTAGTTTTAATTTTTTCGTCAGACTAAAACTAAAACTAAAAATTTCCCTTGAACTTTGAACTTGAACGTGATGCATGATTAAACATTAAACGTCTGTGGTCTTCTCACTCACTGCCTCCTGTTATTACTCGTGAAACTAATTTATGTCATTTTGGTTCCGGATTTCATCGGAAGTCCCTGCGATGCTGCGCACACTGTCCTCCATAATCACAAATGCTTCATCGAAATCTAAAATGTGAATCATTGCTTCCGAAAGCCCGTGGTGGGACTATTGTTCGCGGCGATAACCCTAGTCGCTGTAGATAGCCGTGCCGCAGCTGCTCCGGGCTCTTCGTAAGATCTGGTCGCGCGGCAACTAGCCTACTCGCAGCAGTGTCCATTAAGGGTTGCATAACTTCTATCTGGTTTGCCCCGAATATTCGCGCTGCAGTATGTGCGCCCACTTGCTCATCCTCATCGTCGACAATAAATGACGCCTTGCGCTCGCGGCCCCGACTATCCCGACTATCCTCTCCGCAGCAGCGTTTCAAAATTTTGTGTGCGAAGCGATACGTGCAGAGCCCCAACATGATGACAATCAGTCCTGCAAAGTCTTCCCAGTGCACATTGCTGACATGGTTGGGGACCCCAGGAATGTAGAAGGCGGTGTTTCCGAGCGGTACCATGACAGTCATGGCTAACCAGAGGACATTGGCACTTCCGAACTTCAAAATGGCGATGATGAGCAGATTATAGCCTATGTTGAAGACCAGGTACATTGACACGAAAAGTGGAGCCATGCCACAATCATCGCATGTGTATTTGGGGTAGTCTGCCGGGTGATGCGCGCAGCCTCCACCGGAAGAAGCTGTTGTAGCAGAATGCACATGGCAACGCTGCGCTCCTCCATGGAGCGACGTGATATAAGTAGACCCATTCTTCCTCACGTTCGAATCTAATCCCGCATAGCACTTCATGCCTCCCCAAAAGTTTCCTGGCACGTCTTGAACAGTCAGGCCCATAGCGTATGCCGCTGGAATGGCCATCACGATCGTGAATATCAATTGAAAAACTGCAACCCACCCATTAAGATATATGACATCAATCTCTGTCTCTCCCAACGCCTTTTCCTTGTACACACTCGAGAGGCACATAGGAATGCAGGAGAGGAACATGACAGCTGCCCAAATGAGTTGACCTGCGCTAGAGTGCGCTGACGCTCCAGCAGAATGACAGGAGCCGGTCTGCAAAAACTCGGGCATGAGCACCACAATAATTCCCGCCATGACCACCGCAGCTCCGACATATTGCGAGCCTTTGTACTTTGCGTCTAACAACCATTTGCTGATGAGCATGCTGCAAGGAATTGCAGCTTGCTGCAACAAAATAATCAGGGGTTTTGTCAAGATGAAATTAGTTGCGAACGTTTGCATGATACCTGCCAGACCATCCAGGCATCCCATCACGAGAAATTTTCTCTTGGGAATTGCCTGCTGCTCCACAGTAATGGCACTGCCAAACTTTATCATGGGAATTATGTACAAGAAACTGATGGGGACATAAATAAATGTGGACAGCAGGTTAAGGAAGAAAGGATAGTTGAACATAGGGCCAGTCTGAAATATTTGGAAGAGTTTATTTCCAAGCCCTATCACAACCATCGCAAGGAATGCCAGTACCAGCGCCCTTGCCTTTGATTTCGGCTTAGCTGAGGTTGACGACCCAGACGACGTGGACACTTCACCGGCGGAAGCCGTTCCGTCTCTCGGGGTATTCCGAGGCAGACTTTCCATATCGCCAGGGTCTTCCCGCAGAAGTGGTCGCCTCACACTCTCCGCCACTGTCTTGGGGGGTTGCTCCATATCGTGAGGGCCCAGGGCGGGAGCCGGTGACACACAGAGACGAGCGCCACCTGCAAGCGCTGCTGACCCTGGCGATTTTAATTTCGGCCTTCCATAACCACAATACTCACACTCCCTGTCCGGCGCTCGCCGTACTAGACTCATCAGACTACAAAATCTGTGTTGTTTGACGAATCTCTGACGAACTCTGACGTAAGATCGTAAGGTGTAAACTAGTCTTTTCTCACACGACAGCCGCTTACGTTTCGCCGTTGCCACCACGCCCCCCACGCCACCACCCTCCTTCTGCGCTCCCGTCGGCATAGCAACCAGACCACGGCTCATTCCCTTTGCATTGATCTCGCACTTCCAAATGGTCTTCATTAAGCCAAGTTTCAACCGCGAAGTTTCGCTCGGTGTGGTTACGTACGGGAAGATCATACGCTGGAAGCTGCCTTGCGCAGCGTGAGAGGACTACTGCGGACACCGGAAAGATATTCCTTGAGTCTTTCTTTCGCTTTGTTCAAGAGTTATCTCGTCACCGTTTCTTGCGGCGGTAAGTAGTACCTTTGTGTGTACGGATATCCAAGTCCCATCGCACCTTTCTGGATCTTTCAGTTGTCTTGAAATGATTAGTTCACTTCCGCGTGCACGCCTGAGGAGGGTATCAGTTTTAAACTATAAACAAACTGTGAGGGCAACCTCACGGGTAATTTCCAGCCACATAATATTTTGCGAAACGAAACAGCATCGTCAGCTCTCGTCGAAGGCTACGATACATCGGACTTCAGACTTGTCTGCATTTACAGCACTCTCAGACGCAGTGCAGCTGCACTGGAGAGACGGCCACAAAAGCATATTTCACAAGTTGTGGCTGAGGGACCACTGCCGATGTCCAGAGTGTCTTGACCAAAACACTCAGCAGCGGAGCATTGACACGCTTGCAGTCACAGATTTGCAACAACGACAAGAAATCTCCGCAAACCGGGAATCCATATGGTTAAGTAATGGGCGCGAGGAAATGCTGCATGTCATGCTACCAGAAAATAAGCGAGAGCTATCATACCATGAAACGGTTTTCCCTATATCCTGGCTTCGAGACAACTGTTACACCGGAGGGGACTCAT
>JACLAD010006399.1_pt1 | contig 11242 bp, 7 predicted proteins | sample 8027901 | NCBI WGS metagenome assembly JACLAD01 (sample SAMN15725071, study PRJNA655200) | protist metagenome | isolation source: fluorescence activated cell sorting (FACS) single amplified genomes of... | place: Spain: Blaines Bay Microbial Observatory, Mediterranean Sea | collected 2016-07-05
ATAATGGATTGGTGTTTTTTGAACCTAAACATTGGTCGAAACGATTTGATTCAGTTTTCACTGTAAGTTTTGATGGTAATATTCCCTGCGATGTACAGCATGAACTTGGAAACTTTGCAGTGTTTAGACTGATTGTTGAAACTGGAGGAGAAAATAGCCCAGGACCGGATGTACTTTTGAAACGTTACTCAGATTTTTTGGCATTGTGCAAAGAACTAGAAGCGGAAAACGCGTTAATTGTGAAAGAGGGCTGTCCGTTTCCCCCGAAAGGTTGGTGGTGGAATAATCGAGATCCTGCTTTTCTCGGGGAGAGACAAGAAGCACTTCGGCTATGGTTGTATGCACAATTGACGAATAGAAAAACAGTAAACATGCCGTGTATCAAGATGTTCTTACGCCTCTAATGGATGACTACTTTAGATCCCGAGTGGCCATTTGGTATAAATCTCCGTCTTAACTGTAAATTAATTAAGCCAGTCATTTATTTAAACTGATCAAGGGCGTGTTCAAGATCGACAAGAGCTTGCTTCTTGCGCCTAATCAGTTGCTGTAATTTTTCAGCGATAACATCACGCTCTTCTGCGAAAGGCTCGACTTCGAACTCGTCCTCGCTGTGCCAAAGCCGAAGTAAAGGACGGTCTTGTTTTGCTATGGGTGACGATGCAGAGGAGGGAGGGGCCGGGTCAAACGTAAGGTCGTCATGAAAAGAGGCGAAATTCTGGCGAGAACGGGAAGAATTCGGTCTAGAATGTGCGGCACGCATTCTTTCGACTGCGCGTTGTCCAGCAGACCGTGAGAACAAACTGTCGAAGTTGGCTTCAGTGGATTGGCGTTCACCTTCGGAGCCGATGGACTCCAGATCCGATTCAAAACGGAGTGAATTATTTCCAATATGGTCCAGGGCTGAATAGCTTTTGTTTTGGGGCTCTGGCGTTTTGCCCTGAGGAATATTGTTGGTACGAGCTTTGGGTGGCACTGTGTCGTTAGACTTTGTCCTTTCCGTGTTTCGTGGGCGGGAGGACCAAGTTCCAAACTTGGTTGTTTCCACTAGTTGACTTCGCGGGGGCGTTGAATACTTTGTATTTCGTAACGTGGTCTCCCATGTAGGAGGGATATCTTGGGTTTTTAAATCATAACTCTTTGAGTTGACTTGACTTCCAACTTTTGCTTTGGGTTGCTTGTTTGGCGTGGTTCTATGCTTTTGAAGTTCTTCATAAGCAACATTTCTTGCTGGACCATCTCCATACTTACTTGAAGGCGTGGTCTTCGGCGTTGAATTTTTTTCTGGCCTATTTTGGTGTCCTTTTTGGTTTAACTTTGAAGCATGCAAAATGCTATAAGACGATTGTCGACTACCAGAACGAACAGCAGGGGAGGCGCTCAGCTTGAGGCCATCTAATGTGATTAATGACGGCAAAAGGTCCATTAAAATTTGCCGCGAACTTCGGATCTCTCGGACCGCATTCCCTTCTATTCGAAGCTCACAGAGATTAAAATTACACGAGAGCGCACGGATATCTGCAACACAGGACAACATGTTGTCGCTCAAGTCTAATCGCTGAAGATTGATATGCATTTCTAAGCCTTGAACAGCAGTTAGCTTGTTGTGGCTTGCATTCAGTGTTCGCAAGGTGTGGGAACTATTGTGCAACCCGCAAAGAGAAGTGATCTCATTCCTGCTCACATCCAGCTCTTCTAAACTCGTCAAATACTCCAAGCACCGAATACTAGATATCTGGTTTCCAGAGAGACTCAAAACACACACGCGATGAGGAAGCCGTGGGATGCTTGTTATTGTGTTGAATGAGAGATCCACGTAACTTGCATTGTCGTGCAGCATGCAAATTGCTTGAGCGATCTCCGCAACGCTTAGTTTTCGCCCCGATAGATCCAAAGCTTCCACAAGTTCGTCTTCATGGCTTGACTCGTTGTTAAAAAATCGAATTTCTGGTTGATTATAAACGGATAGTGACTCATGTCGTTCCCGAACGGAACGCGGGCTCACTGTTTCAGGGGAGTCTAGTATATCTTCATCCCAAACTTCTCGTCGAAGTTGTACTTTTGAAGTTGTCGCTGGTCTTGAACGAGGTTGAATTTTCGTTCTTCGCAAGAGTTCTTTGTTATTGTAAACAGATGCATATCCTGCTCGTGAATTACACACAGTAGGTGGAGTCCTTGGTAGTGGCTCTAACCCACTCCGTGAGAACTTCATCCCTGTGTACTTTGAAAAAAACCAACTTCCTTCAATCCTTCCTTCGTTCCTTCCTTCCTTCCTTCCTTTCTTCGTTCCTTCGTTCCTTCCTTCGTTCGTTCCTTCCTTCCTTCCTTCCTTCCTTCCTTCCTTTCACTTTATCTCACTTTTAGATTCGTAAAATGATTCCAATGCAACAAAGAAAGGGAAAGAATCTGACGAAGAATGAGGTTTGAAAGTCAAATGTTCAATTAACGGTTTACATTTTTAGAGATGAAATTCTTGAAAAAAGGAAAAAAAAAGACTCTTTCCCCCACGTTAGCTTCAAGAGAGAAGAGCTGCCAGCTGTCCAGATCTAGATCTAGGTTTTATTACTAACAAACCAGAAGTTTACCCTCATGTTCATCTCACAACGCTCACTCACTGGCAGATCTATCTCGATCTCACGTTCGAAACTCCTCCCTTTTTTCTCCCTTCTAAAAAAAAATAGCCGTTGCATACAAGTTTCAGTTAAGAAGAAACTATCGTTCAAAAACATATTATATTGTCAACAAAAGTATTTTATTTCTAATACAAGACTCTGAGCCTGTTCACCTCAACGGTCAAAAAATGGAAAGAGAGGAGTTCATTGTATGGCTATCACTCGAGATTAGTATCAGTGGATAGATATTTATTTATTTTGTGAATAAGGAAAGAAAGAAAGAAAGAAAGGAAGGAAGGAAGGAAGGAAGTGATAGGGACAAGGCGAGAAAGAAAGAAAGAAAGAAAGAAAGACAGTGTAGTAAGGGTTGTGAAGATCGTATGTGGAAAATTGGTGATTTTGGTTGTATATAAACTCTTTGGTACACCCTAGATGGGTTTGATTTTCAAAGGTATATAGGTCTTTGATATCATGGTTACATCTAAAGGTGATGCAAAGGCAAAAGTCGATATGGATTCACAAGGAGCAGTAGGATCACCTAAAAGTAAAGTCAAATCAAAATCTCCGAAAAGCAAAAAGAAAAAACTTGCCAAAAATATTACCGATTCAGAATCTTATTTGCCTCCTTTAGATCTATTTTCATCGAGACCGATGGCTCCTTCTAGCTCAGAAGCAAGGAAAAAGGATATTGATGCAGCTGAGGAAGACAGTGCTGAAGAGCCCTTGGAGTACCTCAAGGCGCTAAATATTTTGGAAGCTGCTATAGGGAAGCCCCTGAGCGGACAACCAAAATACTCAAAGGAGCATGTAGATACATCAGGGGGCTCTATGTTTGTATGTTTAGAACCGCATTTTATAGTCGTATACCCGCCTCCAGAGAGTGGTAGTGACACAGAAGATGAAGGATTTCTTGATGATAGTTGTACGGAAGAAGAAGAAGATGTAGCCGACGAAGAGGAGGAGGGGGAGGAGGAGGAGAAGAAATCGAATGTCATAGTAGAGGAAAAGGAAATTGATGAAAAAAAGGATAGTTCGAATGAGAGTAGTTGTATTACTATAGATGTAGAATCTAGTGGCAAAAAGAGAAAAGGCAAGATGAAGAAAGGAGTTGTGCATTTGAATGCCGCAGCTACCAATGCCATCGCGACACAAATTATAACCGCATTAACTGAAGACCCTGGAATGAACGCGCAAATTTCCGAATCATTAGGGATTGCTGGTGGGCATCGAGATGGTAAATCGCTCTGGGCAAAAGTGAATTCTAGCCAAAGTTTGCTAGATATTCGAAATCAAAACCCACGGTTAAGCACCACGCTAGATGAATTGCGAAAGATAAGTAGTCGTAAGACATTAACCTTTGCTGATCGGGAATCCATGGATCTGCGTGAGAAACGAGAGAGTATTGCAAAGGCTGCGGCGGAGAAACCAGTGAGGAGGAGAAGGTCGAGCCTGAGTCTTTTTTCGGACTCGTCGTTGGTGGTCGAGAAGGATTCAGAAGAGAATAAGGAGGAGGATGGTAACGGTAATCCACCTGGGCGACAGACAAGTAAGCGTGCGTCTTTGATAAAATTTATTCACGAAGGCTTCGGTAAGCAGCCCACTAAGTCGAATGTAGTTGGCGAAGACAGGACGCCGATGAGTTCTGGTGGCGAAAAAGGCAACAGCAGTATTGATGAGGCGAGAGATACCTTGGGTGATCTAGGCTCTCCGAAACCTAAAAGGAAGAATATGTTTTCAAAAACCGTGACGCAAATAATGTCAACGTCAAGGAATCAGGGCACGATGCTACTGCGCAGTGCATCTAATACATCAGTTGGCAAGGGTGGTGGCGGCGGTAGTGGCATGGCGTCAATCGTAACCAGCTTATTGTCTCGCAAGGATAGATCCGCGGAAGTGACGCCTTTGGACTCGATAAAGCAAGAACTGGATGTTCTCGAAACCTCGGATGATTCTATCAATGCGTTGAATAAACTGCAAAACATGAGGGCAAAAAAGAAAAAGGAAGCGTACAAGTACAAGACGGAGCAGGAAAAGAGGGAGTTCTCCCAAGCTCGCCTCAGCTCGAGTTCTGCAAATAAAGAGCAACATTTCAAAGAGTTGTACCCTCACCTTTATGAATCATTTTGCAAATATGATACTGATGGGTCTGGGGAAATTGACCCTCACGAACTGAGCGAATGTCTTCGAGACGAGTTGGCCTCGTCTTACTCAGACGAAGAGGTGGGTATGTTCTTTGCCAAAATGGATGTTAACAATGATGGCTCTGTTAGTTTTTTAGAGCTCGCCGAATGGTACCACGAGACGCTGGGTCAGCTACAGCTGCAAGGTTTGCAGAATCGGGAAGGTGAAACGGTGGGCAACATATTCAACTTTTCGAAATTTCGGCTACGGGGGAACCGCAGGCGGCCCAGTGTTGTGCATTTGTACGACGAAGACGAGCAAGTAGGCGTGAATTCGTCAAAGCCGTACATTATACACCCGCTGTCAGTCTTCCACATAACCTGGGATCTTGCAGTATCAGTGGTTCTCATTCTCACCGTGATTACCCTTCCTCTAACAATGGCTTTTGAAGAGCTTAATGAAGCCATGTTTGGATTCAATCTACTCGTAGACGCATTTTTCTTGTCAGATGTGGTGAAGAACTTTTTCACTGGATTCATCGATTCCGACGGCGTCGTGCACATGGAACACGGCAAAATTGTACGGAGATATAGCAAAACGTGGTTTTTGCCTGACTTTACCAGTTCTGTTCCCATTGACCTTGTCCTCAAATTGGCTGGGCTACAGGAAGGCTCGCTCAACTCTTTAGCAGGGGGAACCAAATCGATCAAACTATTAAAACTTGTCCGTCTCACCAAGCTTTTCCGACTGTTGCGTGTCGGTCGCGCCGCAAAGTACATCTCTCACTGGAAAACCATGCTGGAAGAGAAGCTCAGTATTCGCATTAGCGAGAGCACGATACGAATGATGCAGCTTTTCATGCTCCTCATCGTTCTAGCGCATTGGATCGGGTGCATTCAATTTATGATTTGCCGTTTAATGGACTTTCCTCACACAAGTTGGGTCACAATGTCGCGCGTCGATGTCATGTCTGTTGGAGACCAATACATGTGGTCGTTCTATAAAGCTCTGGCGCAAATGATTGGCGTCGGGTATGAGACGCCCCCGATTACCAACTTGAGTTGCACAGAGCTCAACGACGCGTGGTGTACGGTGGAGATGTGGGTTACATTGGTGTGTATGTACCTTGGTAGTGTCTTTTACGCCATTATGATTTCCAGCATCTCGAGCATTATCTTTTCCATGAATTTCGCGAGCCGTTTGTACAACGAAAAGTCGCAGCAGCTCAACGAGTACATGCGTAACAAGCGGCTGCCACCTAACCTCCGAACCAAGGTGCGCGAGTATTACGCGCTCCGCTACACAGAGGGGAAAATTTTCAACGAAGAAGCCATCATGAAGGACTTGTCGCCCGCTCTACAAAAGGAAATCAAAATATACACGTCTAGAGAATTGTTCCTCAAGGTACCGTTTTTTAGAGAATCGGGCAGTGGGTTCATCTCTTCCCTGGCAGTTTGTTTGGTACAGATGGTAGCATTCGAGAATGATATTCTCATTGAAGAAGGCACCACAGGAGACAATATGTTTTTCGTCTCCAAGGGCGAGGTAGAAATTTTCGTGGAAGATGTACTTGACGTGGAAGCCGCCAAAGCTGGCTCCAGCTTTCGAGAACGGGTAGAAACCAAGCTGGCCCTCTCCCCCTCAAAAAGCACAGTCTCTACATCATTCCAAGGCAGTCTCCCTACCAACACTGGCGAGAACGACGTGGCAAATAGGCGGCGAGGTAGCACTGTCATTGCCTCTGTCACCGAGGGGTGTTTCTTTGGAGAAGTGGCCCTACTTTTACCTGTCAGACGTACCGCAAGTGCGCGCTCAACAACGGTGTCCATTCTTTACGTTTTGACAAAGGAAAACTTGGTCAACTCGCTCTCTGATTTCCCTGAAATAGCAGACCGACTACAACTTATCGCAGAGTCAAGAGTCCAGCGAGTCACCAAATTGCTGAAAGAAGTCGCATCGAGAAAAGTCGCTGGAACAAAGGCAAAATTTGTGTTAAAAAAATCAGACATTGATCTCCAAGATGCTCAAGCGCAGGCCTTGTTGGCAAATTCTATTGCTAACACGGATCGTACTTTCGATCATGCATTATAAAAAAAAAAGAGTTTAATTTACACATCGTCATTAACTATTTGAGTAGAACATACCTTTGATGCCGCAATAGAAGACATCACACGGGTCACGTCAACCTGATCGCTCGTGGCATCGCCACGATTCGACGATGCAACAGACCAAAATCCATCGCATACAAGCCCAAAATAATCCCTATGCTTTTCTTGGATTGTGTTCGGGGTAAAACAAAACACCTTCAACGATGGGAATGCTTCCTTCATCAAATGATATTTGTTGATCGATATTTCCTTTGAAGTCTTGAAATTTTTGTTCTTCAGCTTCGGCTCACCGTCTGTCATTATAATCAAGGACATACCACGCCCAGTGGTACCATTGAATGTTGTCATCTTAGGCTGCCCCTTTTCACGGAAAGATCGCACATAATCAAATATTGCTGGGTGATTTGTGTGCCACTGTGCACTGATTGGAGTTTTTACGGACTGCTTGAGAGTATCCGCATCTACGGCTCCGGCAGAGGCAATATTCACTCGCTCTACAAGCTTCCCGTGGAAATAAGAAATCCCTACTCTCATTGAGTCCAAGTCAGTCCGATATGCAAAAAACTCGTCTATCATCATTCTTGTCCATACACGCTCTAACGTCTGTTCTGCTTTACTGATAGATTTTGAAGCATCAATAAACATAAAAACATCTTGTGTACAATTGGTCACGTTGTTTTTTTGGGTCACATCAATTATTGGTGCTCTTGTTGGCGAAAGCGTCGGTCCATTCGTAGGCCCTCTCGTTGGTGAGCCAGTTGGTGCTTTTGTTGGCGAAATCGTCGGCGCAAACGTCGGGACATTTGTAGGGCTTGGTGGCACTGTTGGCCATTCAGTTGGAGGCTTGGTAGGCGATTTTGTAGGTATAGCTGTCCATACGCTTGGGCTTTTAGTCGGAGAAGCTGTTGGTGTAGTTGTTGGGATAACTGGACTCGTAACTGGTGACACTACTGGGTTTTCTACTGGAATTGTTGTTGGAACTATTGGGCTTAGTGCTGGTGGGAATGTCGTATTTTCCGCTAATTCTGCGTCTACAGTTTTATTTGCATCACCAGTGTAACCACTTGTGTCGGAAACTACAACTGCGACAATTACTCCAACTACAGCCATGGCAGCCAAAGCAGCGATAAACGCCTTTTTTGAAACTAAAGCAAAGATTCCACCGCTTGGGGGTGGAGGTGGCTCTGTCACTATTGGTTCTGTCAAACCAGGATACGCTGACATTGACATGGTTTTGATTCTTTTTCTTTTATCCAAATATCTATCTATACTATAAAACAATACAAACACAAACACACCACACGACTATGGAAAAAGGAGATGTTTCTTGTCGGTTTTTTTTTTTCTTCGTTTCGTTTTTAAACAACACACACACCTTACCTTCCGAAAAAAACAAAACTTGCTCGCACGTTCGGTGCACACCTGATTTCCGAGGTTTTTTTTTTGGTGCACACTTTTTTTTCTCGGGCTTGGCGCTTAATTCTACGCTGTATCTTTCGGAGATAAATTTGAACTTACGAGGTGGTGCCGTTTAACCACCAGTGGGTTGTTCAAAGTTCTCATCACGTGTATTACGACAGCTATATGTGAGTACTGGTCTGGGAAATCTTGAGTAGAGAGCTTTTGTACACGTTTTTTTTTTTTTTGGAAGAGGTGATTAGTAGTTGTCGGCTCTGTTCCCTCTTTCGGACTTTGACTCTGTTCCATGGGGTTATCATTCACTTCTTTCACTTTGCTGTGAAGCTGTGAAGCAGTGCAGCCCGGTAGTCATCCCTTCTACAAAGGGTACATGTCGTGTCTGTTGGACAAAGTGCACTTTATGACATAGGCGACACAAAAGTTCCGTCAAGTGTTCCGAAACATGTAGTCACCGCGTTGAGCATTAGTTGCGCCATAAGCTTCCTCCCGTTATCTCTTAGGTGTATTCCTCCGATTTGTCGTGGTTTCCATTCTTTTCCTGTCTCATGCGCGATTAAACCCTTTTCTATACCATCCATTATTGGATCATAACCATCAAAAATGCAAACACCAGATTCTCGCGCAAGATGATTCGACAGATCTCTCCATTTTGCCAATATTTCGTTTGCATTTTGAACAAATCGTCGATGCTTTGAATTCACTGGTACGGGAGGTTTCCACATGAATTTCACATTCGAGTTATCTTTCAGTCTTTTGATGGATTTCATGAAAAGAGTCTCCAATCGCCTCATATGCTCTGTGGGTTCAAGCGAAAGAAGATGACCGGCAAGCTGGTACACACCGGCTTGCACAATAATTACAGCCTTTCTCTCAGGGCGCGCTAGCGCCTTTTCGATAAATTTATTGACCGACCGAAAGGTTCCATCCCAAAATCTTTCATAACTAGCCTCCACAGAAAAACATAATTGCCCAGTACCATTTGTGACTAGACCCTTGAATCTTCCCCTCATATCCGGAAGAGTTTGGTTGGTTTTGTATGTCTCTGCTTCAAATTGATTCTTGAACGCTTCGGGTAATCCTTGAGACATAGTCTGTAGCGTATAAGCTAAACGGCGCTCTGTACTTTGACCAACAAGGTAAACATCAAATTCTTGAAAGAATTGACATACTTGTTCTCGTCTAGAGTACCATTTACTTATCCCAATCTTTGAACAAGGGCCTTTGAACACGTACATTTGTTCTTGGAATGCACCAAAAGTTGCAGCCGTTGAGTTGCATCGAGGTTCAAAATTCGTGCGCCTTGGGCTGTTTTGAACTATCCCTCCTTCGTCTAAAGAGGGCCAAAAAAGCCATACGAGAAGAATTTGTAGTACGACGAAGGGAATTAAAACTCTCTTCGTGATGAGACTTCGATTGAGTGTTTGTTTCAAGGTATGACCGCCTTGGCGTTCTGTTTCAATTTCACTTATCATTCCTGAACGTAAATTTCCCTCAGGTTCAACATAACGTTCTGGTAAATAAGATTTTTCATAAATCTATTCTACTTCTCTCTCCGTATGCTAAAAGTAGCCCTATGCCCAATAATTACAGGCCCAATCAGGTCTTCAGCAAAGCAAGTTTGGGAGGGAACGTGCGAGACAAAAGTGATTTCTCTTTTTTTCTTTACGTTCCTGACCTACGGCCAACCTGAATGGTGACAACTGTCCGCGCCTTCACATGTAACATTTATAGATTGTATGGGGTTGAATAGTCGTCTGATTCGTACTCCAAGTCCTAGAGTCAGGGGAAATCCCGAAAATCCACTTTGACATATTGATTTGTTTACTGTTAGTTGAGTGGTTTTTAGCCGAGAGATAGAGATAGAGATGCAACAGGTGTGAATACAATAACACTACCTGACAGCGATCCTGAGGCAAGAAAGGCGGGACCAGCTGCAGCAGTAGTGGCTAAAGGAAGGATAAGTGGCAAGGCAATGGCCGTAGCGGCACCAACGATTATAGCACCGCCAAGTACGCCGCCTATAATAGCACCCAAAATTTTATTGCGTTCATCTTCATCGTGAAAGCACCAAATTCCTAAACGATGAGGTTGATCATCGGTGCAAGGGGCATAACACAATGGTCCGGCACCGTTGGCACCTGGAGGGCACGGTGGATAGCACAATCCTGCATCATAATCCTCACCGGGGGCGCAGCCAAGTGGTAATCCAACACCGCGTCCGTGTGACCCTTTCTGACAACTTACACCAATGTCATGCATACCGGATGGACAAACAGGCGAGCAAACGCAACAACCAGCAGGTGCAAATCCCTCTCCGCATTTGGGATACCATAGCAGACCATTTCGCTCACATCCTGGGCATTGATGTATTTTTCCAGCTCCACGCCCGAAAGACGCAGGTTTGAGACAATGAAGGCCATCGTTCCTCCATCCCCCAGAAGCTGGGCAATCGGTGAGACACAATGGACCTACACCAGAGAAGCCCTTTGGGCAAGGGGGATAGCAGAGTCCTCCATCCAACTCCCAGTCATCTCCATATTGGCTACAAGAATGAACTGGTTTCCCGGCGCCACGCGCAGTTGTCGTAGTGATCCTGGCTTCTGGAGTATCACTTATTGTTACCAAGACTGGGGCCTGCGAAGGAGGGCATGTAAAGTTTGCTGGTGGGGAATAGGTAGAAGCTGGCTTTGATTTACCTTGGTCCTGTTCAACACTTGTTATCGTCAAGCCGCCGCACGAGCTGTTGGTAACAAAAGAGCCAAATAGACCTGTACCAGGTATTTCCCCAACTGAGCTCTGTGCTTCTTGTTCATTCATATCGAGTTGTTCCAAAATGTCGCTAGGTAACTTAAGGCAATCACCCGGAGTAAATTTTCCATCCTGATCCAAGTCAACGTGGTTAAGAGGCACTTCAATCACATTTCGGCACTCCCATGTTTCTTTGCAAAATGTGTATTGGAATGAGCAGAAGAGCAGCATGAT
>JACLAD010014872.1_pt1 | contig 11235 bp, 9 predicted proteins | sample 8027901 | NCBI WGS metagenome assembly JACLAD01 (sample SAMN15725071, study PRJNA655200) | protist metagenome | isolation source: fluorescence activated cell sorting (FACS) single amplified genomes of... | place: Spain: Blaines Bay Microbial Observatory, Mediterranean Sea | collected 2016-07-05
TGGAAGAGGTGGGGGTGAGGGAAGGAGAAGACTAGGCGACCACACACTCGCCCCTATGAACCCTCCACATATTTACACCACTCCCAAACGCCCTCTCGGAAGAACTTTGCTCGCCATGGCAGAAGCAAAGCAAGACCAAGAAGCGCTGAGGAAGGCAGCCGAGGCTGCAGGGCTTTCTTTTCAGGATGTTTCGAAGCTGGATCCGACGACTCTCACTCCGCTAACCCCAGAGGTGATCTCGCGCCAGGCGACCATCAACCTCGGCACGATTGGTCACGTCGCACACGGAAAGTCCACCGTGGTGAAGGCCATCTCGGGGGTCAAAACTGTCAGATTCAAGAATGAGATTGAGCGCAACATCACTATTAAGCTTGGTTATGCGAACGCCAAGATCTACAAGCTAAAGGCTGCCGCCGAGGGTGTTGAGCTCAGTGATGGCCCTGGGAGGTACACCTCGCGCTCGTCCAACACCGCCGACACGTTTACCACGGACGAAGGAACCTGGGAGCTCGAGCGACACGTCTCTTTCGTCGACTGCCCTGGGCATGTGAGTGTCGTAGTGGTGGGAGCAGGTCCCGCTGTAACAGGACTAACCCAAGCAAAACCCACCGCCATTCCCAACCTTTTCCAGGACGTTCTTATGGCAACTATGCTCAACGGTGCTGCCGTCATGGACGCCGCGCTACTCCTTGTGGCAGGAAACGAGCCGTGCCCGCAGCCACAGACGTCGGAGCACCTCGCAGCTGTGGAAATCATGCGCCTGCGCAACATCATCATCCTGCAGAACAAGATTGACCTTGTCAAGGAGGAACAGGCGCTCAAGCAGCACGATGAGATCAAGCAGTTTGTCAGCGGCACTGTGGCCGACGGCGCGCCCATCGTGCCTATCTCTGCCGTTTTGAAGTACAACATCGACGTTATCTGCGAGTACATCTGCAACAAGATTCCAGTGCCAAAGCGCAACTTTTTGGACGGTGAGTGGGCATTTGCTCCACCTTTCTTGCGCCCTTACGTACATCTTCACTGACTCATTCACTCATTGTATCGCAGTACCGCGGCTGATAGTAATTCGTTCGTTCGACGTGAACAAGCCCGGCGAGGAGGCAGACAAGCTGAAGGGCGGTGTCGCCGGTGGCTCCATCCTCCAGGGTGTGCTACGCGTCGGCGACGAAATTGAGGTGCGACCAGGGATTGTGACCAAGGACCCGAGCTCGGGCAAGGTCGCGTGCAATCCTCTGTACTCGCGCGTCCTCTCCCTCTACGCTGAGAAGAACGATCTGCAGTACGCAGTTCCGGTAGGTCTACCAGAAACGGGGGAGTATGATGTTGAATTGATCGCTGGTGCACCTTGAATCATATCTTCTCATGGCTAATGCTAATGCCACAATGAAAATAGGGAGGGCTGATCGGAGTCGGGACCACGATCGACCCAACGCTGACTCGCGCTGACCGGCTCGTCGGACAGGTTCTGGGACTGAAGGGAAAGCTACCAGACGTGTATACTGAGGTTGATATCAACTTTTATCTCCTCCGCCGCCTGCTCGGAGTTAAATCCAAGGAGGGGAGCAAGCAGGCAAAGGTGCAGAAGCTGGAAAAGGGCGAGGTTCTCCTTGTCAACATTGGTTCGACGTCTACCGGCGGCAAGGTCGTGGCCACCAAACGCGACGTGGCGAAGATCACGCTCATGCAACCCGTCTGCACGCAGGAGAAGGAGAAGATCGCGCTCTCCCGCAGAGTCGACAAGCACTGGCGGCTGGTGGGATGGGGAACCATTGTGAAGGGGCAAAAGATCGAGTGCACTTCGAGGTTTGCACAGCGCTAAAACATGCGGGTGTTGAGGCTTCGTCTTTCATTAAAAGAACTCCCCGTTGAGCTAGAGAGAGAGAGAGAGAGAGAGAGAACAGGGAATATCGAGTGTCGAGTGTGCACTGCAGCGTCCTAGCTCATGTCGTCGGCAGCAAAGGATAGCGCAGACGAGATCTGAGAGTCGTTGAGGTCGAGAAACGAGCTGGAGTCCAAAGACGAGACCGTCGGAGAGAGGAACTCAGGTTGGTGTCCGAGAGCGTTGGTGGCGCTGCTGTTCCTCCGATGAACTGTCGCGACACACGGAGGTTCAGACGACTTCCCCATGTTCCAAACAAGTTGCAAGCGACACTTACAGCGACTTAGTATATCAGCGCTGTTACCAAACGAGAGCCGGCTCGCTTCCCTGGCAGTGGCATTGCCGCGACTCTCAAAAATACGTCCTTCTCGTCCCAGCCGCCGGTGCAAGACTTCTTCCTCGAGCTTTACCTGCTCGTGTTCGTCTGCAGCCATCTTGGCTTCCAACTTTGCCAACAGCTCTTCCTGCTGTGCAATCAAGTCCAGTAAGTCGTCCGTGTCGGTGGAGTTGCCAAGCAACGATTCTCCTTCATGTTCCTGTCTACGCCCACCTTCGTGTACTTTCTTCTCTCCCTTCTCTCCCAGGCCAATCAGACGGTCGAAAAGAGTAGAACATGAGCAGATTAGTCCCATCCGTCATAAACATTAATTGAAGTAGAGCACCCTCGACACCCGAAGCATAACGAGAAGGGCGGAAGAATGTAATGAACAAGTCGCTCTACGAACGTTTAGGCTGTGCGTACACAGCAACGCAGAGTGAGGTACGCAAAGCATTTCTTCGGTGCGCCAAGCGTGCGCACCCTGATCGCGGAGGAGACGCTGAAGAGTTCGCTCTAGTCAAGGAAGCCTTTGATATCTTGAGTGACGTCTCTTTGCGCAAGATTTACGATGCTCGAGGAATCGACGCTGCTAGAGACGCGAGGGCCCGCGGGGTTGGAGGAGGTGTCTCGGGCTCGCGCGCTGACGCCAGCACAGCCGCGGCAACGCTTTTCAGCGCTCTCTTCGGCGGCTCTCGTTCTTTCTCCTCCTTCTCCTTCCCATCCCCGGGACAGCAACGGAGGCGTCGAGCTCGAACTCGAGTGTATCGCCTGCGTTTGTCGCTCGAGGAGATTTTTCTCGGCACAACAGTGCCCGTAGAAATTAGAGTCCGGAGACTCAAGGTGGTGGGCAGCATGGTCCAGTGGACGACGGCAATTAGAGACGTGGACGTTCAGGTTGAAAGAGGAGCTAAAGCTGTGCTTATCGAGGGTGTTGGGGATGATAGCGTTGATGCTGCCTCCTCAATGTTAGAGGCAGCAACAACTGGAAGAGCTACTGAAGTGGAAATGAGGGCTGCTGCTCTACGTGGAGATTTGCGGTTTGATATAGCAGCCCAGCCACATCCGATCTACACCCTAGACCAAAACTTCGACCTGCATGCTCGCATCTCGCTCAAGCTGTCCGAGGCGCTAGACTCCACGCACGTGGCAAAGCTGCCTGGTTTGGGAGGGGACATTGTTGAAGTGAAGCTCTCCGGAGTCACACGAGCTGGGCACGTCGCCAGAGTAAAAGGCAAGGGCATGTGTGTCAAGGATCCCATGAGTGAGCTGGAAACCTTCGGAGATCTTTTCGTGGTAGTGGAGGAAGTGCAACTCCCAAGGACTTTGGATCCTGAGGTAGAGAGGAAGGTTCTCAGGGCGCTGCGTTCCAAGAGCAGCAAAATCTAAAAGAAAAAAAAAAAAAAAAGGAAAAAGAGTCCACTTATATCTTGGAAAGGAAGCACATTGGCGCAAGGATGGAGGATGGCGAGGCAATGCCGAGGCGATTGCTCCGACGCCCTCAATCATGCTGCCTGCAGCCCGTCACTTAAGCCGACGTGACTTCAGGATAGGAAGGCTGAGAGAGCACACCACACTGCCCGGCTCCGTCGTTGTCGTTGTTGCCACGAGAAATACGGATGTAGCCTTCCTCGCCCCACGTGGAGCCCCAGGAATTCTTGATCTTCCAGTACTTCTGCCCATTGTCCGTTCCGTAGCCGACAACGAGCACGCCATGGTCGAGAGAGGAGCCGCAGGCAGATGTAAGGACGCCACCAGAGTAGCTCTGGAATGACGACTGGTCAGCCTCGATCGCGACCGAAACGGGGCCGATGGCGACCGCTGCCATCAGGTCGTCCTCGGAATAGCTGGTGACGTCGTGGTACTTGGATACGTACACCGACGGGTTGCTTGTCTTTGTGGACGAGCAGGTTGGCGCTGTACCACTGCTAGACGCATACGGGTACTCGGCTTCCGTGACCAATCCATTGCTCTTGACCCAGGTCTGTTGTTATGGGAAGCGAAAAGAAGTGGCACTGGTGAGTTCATCAAACGTATCCTGTTGCTTTGAGTCGCTCCAAGCATCTATTAACTTACGAAGGCAGCATCCATTGAACCACCGTTGCAACCACCATTAGTACTGTCACACGACACCAGCATCTGTTCCGAGAAAGATTCAAGAGTGCCGTAAGTGTTGTAGTAGGCACCCTCAATCGCGCCAGTGGTCGAAAACGACCAGCAAGAGCCGCAAGAGCCCTGGTTCTTGGGAAGGGTCACTGCACCCTTGGCAACCCAGTCAATTGATGAAGGGGTAGATGTGGACGAGTTGGAGACAAGCTGAAGCGTCTTCATGTGTTGCTGCTTATGGTGCCTGTGCTTGTGCCTGTGGTGCGTGTTCTGCCTTGCCCGGAGGCTCCTCCTCGCCTCCTTGGAAAAGCACGAGCAATGGCGCTCCTTGAATTCGGACGCAGTGAGGTCAGAGAACTGGTTGATAGATTTAGACCAGCGATGGCCCAAGCTATTGTGCGAAACGATGTCCGCGAAGTTGTGGCGGAAAGCGCGAAGGCGGTGTTCCTCTTCAGCAGAATCGCGGTAATCCTTCTCGTACTCGGCCTTGAAGCGATTGAAGACTGTGATTTTCGATAGAGTTGGGGTGTGTTGGATTGCGTTGCGTTGCATTGCGCGGAGATATGTTGTATTAGCTGCTTCGCTTCCATTGCCGCATTTAAATGTTACGGATTATCGACGCACGGAAAGAAACCTCGTCGGTCGCCCCGAAAACACCGGTTGATTTCTTCGAGCCGGTGGTGACCTTCATATCGATGCACGAAACCGTCTTGCCCTGCTCGTCCTTAATGTTTGCTTCGACGCTCGCCTTGATGCTGCTCGGTGTTGCGGAGGGTAGCGTGTAGGTGATTACACCTTCATACTTCTCATTAGCGTTAATGGGACAGCTTACTCCGCTGACGTCGGAGCAGAGGTTGAAGGTAGCTGAGCCAACACTGAGACCAAGGACCTTGACCTTGAGATCGATTTCGCCGCCCTGGAGCGTGACTCCAGCAGTGCCGCCGATCGTGACCTGGAGTTGCTCGCCTCCAGCAGGAGTATCGTTGTTGAGATTGATCTCGGTCACACCCAACTGGTCCGTGATTCCGGCGCAAATAGTAAACTCGTGGGCACGAGCGGCGCCCATGCCCATGAGAGTCGAAACTGCAAGCACCGTAGCTATGTCAAACTTCATTAGTATTTCTTAAAAGTTTATCCTTCCTCAAATATTTTGCTATTTGGTCACTGTTGTTTTTTTATGACGAAAGTTCGGCATATATGCTGTTGCGTTCAAGTTGAAGAAGAAGTTGTCCGCAAAGCAGATTGCAAATTTTGTTGGTTGGACGTGCGTGGGTTGCGGCCCTCTGGTTGCGGACAAACGCTGGCTTCAATTTGAATTCAAGGAGACTTCACGTTCAGGGCACGCGTGACTTCTGACTCCTCTGTCACCATATGTCACCGTTTACAACCGGGGCAACCAAGGTTGGTTCTTGCAGAGCTGCCTGCAACCCAACCATCTCCTTCTCTTCGGGGAACTCCCGCCTTGAGGCTCTTGAGCGTTTCGTTGTTGGGAACAAGGCCAGCCCACAGGGCGACAGCGATATCACTGGTCCAATCATTGAAGGAAGGAGAGGACACTGTGGTATGGTGCATCCAGGCATACGAGAGTATGCGCGCGTATATATTGATATTTTGTAAGATTACTAAGCTTTTCAAGTTAGAGTCTCCAGGGTGGCTTTAAGTTTTTGCTCAATCTGTTCTTTCAGCTTTTCTGGATCGAGCTCAATGCTAGCTCCGTCTGCTGAAGCACCTCCAGAGCCGAGAACCGCCGCCCTAGGTAGGAAGGAAGTGCGATGAGTGCGCGAGGTAGAGGCTACTGTGCCATTTCAAAAGAAAATGACACGCAGGGGAGAGCAGAGTAAGGGAGAACAGGGGGGGCAGGAGGGGAGGCAGCAAGTCGAGAGGGAAGAGGAAAGAGTGGAGGGGGCAGGTAATTCAGCATACCCACACCCTACGCTTCTCCTTCTCGACTCTGCACTGATACTCACGAATTTACGATAGCGTTGAAAGCACCCCCAGTTGCGAAGGCCTGGACGCCAAGGAAGACAAAGCCAAGCACTGAGCCGAGCGAAGCGGTCAATGCGAGAAGAGCCACGATAATATTTGTAGTGGAAAGGCCCATTTGTTGGAGCGCACCTGCTCCAATCTTCCTCTCCAAAGTGGTCAAAGCGTCTTTTTCCACACCGGCGGGGAGATGGGCGAACGGCAGTCGGGAGAACATTGTCGATATCAGTTATAGGCCCAGTACCTCGAACCAACTCACAACAAACAGGGAGAAAGGGGAGAGCGTTGGGAAAAGGTATAGCAGAGCAGTAGGCAGGTGATCGCGTCTGTACGCGTACTTCGTGCGCGCACCTCCCAAAGGCAGAGACACTTACGATCAAATTCTGGGAACGCAAGCTCTCCCGAGGCATCACTGTCGGACTCGGCAAACAGCTCCATAAGTGCCTGGTCGTTCAGCGTGATCCCAAAGTACTTGCAAAGCTCCTTGAATTCAGAAAAGTCTATCGTACCCGACCCATTCTTGTCGATCATCCTGAAGATCTCCTCGCGGTCGAGGCCTGCCAAGTTGAGGCCCTCCGCTCCCTTACCTTTGTTGCCCCCGACAGTGCCTGTCATTGCGATTATCGACTTGATCATAGCACGCAGATCTTCCACCTGTTCCGGCGAGAAGTCACCCAGCATCTTGGCCAGAGGAATTGCACCTTCCAAATCACCCTCTGCAAGACAGAGTAGACCCTCGAGGATTTCTCGCGGCACCCCAAATCCCTCCGCAATTGCAAGAGGGCTCCGACCGTTCATAAGAGATAGTAAGCCTGAGACCACTTGTACGCACATTTCCATCTCGACCTTGTGCCCTCTGGCAGCAGGCGGGAGCATCACCGAAAGCAGCTGGCGAAGAGAGTCGGGGTCTGCAAGTTTCTCAAAGGATTGGCTCGGATCTTGTATCATGTCGAAGAGAAGTCTTACCAGGGGGATTGCCCCTTCAAAAGAATTAAGCGGCGGCTTCTGCACAAGGACCTGTAGAAAGCTTTCGATGTCATCAAAGTCTGGGAAACCCGGCGGTGCGGTTGTAGAGGTGCCAGAAAGTGAGAGGAATCGAAACATCGATGCCACAAGTGAACTCGGGAACATGGTGTCAACAACGATCTTGGCCTCCTCTTCATTCACGGTTCCGCTTTGCACCAGGCCGGCGACGATCATCTCCTTTACCTTAGACGTAATGGTCGGGAACGTGAGGCTTTTGTCTGAGGCAAGGGAGGGGTTGAGCAAGAGCCGCGCAAGCTGCTCAAGTTCGAACATGAGCCCGCCGGAGATGCCAATTGCTTCGCCAAGAGCACTAAACATTACCGCTTTGTCCGCCTTGCTAATGTATGCCCTTCCACCAGAAAGGAGGAACCTTAGCAAGACGACCAAGGCTTCTGGCACCTCTTCCCCAAGGCCGAGCCTAGTCGCACACCAAACCAATGTACTTCGTTCAATCTGCACGCCTCCCTCAGTAGCATCAAGAAGGCTCTGCACCGTCAGCATTAGGTCCTTCACCGCGGCCAAGTCAACCTTTGTCAGACCCACAAGCGCTGTGGCTTCCTCATTGAGTTCAAGCATGCACTCGCCGAATCCAGTCATTGTACGTGTCAAATCACCGACAATCAAGCCAATGACTAGCTTTACCATGCCAGCTGGCACGCCGAGCTTGGCCATAATGTCACAAAGGATGGCCGCATTCTCTTCCACACTCGATAGATCACCAGCAAAGAATTCTACCAACACGGTGACCAGTGAAATGTGTTTTTCGCTGCAACCAAGGTAGCGAAGAACCTCGTCGAACTGTTCAGCGTTGCCAGCACCGAGGCCAATCAGATTTTCCAGAAGTCTCGCCCTTTCCTGCACGTACTTCTGTGCTGCACGCGCGCCAATGTGCTTTTGCACCCTCGTCATGGTTCGAGACGGCTGGAGCCCGCTATCCCTTGGCCTTGGTTGTGTGTTGCTTGTTCCCTCGCCCGCAGGTGATACCATTGCACCAGAGCTTGCAACCGAGTGAATTTTGAACGAGGTGGCCGAGGATGCTGCAGACCCCCCGCTGGTGATTTCTTGTTCAAAGGGAACGAGGCCCAAAACTCTGCCGAACAGGACAAGCCTCTCGTTTGAGGAGTAAAAGGAGTGCTCGTTATTCACCACAGCGCTCGTTACCAGCACAAGCTGCTCTTTATCTTCGGGGACGCCCCCTGCAACGCAGATCGTATGCAGCGAATCGATGTGCGGTTCCTCTCCGCAGTGTCGGATGAAGTACATGAGCGAGGCACCGAGTTCCTCATTTATCTTCAGACCGGAAAAGAACGGAGCAAGAGTGCTCTTCAGCTCTTGCAGCGTCACCTCTGCTCCAATTAGCGTGAACCCGGCCGCCACGCTCTTGTCGCAACCGAGAGCCTTGCACAAGTCTCTCGTCGAGCCAAAAGTCTGCACAACGTTAGACCGGTGGAAACATAAGGTCAGGCAGGATATCATCGAAGACACGCTTGTCTTCAAGAGCGTGGCGAGTGGCGCCGCAGTGCTCTCGTCCATTCTAGCGTCCTCCTTGAGTTCACTCTCGGGAATGAGCCCCGCCCAAATCGTAACAGCGACTGCCTTTACGATATTCAAGTCGAGGTGGATTCGCGTTGCCGGATTGAAGTCCCCCATGGTGATGTCAAATGCAGAAGGATGTCGGAACGCAATCCTGCAAATGTACATAATCCCGCTCCTCACTCGTGGCCACTTTGCTGCAGAATTACACCTCCAGAGCTGAGCAAAAAAGGAGGCTTGAGAGAAGACCTTCAGCTCCTCCTCAAGCACGTCCATTGATCCGCACGCAAGCGAGACTAGACTACAGAGAAGCTTCGGGCTTAGGCGAGCATCATCTCTAAAGCATGCACAGAATTTCTTCATCTTGGGCAGGAGGGGAGCATTTCCAGATCGTGTGCGCAGGAAAAAGTCGCATATAAATGCGTCCATATATCCTCCGTGGCGCTCACGGATAAACTTCGAAAGCTTGCGAAGCATCTCTTGCATGTCACCATCACTAGTCGACTTCATCCTGACTCGTGCATTTTTCTGTTCCATATCGTTTTCATCGCGCACGCCTTCGTTCGCCGAGGCCCCATCTAAACTGTGCACATGGCCAGGACGCAAGCGCCTCAGCTTGCGAAGAAAAGCCCGCATTCTCTTCACGCGGGTTTTCTTCTTGACTTCGTTGCCCTCCTTGTACTCCACGAGCGTAATGTCACAAGCCTCGGCGATGGCGTCCTCCTTCATCCTCGAGAGAGCCAGAAGAAGGCGTATGCTGTCCACTGACACCCCATGGATCATTTGGTCGCTAATGGCCCTCGAAATAGCCCAGATGTTGCCAGTGTCTATCCTTCCCTTGAGTGCAAAGTCGAGATCATCGGGATGAAATATCCTGGCCATTGAAACATAAAAGTCTTCATTGTGAGAAGAAATTTTCCGAATCCGGTTCGCACACCGTCGCAATGCAGCAACCTTTCCGAGTGCGATGAGCACCGTGTCCGCTGCGCACGAGTCGTCGTAGATCTTGTAGTCTGCGGTCAGTGCAGGAAGGTGTTTACGGATCAAAGCCTCGTCCTCGAGGTTGGTTGCGACTAGAGCACGGAGGTATTTTGCATCTATACCGAGGCCAAGGTCCTCGGCGACGGATTCCAGGTCCACGAAGGAGTTTTTGCAAAGGGCCATTAGCGCCCGCATCGGCTTGGCTTCTGTCCCAAGCTTGGAAAGCATCTTGATAACACTCTCACTGCGGATGATCTGCCCTCCGCCGCCACTGGTCATCAAAACCAGGGCCTCAGCAATGTCAGGGTCAAACTTGAATGCATTGGCAATGTCTTCAACACCTTCCTCGGACCCAAAACTAGAAAGATTCATGAGTCCCCTGGCGTAGCTCGCAGACACTCGGTTCTCCACCGGAAATGCGTCAAGGACCTCGCACAGTGCATTGATCGTGCCAAGCGTATCACGATGCCGCGCGCAGACAACAACGCGGACGAGCTTCTCGTCGAGACCAAGTTGATCAATCAGTGGTTTGAGACGGGTCATGTACGTTTCAGTAAAGTATTGTGTCCTGCCAAGGTTGCCCACATTTGCCCGGCCATCACCCTCATCGAAAAAGGACTCGTCTCGCAGGCCGTGCGATCGCGCAGGCTCAACAGCAGCGAGAGAGACCACAGCACTAAGTGCACTTCGTGGGACAGGAAAGACCGTGGTGGTTTCGTGCTTATCCAGCGCATCGACGACGATTCTAACCAGTTCATCAGCGGCTGCAAGGTATTCGGTGTCGTCGGTCGGTTTCGCCATCGTCGCTCTGCATCGGACAACGTCCCCAATCTTTCGGACAATGTATGGAACGGGCTTGCTGACGTTGCCATTGCCGGTATCTTCGTCGTCATGATGCCTTTCCTCTTCGTCTGAGTTCCTAATGAGAAGTTCCGCCAATCTTTGAATTCCCCCAGCCCCTCCAGCTGCAAACTCAAGAAACGTAGAGAGGACCTCAGAGGGCACCTTCATGTAGGTCGAAAAGTAGTCGCACAGCTGATCGCGTGCAAAGGATGAATTGAGAAGATTTGCCGAGGCTCCACGCGCCAATGCGTCGATAACAATGGTTGGTACGCAAAGTTGATCGCATAGCTCGTCGATAGCTACATTCATAATGTCTTCCGCCAGCATGTGCGCTTTGTGGTCTTGAAGGAAGCTTAACAAGGGTCCCACTTCGACTGGGATACCTCCGGGATCAACAGCTACCATGAGCTTCGTAAATCCCACTGCTACCGCTGGGAGGTCAGGTGCGTAGGTAACGTCCAAAAGGGCCCGAACTACACGGGGGTCGACGTCTGTCAGAGCTCCCAAGGCCCCTGAGCTCTCTGCCACCCTTGTCTCTACAAAGGCTAGGCGCTCTGGCGTCATC
>JACLAD010000410.1_pt1 | contig 11234 bp, 11 predicted proteins | sample 8027901 | NCBI WGS metagenome assembly JACLAD01 (sample SAMN15725071, study PRJNA655200) | protist metagenome | isolation source: fluorescence activated cell sorting (FACS) single amplified genomes of... | place: Spain: Blaines Bay Microbial Observatory, Mediterranean Sea | collected 2016-07-05
TAGGTATCTATTTAGGTATGTATGTAAGTATGTATGTGTATATGTGTATATGTGTATGTATGTATGTATGTTCGTGTGTATATGATAGTCGGAATGTTGTGTTTGTATTTGTGGCGGGAAGGAAGTTTTCAAAACATCACCGCAAATGCTATAATATTTTGGCTTAAAAATAATATAATAATGTCGTTCAACATAATTTTAAATAGTTTTTGGTTTCATTGATTTTATACGATTTAATGGTTTTTGTTTCTATAAATTTACCCACAGAACCCACAGATACATACATACATACAAACATACACATATATTGGTACATAGCCTCGAGTTTTTCAAACCGTCATGTCATTCACCGTCCACGTGCAACACACCCCCCTCTTCTCCGTATTTTCGATGGTGCAACATTCCAGCCCGCAACCAACTAAGCTTGCAAAAGTTGCGTTTGTGTGCGTCCACAATAGTTGTCGATCGCAAATGGCAGAGGTGTAGCACCTTTGTTGAATATTTACACGAAGACAAGCACCACTTTCAATTTCAATTTTTGACATCTCATTCGTACAGGGCTTTGCGAAGAAGCTTGGGGGACATTACCTGGAAGTTTACTCGGCTGGTACAGAAAGTTATCCCGGCCCCAAGCCTTTAGCTGTTGAAGTAATGGAAGATGTAGGGGTTGATATGAGCGATCACACTTCAAAGCTTTTGACAGATATACCTCAAGACTTAGATATTCTCGTTACGATGGGCTGTGGGGTGCATTGTCCCCAAGCTCAGTGCAAACATCGCGAAGATTGGGGACTAGACGATCCATCCGGAGGCCCAAAATCTGGATTTGAAGTCACTCGTGGTCTTGTTCTCGAAAAGGTCTTTGATTTAATCAGACGTGTTAGATATGATTGCTTGTAATGATTACTAATCGTGGTTTGCCTAGAGTCTGATCGAGCACAATATTTTCTTAACTAATTAACGTGTTACCTGCAAATTTAGATATCTACATGAATACATGTAGTATTAACGTGAACCCCATTGCATAATCAGAATTATGGCGATGGGGTTCAATAACCAAACAGCAGATACAAAGTAGAGTACCCGTAGCATACGTGTGTCCGTGCATATAGCATTTAGAATAGCTACAATGGGAACTTTGATATACAACACAATCACAGCATTCCAAATCAATTTTTGTGCGAGCATATTCGAATACGTACAAAGTCCAAATATACGAAATCTTAGCAAAAATATTAGAAAAATCTCGTATTTCACAGTATTTTGCAACATAAAAGAAAATATCTGCTTTATAAATTCCATATCTCTACAGGAATCTGATCCTCACTACATGTCTCTATATAGCCCTCGCTATCTCTCAAATAAAAATGCAACACTACACAGGCGAAAAATTGAAAAAATTTCGACCAACAAGCTTGACATTAGGTCGGTTCTGTAAAATCGAAAACCTGCAAAATAAAAATGATTGGATGCCTCTATCTGTGTCTTCGAGTTTTTATTCGGCCGATGTCTCATTCGTTGCGGCTGCTGTTGTTGCTTCTCCTCCCTTCTTGCCACCCTTCTTGGCGGCAAATTCCTTGATCTTCTTGCGGAAAGGCATGACGAAATCCTTCAGAGCCTGATAAGTGTTGCACATTTATAGTGACGGTTTATTTTGCTTTAAAATTATGGCTTTCTCATTCAAAGAAATTTGATATTGCTTCAGAAAGATTAAGCGCATAAGGAAAAAACCTCCAGCTTCTCATCAAATTCCTCTTTGTCTGACTTTTCATTAGCTTTCATCCATTCAATCATTTCTTTGGCCTACAAGCAAGCGTAAGTCGCCTCGTAATTTTTCTTTGTTTGAATGTATAATTGCAATTGTGAGCAGCAGCAACTTGGAAATTACCTTCTTTTCAAGGGTAGCCTTGTCGTCATCCGTCAACGCAGCAGCAAATCGCTTATCCTAAAAATTAAGATAGCGTTGTCTCACAAAGTATACATACGCTTAGCACGGTCGCTTGCCAAACGCAACTACGTGCACGAATCTAGGAAGTCCAATGTTATATCGAAATACAAAAAAGTGGGCAGAGAGCGAAGTATTACCTTTGCGATACTTCTCATATTGATCGTATAGCGTTGACACATATTGATTGCCTTATAACGTGCTTGTGCCGCCTCATCAGCAGCCTGAAAAATTGCATTTTCCTTCTAGAGCGGTTAAAAAAAATGCAGAGTATGGAAAACAAGCCTTATTCGCCTCCGCATCCTGAATTGCTTTTTCGATCTCTTCTTTACTCAAACGACCTACACGCAAGTATAAACTCCTTTATGAAGCATTCATTGATTTGCTTTCGATTTTGTAAAAGCACAGACCTGTCTCATTCTTTATTTCAATTTTTTTCTCATTTCCAGCAGACATCTAAAGAACAAATTTAGTTTGAAATAAATATCAATTGAATTCAAGCACGAACTATCGCCAGGTGCTTATTTTTTCACCTCCTTGGCAGACACATTCAAGATTCCATCGGCGTCGATATCGTACGCAACTTGAATCTCAAGCACTCCAGCTGGTGCCATGGGCAGATCCGTTAGATCGAAGGAACCTAGGTGTGTGCACCCAAAATACGTAATGAGATTATAATCGAGAAGTGTGTTTGCTAAAATCTGTAAAATGATTACTAGATTTCATTTTTGAGTCGAGATTACATACCAAGAAGCCGGTTGTATTTTGTTTCGGGTCGCTCTCCCTCGAAGACCTGTAAGAGCAACAACAAAACTGGTATAGGATATGATTAAAAGCTTGAGCATAATATAAAACAATAACCTGGATCAAGCAATTTGTTTGGTTATCTCGAGCAGTGGTGAAACTTTGTTCTTTTCTGGTAGGAATGTGCGTGTTTCGAGGTACTAGAACAGCCATCATTCCTGTTGCGGTCTCCAGACCCAGACTGTAAATCGGGCAGTTTGGAAGAGCTGGAACACATTATTGATTGCAAGACAACGGACCTTAGAGGAGCAACATCAAGAAGGACAAAATCTGCGTCTTCATCATCGTAAGACCCGTCAAGTATAGCAGCCTGCACTGCTGCACCATATGCTACAGCTTCATCCGGATTCACTGCTTTACTGGGTTCTTTGCCACCGAAAAATTCCTTTTGCGATGCAGTACAATGACACCGTGAATAATACATTAAGTTCGAAATTTTATACAGCCAGAACTGTTGTCGAATCTAACCTTGAGAAGTTGCTGGACTTTCGGGACACGTGTAGAACCTCCCACGAGAATAACCTCGTCAACAGCTTCCTTAGCTGTCTTTGCGTCCGTTAGTACCTGCACTACTGGCTGCATGGTTTTGCGAAAGAGCGCCTAGGGAAAAAGGGGTTGAAAAAAATAATCAGCAAATCTTCAAACAAAAATGCAAGGTCGAAGATTTCAAACCATGTTCAAAGATTCAAATTTAGCTCTACTAAATTTGTATTGAAAGTCGATGCCTTCGTGGAGAGAGTCGATTTCAATCATAGCCTAGCAGACCAGCCAACAAATTTTAACATACTGAAGAAATTTGTACTTCAACAAAGAATTTTGATAGGCTGACCTCAACAGAAAATGAGAGTTGGATCTTCGCTTTTTCACACTCCGTACGAAGTCGCCTAAGAGCACGAGGATTCTTGCTTGGATCCTTTCCACGATTTTTTTGTTTGAACATCTTGACACAAAAGGCAACCATATTGCTGCAAAGTTCAAACAACAACAGTGGTCAAATATCAATTTTTCTATTGATGGAAAATTAGTTAGATTAGGGACCTATCAAAATCTTCGCCGCCAAGGTGTGTGTCTCCGGCCGTTGCCTTCACTTCGAACACACCATCATCAATAATTAGCAAGGTCACGTCGAACGTTCCACCACCAAGATCGAAAATAAGAACAGTTTGGGCCTCTTCACTCTTATTTTGAAGTCCTTCGAACACATACGTATCGAGAAAATTCGTTTGAAATTTTGCAATAGTTGTTTACAATGTTCAATAACAAACCATAGGCAATCGAGGCTGCTGTTGGCTCGTTGATAATTCGAAGAACATTTAGTCCTGCAATCGCCCCAGCATCCTAGAAACGATTGCACGATAACAGACCCGAAAATTAGGTTGGTTTGTACGTGCTGTTTGCAACAGTACGATCATTTTTGTTGTTGTTGGCTGAGATACCTGCGTTGCAGCGCGCTGCGAATCGTTAAAATAGGCTGGAACGGTGATAACAGCGTTCTTGACTTCGCCATCCAGACGTTGTTCCGCAATATTCTTCATTTCGGTCAAAATCATTGCAGATATTTCTTCAGGGCGGAATGTTTGGATCTTCCCCTGAGATTTAACCTGTAGCAACGGCTGGTTTTTTTCGTTTGCAATGACCTATTAACATCGACAAGCAATTGTTTGTTTTGAGTAGTGGCTTTGGAGTGATGACAGCCTCACCTTGAAAGGCCAATGTTTCATATCCTCACGAATAGCTGGCTCAGTAACTAGCCGACCAATCAGTCGTTTTGCATCAAAGATCGTGTTTGCAGGATTTTTGCCCACCTGCATAAAAATAACAAACCGATGAAATCATGAAATGACTTTAAAGCTTCTTTCTGGTCACTGAATGTAGTTAAATAGGAAGGTGGAGTATACTCATACCCCAAGAAAGCAAACCTGATCTTTTGCAGGCTTTCCTGCGAGTCGTTGTCCAGATGTGAATGCAACATACGAGGGTGTTGTTTTGGCCCCAAGACTGTTAGCAATAATCTCCACACCATTGGCGCCGTAGTGACCAACACAACAATAACTGCAACGGGCATCAAAGATGTCGATAAGATAAACTTTGAAATGCGACCATAAGGTAGGCTTGCTTGATTATATTGGTATGATATATAATATTTATATCGGTATATGAACGGACGTTGTTCCAAGATCGATCCCGATAGAGAGCCCTTCGTGCTTTCGTGCCATGATTGAAGATATAAATCTGCAGAAATACAAGTAGTATGGTGTGTATTGGTGAAGATATAGTGTAGTTATTGTATATGGCGGTGTATGAATTCCGTTAGTGCGTTGTGTGTGCGTGCAGTCTGCAATGAACATGGATGTGGTGGATGGATATGGTGCATGGAAATGGTGCATGGATATGGTGCATGGATATGGTGCATGGTGTGTCCTGTGTAGTGGGTGTGTGTGTGACCTGGCACCAGTGTCGCTCACTCTCTCCAGAGGTAGTGAAAAAAGTCACAAAACAAAAAAACCCAAAAAAGATAGAAAACTAACTTTTAAAAAAAAAGCTGACAATCACTTAAAATTCCTATTGTGGGGCCAAACCAAAAAAAAAAAAAAACAAAAAAAAGTACCAAAAAAAACCCAAAATCTAAAAAAAAGATTAAAAAAATTAAAATTAAACCAAAGTGACCTCCAAACCCCCTCCCATTTTTTTTAAAACAATGGAGTCCCCGCCAGCCCTTCCTTCCGCCAGCAGCAGCAGCCCTGCTTCCCCGCCATCATGGCGGGACCGCGTTCTGGCCATGTACAACAAATACAACCCCGAAAAGCTTAAGCAGAACACCAAATTTTTTGAGGGACTCATGAAGCACTATGCTGGAAAAGAGGAGGCTCTTCTTGCTGACCTGGTGAAAAAGTATGGTCCGGAGCCGGCCGCTGTGAATAACGCCGAGGCGTCAGAAACCTCCGAGCCCGAAGAAGAGCCTTTAGAAGAAGAACCTCTTAATGTGACATATTGCGGAATTTGTAGTGTTCCGCCCGAGTACTGCGCCTACTTGGATTCCTTCGACAAATGTAGATGCTGGTTGGAGAAAAACGTTCCTGAATTAGTACGTGAACACATGCACATCGCATGCCTTCACCAACCACTCTCAATTTGTTTGGAATCGACCCTAAAGATCTTTGTTACCACACAAACTAAAAAGGAAACAGCCTAATGTCCAAAATGTTGCAATTTCTTTTTGTTTTTAGTGGGCTAGATTAGAGGAATCTGCAACCCGTGAAAATGCTGCTTTGAAACCCAGCAGACGAAAAACAAAACGTGGGGGTGCAAAAGCTGCAGCAGCAGTCGCAGGCGACAAAGAGGTACTAACGTGGCATGCAGACAAGCATAATCGCGCAAATTTTGAGTTAAATTGATAACAATGTTTTGTTTGGATCATGTGCATTTTTGTATAGATTCACATCACCAAAGTCAGGCGAAAGGCCAAAAAATTTGTAACTTCCGTTTCCGGGCTCGAAACATTTGGTGTGTACAAAGATAAAGATTTCAATTCATTCATATTTGAACATGCACACGCACATCTGTATACTTGCAAGCATTCAAACATACATTAATGTAGGCAGGTAGGTCGGTAGGTCGGTAGGTAGGAATCATTGTGAATGTTTATATATACGTATATTTATATGAATCATTGTGAATTTACAAACACGTATTTACTCGCATTGTTCTTCATTTTAAATGTATATATATTCGAAGGCCACAAACTGAAAAAGGCAGCAAAACTACTTGGTCGGCACTTTGCTTGTGGCGCAGCCGTATCGAAGACAGATACAGGAGGGAAACAAATTGTCATTCAAGGTGATTGTCAGTTTGAAGTTCCAGCTATTCTGCAAGAAAAATTCGAGGTTGAATCATTTTTGAATCATAGATTAAGATTTGATTTTGTATTTTTTGTGATTTTTGTTGTCATATTTCTAAAAAATATCCTGGTAAAGGTACCGCCTGAAGCTATGTTCTTCGTGGAAATCAAGAAAGGCAAGAAGCAAAAAGATGAAGTTCCAGCGCATTACTTTGCTTAGATTCGATCATTCATTTGCTAATTTTCATCGAAACACATTTGTTGGAATGTGCGATCAAGAAAGATCGAATGGTTGCATACTAGTACTAGTAGTCGTATGTATGCAAGACATATTATGTAGGGTGATTTATTTAAGCAAAAGATACTTGTCGCAAGTACTGTTTCATGTCGCAGACTAACTCCTGGACACCCTTTCATCCCCCGGTATACCGGGGGATGGACGACAGGGTGTCCAGGAGTTAGTCTGCGACACTTCAAAAAAAAAGTTTGTTAGATTAAATACAATATCAAATTTATTTTTATCGGGATAGTCTGATGTCATCTTATCAGGATTCTAAAAAATTGAAATTATCAGGTTTATGTAACTTAAATGAAATAAAAAGCGACAACAGGGTAGGCTTTTTCACAGTAATCTTGAATGTTTTGTTTTTAGCAATTATCAGGTTTATAAGACTCAAATGCTAAGTAGGACGTAAATGCTATAAATTCACTACTGTACTGTAATGCATCCGTAAATTTTAACAACTAGGCTCCTCCTTCACGTTTCTTATACGTTTTGCTGCAGGAGATTTTGATTCCAGTGATCTTTTCCTTTTAGGTTTACCTTTAGACTTAAAAATTTCTTCAATCCTTTCGTCCAGCGATCTCTTCCTTTTAGATTCACGTTTAGACTTTACAATTTCATTAATCTTTTCGTCAATCTTGTCCAATCTTTTAAGGATGCCAAGAAATCTGGACCACTGGTAGGAAGTTTCAAGCTTTTGTTCCTCGTACAATTTCTCCAAAATTATCTATTCCTTTGACTTAGGCTCTTCTTCCTTGGGCTTTTCTTCCTTAGGCTCTTCTTCCTTGGGCGCTTCTTCCTTTAAATTTTCTTCAATATATAAGGCTATATCATCAATGGCTCCATAGGGCCTTTATTAGGCTCTTCTTCCTTGGGTCTGTTGCTTTGGTTCATTAGTTCTTGTGTAGACATAGCGTTAAATGGATCGGAACAAAAGTGATTCTATTTTGTAGTGCGTATTGAGCGTTGGCACTAGTACAAAGGCATGTGTTCTAACACAAACCAACACCCAGCACGGAGAACATATACATGAGTTTGAAGAAACAATAGACAGGGGCATATGATACATGTACTGTATATGGATTAGACTGTGTGGTAGACATATTCCGAGAAACCCAAGGTTGCCTTATATGATTTAAGTCAATATTTAGAATTCTTGAAATTTCAATCCGTTCTTAAAACGGATTAGCGCCCTGGAGTAATAAACTTTTGTAGAAAACAAAGTATTTTTCGAAGATGCTTATTATCCAGCAAAATAAAAACCTGTCTATTTGACAAAAATATGTCAAGTCATTTTATCAAATTCTACAGTTGCCTTTTACTAGTACTGTTCAGTTATGTTTCAGATAAAATAAAAAATCGTCAACAGTCAAAAGTTACAACCAACCTTTTATTTTATTATTAATTTATTTTTAATTTGGAAGTACATACTGTCGTAGCCTAAACACAGACAGCTTCTGACACTTCGCTGTGTTTACATACTGTAGGCTACACTTACAATTTTTCCGATTTATTCTTGACCATGCGCGGCGCTCATGTTATATCAGCTGGTGAAGACAGCAATAGCTGTACAGCGCAAGGCAAGTGGCCACAAGTGGCTTCTAAGGCATCGTGCACTGAATCCTGTCTGTATCCCAGCGTTGTTAGAGCTTTCACCTTGCCGATACTTTTTGTTTCATCATGAACGAATTGCATGTCACGAATGCTGTTCTTCAGAGCTCTGAAGATGTCGTTTATCCAGATCGTAAAGTGAACTTGCTTGCCCTTTCCGGATGTGAAAACGATCAAGTCTTTACTCCCTTTTTGCCCTCTCCTTACAGAAACAGTACTATCCCATGTAATTTCCAGTATATCCTTAGGATTTAGATACTGAGGCAAAGAGATGGGCTTACGCAAATATGCCCTCAAGGTCACACATGTTGAACCCGCCAAAACAAAGTAGTAACGCTTACGAGCTGACCCAAGCCATTTTGATTTCCTGCCAGCTTCTCCCTCGAAACGAACTCGTCCCAGCCACTTTCTGCCATAATTCTGGATAAAAAACCAACTCCTGGATAAAGACTTGGTGAAAACCGAACTCCTGCCCTTTTCACATTTAGTCAAATATTGTTGAAGTTCGCGAAATATTGGTGTGGAGGTTCTTGGCGCTACAGCCGTCACAACATCAATTAATGCCACTGCTCCACCGGAGTTGAATAGTTCTGTGGCCTCGTTGTTGATCATGGACAAATTTAACATGGCATAAATGCCATCTTGAATATTATGCAAGCGAAGGGTAGACATCAAGAGGGCACATGCCCCGTTTTTAATCAACCTTTTTGCCGCCACAGGACACAGAGACAAATTCCTCAGTGCACAGAGACCAGCCGTGATCACAGAGGCGTTCGTCTTGTACGTGGTGAGACGTGATATTAGAAGCAAGCAACCACCAACAGCAACAAAATGTTCTTGGGCTCTGTTGGAGCAGTTTATTGACAGCAATGCCATCGCCCAGAGCCCATTTGCTGTCACGTGTTGATGCGCTTCGTGGCGACGAAGGCATGACACCACAATGCTGCACGCACCGTAGAAAATAAATTTCCTTCGAGCCTCGTCGATTGATGAAGACAAGCTTTTTACCACACTGAGGCCCTGCTCTACAACGCCCGCGTGCGATGCATGTTTACAAAGGCAGGTCAATACCATCGTGCAAACTCCAGTAGCCATCAGTTGTGCCGAATTGGAATATCCAAGTCTACTGAAATTTGCAATATATGCACAAACGTGGCAAATCGATTGCAACCCCATTTCTACTATTTTCGCGCTCATTTGGTGTTGACGGAGACAAGATGCTACGGTTCTGCAAACAGCACAAATCGTCGCATCGTGTTTTCTTCGATTTGCCACAGAAGGATTCAATACTTTTCTAAGATTTGGTAGCAAATACACCATCACTCGTAGAGCATGTTCGACCACACCCTTATGTTGGACGTGCAAATTTATATACGACAATACTTTAAGACAGTAAGCAACAAGTTCCTTGCTGATTTCACAGTCAAGCAACAAAGTGCCCATAGCCATAAATCCAAACTTTACGATATCCGCACATTCTGCATGTAGACACAAGCAATCCATAATTGCCGAACAAGCTGCAGCGGCAGCGAAACCCTCCTGCGCTTGCATGTCACCAAGAACATCTTTTGCTTTCATTAGCGCTCGTAGACAAAGATCCTGGTCCTCTTTGCTATCTTGGAGTATTGTCATGATCTTAACTCCAACACGTGATTGCTTAGAAGTACTGATTTGATCGGAATTGGTGAAGGTTGCAAGTTCTTCTATCGCCATCTCTTTAGAAGTTGATTCTTTTTGATTGGGAAAATGCTCCACCCCTGAGTTCAGCTGCGGATGGATGAAATCTAAAAGAGGTACAAAGGGTTCTTTTTCTTTCATCTGGATGACGACCAAACCATTTCCTGCATCCAATATACCGACTACTTTGAGAATTGTGCCAGGGAGAAGAATAATTTCTTCCTCTGGCAAGGACGTGAAATCCTTTATGGCAACAAGCGAGCGGGCAGTAATATCGAACATTGTGCGGGGCCCGGTACTTCCCAGAAATTTATCACTCTGCAGAACACTGATATTGTCGGTGGTGCTTGTAATTGACCACCACGACACCTCCTTGCCTTCTTCAAATTGGTGTTTCAGGTTTAGTTTAACTCCTCGCTTGACTGACTTGGGATACAGGGGCAAACAATAGCATGCTTGAAGAAAAGATTTCAAGAATGGTTTGAACGGAATTATCTTTTGGCGGTCTTCTTCCCGAAGAATACGGTTGATGATTGGATAGAATGGCGATTCATGGGTGTAAAAATTAATGTATGCTGCGCGTTGCCTGGTCATGCCACGACTGGCGTACTTTGGTTCCAGGATATGCCAGTTGTCTTCGACATAGAGATCAGATGCATAGACATTCCCAGCGAGAAGATCGAATGCAGATGGATAAGGCTGGTGGAGACGAGCACACTCTTGTTTAATGACTGCAAGTGATGTTGAGAGGTCAGTCTCTGGAACCTTAGCAAGGTCGTGGATGGGGGCAATAGATTTCCGATACTTGGTGCTGTCCAGCGGAGAATATCCCCCAATAAACCTTACACACATGGAGGTTTTGAGTGTGCTTCCAATGCTGGCAGGCGAACTGGGCAACGCCGAATTACAGACGGCTGTAGCATTATTACTACGAGCTGCAAAATTTCCACCTGCTTTGGCTGCTGCAAGTTTTGACCAGAAGATCCTCCAGTGGAAAGGTCTGGTCTGCGGGAAGTCATTGGCCTTGAAATCCCCTTCTTCGATAACGGATAACATTTCGCCGTCTATGCCTTGGG
>JACLAD010000411.1_pt1 | contig 11233 bp, 11 predicted proteins | sample 8027901 | NCBI WGS metagenome assembly JACLAD01 (sample SAMN15725071, study PRJNA655200) | protist metagenome | isolation source: fluorescence activated cell sorting (FACS) single amplified genomes of... | place: Spain: Blaines Bay Microbial Observatory, Mediterranean Sea | collected 2016-07-05
GTTACTTTGTACAGTACCTCTGAGATGGGAGACAGACTGTAGGAATTCTCTGTGCGCTTCGAAAGATATACAGTATAGTAAGATAGTATGTATCTGTGGTGTTTGGGTGTTGTGCTGCTGCAGCACTCAAAGCAAAGCATTCGCTTCCAAAAGCCTTCGGTTCTGGGCCGCAGCTACGACCTCGCCGGCTTCCAGTCCCTCGACGACCGCCATGCTCTCGGGCGCACGGAACTGGGATGGGTGGGAACCACGGACGGCGGAGCAACTTGGGCACCAATTTTTACGCAATCTCCCAATACACTGACCTGCACAACCTTTCCCACCAATCATGGAACGGACAAAGAAAAGTGCCTCAATGGCAACAAACTACATAACAATTTCACCTATACTTATAATGAAGGGTATGTTTCCACACTTTAAAACCAAGAAACCCAATCTGATTTCAAGATTGACTCTCACTCTTTTAATCACTGTCAGACGAGGTACACCTACTGCCGCATGTGGTGAGCATGCACATTGTTGGTGTTGCCGTTGTGTGTCGAATTTGGCCCCCTGCAAACCACCACATAATTACTGGAATTTTACTGGAAGCATATCCGCCTCTGTGCCCATTTATAATTCGAAATACAAGGCGCGCCATGACTTTGGTAGTGTTACGACCGTCCAAAACAAAGATATGGTTTATTTCTCATTCAATTCCTCTGAATCAACAGTATTTTCAATAGCCGACCCACATGCAGTAGACCCTCTAAATGCCTTTACAGCACGTACTTCAAGCAATGCAGTGGTCTTTCGTGGCATTCCGAACCCAGGTCTTTCATGTGGAAGCAAAAGGCATCCCTATGGATGTCCGTTTAGGACTGGCGGTCGCGGCTTCGTTCGTTTGCAAGATGGAGTTTTGGTCATGAGCATTATCGTAAGATGGGGCCATCCGCATTCGAACCCCGATCCTAGACTTGAACCAGATGCTACTTCTGTTATTGCGTTTCGTTCGAGGGATGATGGTTACACGTGGGATTACGCTGGAGTGATTTTGGATGCTGCACAAGTTCCGAAAAGCGAGGAAGGCCCAAATGAAAATGACTTGGTTTTGTTAGCAGACAACAGGACAATTATGTGTGTAGTCCGACTAGATGCAGGTGATGGGTTTGTGAGTCATCCATATCGTCCGTATATGCGTGTCCTGAGCACGGATGGTGGAAAAACATGGACAAATGCAACTTCCCTGAACCATGGAGTTGGATCGGCCCGTCCAAGACTACTGCGAATGGACGATGGCCAAATAGTGTTGTCTGGAGGACGAAACGGTCCAAAAAATCGTGACACAATGATTTGGCTGAATGCTGACAATGAATTTGGGTTGCATTGGGAGGCTTATTCCATCACGTACTGGCATAACATGTTAGAACCGAACGCAAGTTTACACTTTGATAAAATGGTGAACGACAGTAGCTACCGAGAAACTATGTCATACACATCGCTTTTAAAGACTGGTCCGCAAACTGGGCTTATTCTGTATGGTCGAAAACTTCCCGATACTTCTGACATTGCTTTCTCGATGCCATTTGTCGTCGACACTGTGACATCGTGAAAAAGAGAGGCAATGTTTGTTATGAATTCTTTTGTTCGGCTGTTTAGGACACTTATTTCTCGCTTTCTGTCCCCTTCCTTCGAAGAAGAGAAGAGGTTTCGACAGACGTGATTCACAATTTATTTCACCGCATTTTTTTTTGGTCAAAGACTATATAACTCTTGGGATGCATGGTCGAGCAGTTCTGATTTCAAATCACACCACTTTATACACCACGAACAAAAGTATTCAGTATGTAGTACACACTATTCAAGTTTTCAAAATCCACATTTTGAGTTGCAAACTACTAGTACCCCACCGTATTCAATACAGTAAACAGACTGTCACGATTTATTAGAAGAAACAAAACCTAAGTAAGTAAGTACCCTGTTGTGTAAAACAATATTTATTTACACATCCAATGCAAAAAGTGTCTTGTTAACAGTCTGTCTTTGTCTGCTAATTCATCTTTTACTGTACTGTACTGGTATGCACACACGTCTTTTCATACTGTGCCCCGAGGGTGGGTGAGCGAAAAGAGAGAGAGAGAGAGAGAGAGAGAGAAAAAGCAACTTTTTAAGACATGTCTGTCGACTTGAGCTCAGTTCTGAGATAATAAGTTTTGATGATGATGATGATGATGATGATGATGTTTGTCGGCTATCACACACAACTGTATCACAATTGTATGATATCACATTTACAGTTTCGATGATTTTGCTGCTGCTGCTGCTGCTGCTGCTGCCAATGAGCGGCCGATATTTTCGTGCGGTATAAGAAGATTTTTGTGTGAAGATTCCATTGCCTCTGCGTATGTTGGATAGTCAATGTACCCTTCACGATCATTTGTGTAGAAAGTTGCGCGTTCGTACGGTGTCAGTGGCAAGCCTTATGTAAAATAAAATCCATTATAAAATTGTTACATTTGACATGATTCTGAAATACAGACTAAATTGATCGATATTGTGGAATAACCGTTTCGGAGACGAGAAGGTAGATCAGGATTGGATATAAACCATCTGTTTTTTGATAAGATAAGACGACCTATTCAGAACTACTTGAAATATTGATTTTGTTGAGAAAACAAAACGTACCGTCCAAATGCAATCACATCATAGGGGCCTTTTGCCACTGCATTCGATGCCGTGATAGGTGTAAAACCTCCGGCACCCATCAGAACCCCCTAGCCAGTTGCGATGGAGACAGAATGAGTTCTGTTGTATTCATCCATCCAAAACAAGCGGTAACACTCTAACATGATAAATATCTCGAAATCGGTTGTTATGGGTTGGCATCATAAAACCAACATCCTTTGAATGATCGTTATCATACTTGCTGAACCAACTGCAAATAATTGAGGAGGAATTTCTTGAAAATTTAATTCAGACCATCTATGTTATATAATCTATCTAAACTACCGAGGTTCAGTGAGAAGTAAATACGCCAGTGGAAATTTATTCAAAGCCTCGACCGCCACCGTATATACCTAAGAACAACCATGAACATACCTGATTATTATCGATTTTAGACAAGAATTTGTATGGTGCCAACAAATGCCACCCTGACCTCTGGATCTCGTCCATTGCCATTATATTCCATTGTTCCTTTTTCGGTCGGTGAAAGACGAACTGCAACGCGACCTGCACCCATCTCAGTACAGAGAGCTTCGGTAATCTGTATATGGCATGTGGATAGTTTGCACACCAGGAGTTTTGGATATCATATCTTTTTGTTCAACCTCCAGAAGCAATCGACAACGATTTTGAATTGATCCACCATAGCTAACCAACCAACCAACCAACCAACCAATCAAACAAACATTGAGTAACCATCAGCTCATGTTTGTTCATTAAATTGTGATTATCAAAGAAAATAAGAGAAAACACATATATTTTACCGATCCGAACGGTGGTTTGTCTCAATAGAAAGAAACTGATCAATGAGGTAACCATGCGCTGCATGTATTTCAACCTGGAGATGAAATGAAATATTACAGAGCATATGTAAGCATAATACGAAAAACAGTTTCTTGACATTTGGTCTCAATGAATGAAGTATTTAAAAATTGGGGCTTCAAACCCCGTCAAATCCTGCACGCCTTGCATTCCGAGCAGCCAATCGGTACTCTGTGAAGATTACAATTTCGGATTCAGACAGCAATTAGTTTATATCAAATATAATATTAAGTGAACTTGGATTGTTGCGAAAATTACCTTCAATTAATCGTGAAATTTCATCAGTGCGGAGAGCGCGTGGTATACCGTGCCTAGTTTTCCCTTCAAAAACAAGTAAATCACGCCGTAGATTATCATAAACAACAAGCTTTGGCCATACTTGACATTTGTGGAAAACAAAGAAAGAGTCGTAAAGCAAATCCACGAAGTTATGTACAGAATATCTCGCGTACCTTTGTAAGAAAATGTGGTCCCACGACGTTTAGTACCCGGTTGGCGGCGATTTGGGTATTCGATTGCACGAGCTGTGCTACTAACTGCAATCAATTCGGTAGCTATCGTAAATAAACAAAAAACACACACACACACACAAGAATAACTGATCAATATTGAACCTCCGTGCGTATATCCAGGATTCTTTTCAGCATATTTTATAACGGTAGGGTGAGATTCAAAGCCTTTATCTTCTGTCGACGCGACGCGACCTGCGAGATAATTTTTGGGCGTTGAACGAAGGACAAGAAAAATACCCATATTGCGTCAAATCTGTTGCCTACTCTGACCTGTATGCCAGAGCTGGCAAAATATATAACCACCTTTCTTGTGGACAGCTTTTGTAACCACACTCCAAGCGTCGACCTATATATGTCATGAAGGAAAAAAAAGAGGTCAGCCAGCCATGATTATATCCAACTAAGAGCACGCAGTCGCCATTAACCTGCTCATCGCTCCATATGCCCGGGGCTGACGGGTATGCCAGCGATTCTGGGCTTATATTCGTTGCTTCTGATATCAACAACCCTCCCTGCCACCGCATGGTACAAGTGTTTATATGAGCAAGATCTTCATATGCAGATCTTCATAACAGTAGTCTAGGGGATCTAAAAAATAAAATCGAACATCTGTAGCGCGTTGGTAATAGTAATCCGCTACAATATCTTTCGGAGAAAGGCTTGGCTCAGACGCCCTGTTGCGAGTAAGCGGTGCAAGCACGACCCTATGCTTAAGACTAATGGCACCTGGACAATAATTAGTACATATGTAATTCATAATAAAGTCGTCTGGTAGATACACAAACGGGTGTACCTCCGCCCAGCTGGGCGGGAGAGAAGAGGCCTTTGGCTGCCATTTTGTGTGTGTGTGTGTGAGTGTGTGTGTGAGTGTGTGTTTCGGGGGGGTGGCGCTGCTGCGTAGACGGCGCAAACAAGAGGAAATATGGCGATGATTCTTTTGGTTGCTCTGGTACTGCCCCGCATGGCTGAACCACAGGGCATGGCTGAACCACAGGGCTATGTGGTGGCCGGTGCTGGCAACTCAAGTGTGGATGACTTATATAGATATGTGTCGTCTGGGTCAGTCAGTCCATTTCTTGTGTCTGTCACATTTGTGATCCTATTTTTGTTTTGGTTGTTACGCATGTTAATGTTTCAAAGGATGTACAAGGCTGCTACAGGTCTGCAACTTTTCTCCTGGAAAGGTACATGGTATCTTGGAATCAAGGGCACAGGGCCCATATATTACGCTGGGGCATGTCCTTCTGCTGATGCTCCTCCTGTTCAATGGATCACGTATGAATGGAAAGGAGTGATCCAAAAGCTCCCACCACCTACATTGAAGGCGAGTCCTGGCGCTCCTGCACCTGTGCACTGCCAAACCGTTTGTCAAGGGTACCACATTGCAGCAGCTGGAACTACAGAAGTTAATGGGTGTTATGAACGTACAAGTTTATGGTCTTATAAGAAACCTAACAGCACTATGGCCTTGTATCGTGAAAGATCCCAATGGATGCTTGGAAAAACAGGTCAGTTTCTCAAAAGTTAGTAAGGAAGTGTTGCTGTAAGACTTTGTTTTATCGTAATCGCAAGGTCCAGATTGATTTCGATTTCTTATGTTAATATAGGAATGAATCCGTTTTATATCTCAACCTGCAATACGTCCATACTCCCACCTGCATCCAAAGGGTGGATTCCATATCTGAAGGGAAGAGCACCTGGCCCACAGCTGAGTTCAACTCCTGCTTTTCCATTGGGAGGTTGCCAGCCACCTCGACCAACCCCATCTTCCCCTCATCCAAGCTGTCGAACGAAAGAATGCATTGCTTTATGGGGTAGTTCAGGTTGTCCAGATTTGAACCAATATAAACCAGATTTGATTCGCCCGCCCATGAAGGTTATTGTAATGGTAATATATTTGCATATCAAGTGATTTGGAAACATTTATTTATTCCATAGATTGGTCATCCAATGGCTGGTTCACGAGTCCGAGTTGTGGCACCAGGATTTGAAGACACACAGGTAAAATGTAAGGCCAATAACTTTTGGACGAAAATACATAACATGTTTTGCCACTTTTGTTTGTTCAGGCTTATCATTCAATGTATTTGCCAACTGAGTGGGTGCCACTTGCTAAAAGTAAAGCGCAACCGCCTAAATATCCAGTTATTGTGGAGGTACTTCATTTTCTTGATTTGTACAACGTGCAGAGGGTAATTTTAGTTTTTGATGTAGTACGCCGGTAACGGACCTTGGAGTGATGGCTATGGTGATTTTAGCAGTGGACGGCCCGAAGATAGCAATCTTGGTATCTTAATGGTCTTGATCTTGCCGTTGCATTCTACGTGTTCGATCTTTTCTTGTGATTCATTGTTCTCAGGCTGGGGAATGGCAAATCCTCCAGGAAGTACATTCATTTGGATTGCGATGCCTTTTTTAAGTTCGGATCTTGGTATGAATACCGAGGTAACTTTTTTGAAATTGAAACCTTGACCTTCAAGCCAAACACAAATATATCTTAGAAACAACTGTAACGATTTTATATCATTAGATATCAACGTACTGGTGGGGATGTCCTACCACATTCGCACAGAAACCTTGCGTAGGTTTCTTCAATATTACTCCAACAATTCATTATTTGCACGCAGCCCTTCAACAGGTTAGAACGTACAGGTTTAGGGTTTGGGCTACATTATAAATAGTAATTGTTGAAACAATAGACCTTTGAACTTTATGGTGGTGATCCTGACCGAGTAGTAATAACTGGCTGGTCGCGAGGAGCTATCGCCACAGGTTGTTTTTTCATGGCTATGAGCACGTGCACAAGATTTTTAATTAATTCCGCATTTTGCTCTGATCCACCGCAGGTGCGATTGGGCTTTTTGATGATAGAACATCAGCACTTTTTCGTGCCTTCGTACCGTACGTGATCTGAACTGAATGTATATTGCTATTCCGATTCTTGAATCTAAATGAATATATTTGGAATAGGTACTCGCACTTAGATGGAGATTGTGGATGGGTTGATTCACCAAGTACTTTAGACAACGAGAAATTATTACAGGTTTGACTGGGGCTGTCTTAGTTTTACCCGAATTCGCTTAAATTTCTGTGTAATTGTTTTTCATACAGACGAGATGGAAGCGACTAGGTGGACGGCCTATGTTATACCTTGGAGAATGTGATGTTGCAACTTCAGGAGGTATTCACCCAACTATTTATTTTACAAAAAAATATAAACTTGAAAAACCTAATCGTTGAAAACACGAATCAAGGACCTGCCTGGTTGCAAAAAATTGGCCAGAACGGTACATACGCCACGAGCAAAATAGAATTTAGAACAACTGGTAAGTGACAAAACAAAACGTGCCACACACCCACACACCCATACACACATACACCCATACACATACACATCTAATTAATTTTCCAGTTTGAAAATCATTGCACTTGCTTTGCTATACACACAGGTTGGGCGAATCATAATGACGAATGGATCCTTCGAAATTCAAGTGCACGGACATACCTACGTCAATGGTTGAAGACGCATGTGGTTTTGAAGGGACTACCGAATACTTTTGTTCAATCGGAGCTAACTACTATAGTTTCAGAAGATAGACACTGAATAAGAATAATGACAATGATAATGTAATATCTATATTATATATATGTCGCATCACTTAGTAATACAAGAAAATAACCCCAAAGTTCCTACACATGTCTGTCCATACACAATCTTGCAGCGGTCTACATGTAAGTATTACATCCCTAAGTCCAACTATTACTATTATCTGCATACATACGTACATATAGTAGTACTATTATCTGCATACATACGTACATATAGTAGTACTATAATAGTACAGTGGTACTATTCGAATACATTTAGAATCTGCAGCCTGAATAAACTTACTAAAAATTTAGTAGCACTCAAATAGTATCCAGCACATGATTGTCGTTGACAATTATATATTCAATAGATGAACACATGAATACAATACATCCATCGATGGTTTCATAGCCATAGGAATTCCTACTGTAGCTATCCGAAAAAACCGTTCTGTTCATTGTCTGCTTTCATCCTCAAGTTTGTTTAGGGTTTAACAGACTACTGTACTATATAGTCAGTACTATAAATAGTATCACAAACAACGCTCTTTGGTAAAATATTTGGACCACAGAGTATTTATTGTCTTTAAAATGCAACGATACCAAACCAAACCAAACCACCACATGCATACTACTACTATACTAGTATATTAGTATATTAGTATAGTAGAGTAGTATTATGGTGTTACAATGGTTTACTATTCGAATATTATAGAGTAGTAGTAGTCTACAGCAACCTTTGCAATGGCAGCGTGTGTGTGCCTAAATATACAGTACATTGTTATGTAGCTTACTTACTACTAAGTAGTAGACTATTATTCAACAGTGCATGTAGGAATTCCTAAACTTAGCTATGTTACGGCAACACGTGCGCGCAGACTTATGATATGACTGTCCAGTACATACAGTACATACTCTACGGTTGGTATACTAGTATATAATAACTAACAGTTGAAGTTGTATCATGTTTGTAGGACCAAATCAAACCAAATGTTATGTTCACAATGTCAGTCAAATTAATTAATATGTATTCCACAAACTAGGAATTCCTAACCCTAACAGTTCAAATTATTTTGTTTTGTTTGCGTTGTTTTCTGGACCCGACAAAAAAAGGCTGAAAACAGTACAATTGTATGTAGAATCGACTCAAATGTATTAGTCGAGCTCATCCATGTCCGTTTCCTCGAAAGGAATCTCAGTAGAAGATTGAACTGTCTGAATCTCAGATTGAACTGTCTGAATTTCAGATTGAACTGTTTCAATATTAGATGGTGGTACTGGTGGATTTTCATTGTTTGTTGACAAGTCCATTGCGAGATTCTTGGTCGACGAGGATTTACTTTTCATAACGACATTTTTTTTGTATTTCTGCAACAGCATAAAAATAAAATTATAAGTCAAGAAAACCCTAGCATTTCGAATATATTAAGAAGTTTCTTTACTTCATCGACAACTTACCTCCCAGTCCAAGCTACACCATTTCACTCGACAGTCATCCCCCGTAAGATTAGCCCATTTTGCCTGAACACCAGAAAAGACATATTATGTGCATGCTGTGTTGGGACTTTTGAAAATATAAAAGTTGCAACTTCAAACCTCAACAGAAATCTTTTTGGCTACAGCTTCAAAATCAAACTTAAGTTCTCGAACTAAAGTCGCAAGTCTCGAATTCAGTGACTCTGTCCATTCATTTTTTACTTGAGAGATAGATGGATCTGCAATTTTCCCTTCCACGACGATTTTGTCTGCAGCGGTTTTGAGTGCTTCTTTTTCTTTTTTAATAGCTTGCCTTTCTTTCAAACTCGGCTGGTTGGCATCTCCAAAAGTGATCTCTCTAGCCGCAGTAAAAATATTGCCATCTGCCTTGGAAGTTTTTGCCTCCCGTTCTTCCTCTTCCATATCGTCTGCATCTTGAGGACCAGTGTTATAAGAAACAAATGGACCAGGGTCAGGTTCACCTGCCTGGTATATATTAAAACTCGTCTTAAAAATGAAATCGTAGTGCGGTTAGCTTGTAGGAATAACGAACCGCACGTCTTGCTTGAAGAATTTCAAGTTGTTTTTTTTGCCTGTATGGTCCCGCATCAAAAAAAGGTAAAACACAATGCATTCCGTAGTAAACTCAAAAACATTGACATTTTTGTACCATGCTCGAAACCGATGTAGGCGATCGGCAGCTTCTTGTCGCTTTGCCTGCATATAAATGCACATAAAGAAGACGAGTACAAAGAAAGCGGAATCTGCGTTCAAACACAAACATTGCGCATATCTTCTTTGGCCTTTCGCTCGGCGGTGAGACCCCCTTCTCCCCATGCCTTGGCAGCGCGGCGTTCTTCTTGAAATACAGGACGATCATCTAAATATGCAAGCTGTTGCAGCTGATTAATCATCCTATTACCATTCAAACATGAAATAAATTTAGAAGAAAAATATAACACACAAAAACATATTCATGAGAATTTCCAAATGGAAACGACCGCTTGCGATAGTTGTGAGTTTTAGAAACAACTTTATTGCCCTTTAAAATAAGCGAATTTAGATGGGGCATCTTCCCAAAAATTTCGAGAACTTGCTCGTCTTCTAAAAAGTTTGCACCGAGATCTAGGCTGGAAATAGACGGACAACTACACGTTTTCGCAAACATTTGAAAATTCTTGAAAAATAAAAAATATTACGAGGCAAAATTAAATTGACCTTGTAACGTTGACGATGGAATCATGCGTCGCTAAGTCATTTTTACTAAGATTAAGTGTTTGCAGACTTTTTAGGGAGCTCAAACCCTCAACCTGATGATCGGACCAAAGAAATCATGTTTATAAGAGAAAATTTTCGTGATAGTCTAAGTTCGAAAGACATGCCTTCGTAATACAATTATTGGAAAGGTTCAAAGTACGAAGATGAGCGAGGCACTCCAGATTTTCAATTTTTTTGATTCGGTTGTTGTGCAAGAACAGCGCTGATAGCTCCTTGAGATGCGAAATATTTTCTATTTTGAATATCGCGTTGCTCTCAAGCCACAACGCCTTGCACCCTGCACAAGTTCATGCATGTTGGGTCAAACTGTTGGCAACAAATACAATACTTACGATTGGGTCGACCATTGTCATGATATGAAATTCTAAAACAAACCAGTATATGATTCCAGTCCAGCAATGTGAGTGAATCCTGAAACAAGCAGTGTAAGCAAAGGCGTTAACAAAGTTCGATAATAAAACTGCTATAGTGTTTCACATCTCATCAAATAAAGCAAGTGTCTCAGACCTTTGAAGTGCAAATACAATTTGTCGTTCAATTCAGGTGTCTCATATCCCTGCAAAAAATGAGGCGGGGCTGATTAAAAACTACTGCATACATAAACATCGAAACTATCCATGCTATTTTCTACATCAATATTGAAAACAGAAAGAGAGTAGTCATTGACGAACCTCATTCGCAACACAAATCGCTCGAACGATATCCGCAGTCATTTGCCCCACGTGATCTTGCTGTCCATGTACAACAATAAAATCATTTAGTGACAGTAATTAATTGATCACAACGATCACTACCTCCCATGTATCCACCTACTCACCAGTAGTTTGTCCTGGTCTCTTTGCTTTTTGCGATCG
>JACLAD010000412.1_pt1 | contig 11230 bp, 10 predicted proteins | sample 8027901 | NCBI WGS metagenome assembly JACLAD01 (sample SAMN15725071, study PRJNA655200) | protist metagenome | isolation source: fluorescence activated cell sorting (FACS) single amplified genomes of... | place: Spain: Blaines Bay Microbial Observatory, Mediterranean Sea | collected 2016-07-05
CAATTTTTTTTTGTATGTGTTCATAATGTTATATTATATTATGTAGACTGACCTTGTATTTCGTTTTGTGAATTATGTGTTGTGCAGCTGCGCGAAGTGCTCCAAATACAGTGACAAGACTCTCGGTCAATGCAAGTACTGGACCTATGATGGTGTAGGAAACTGTTGGCTCAAAAATAATGATGGAGGATACCGAAAATCTTGTGCCAAGTGTGTTTGTGGTGCTGTCGCAAACATTCCGTACACAACTCCGACAGGTTGGTTTCAAACCACTTTTACATGCACAAAAGAGACCATTGTTGTGCTTATACGTTTTTACTTTGATCATTATCTATATCGTATGCGTGATACTTGCAGATGTCACGATTACCACTGGAGTGTTCTCAGCTGTCAATCATACAATTCCTATGGCCTGTGCAAGTAACAGTTTCATTTGGACTATCAAGAACAACACTGCAGTTTCTCTTCAAGGCACAGGTGGTGCAAAATTATACCGAGATAATTATTCCAGCGATACTCTGTTTATGTTGGCATGTAAGAGAAACTGCGCAATCGACGCAAAGTGCAAAGGATTTGTGATTGATGGCGGGGTATGTAAACCAAAAGCATCTGCTATTGGATATAAAAAAGCAGGCAAAAGCTTTGTCGTGAAGGGTGAATGTATCACCACAAGCAGCTGCGTACCTTCTCAGCCGTATGCAGATGGCGTCGATAAGGCAATCAAATACTGTGCGCAGTTCGGCGAAGAGGCATGCAATCCAATACTGAGAGCAGGCGTGTGCCAATGGGCTGGCGGCGGTGCTGGTCCTGTCTTAGCTAACCAACATCTTGTCGATGTTGGATCGGATGCTAACCTAAGGGGCCTGTTCGAAGTGTTAAAGAATGGCGATATAGATTATAAATGGCGCATTGTGGCCAAATTGACTAAACATAATCTCACACTCGATGATACGCCGTATTATTCTGGATCTGACTCTTGTTATGATGGTTGTAATTATACTCCTCATTGTGGAGGATACAGTCATTACTCTGCGGTTCAAGCATTTATCAATACATGCGGATCACCCGCAGCCAAGAGTGTCAAGCCAGAAGATCTCCTGATCTATGGGAAATGGGTAACAAGCTACAATCTTGTCGATGTTGGATCGGATGCTAACATAACGGACCTCTTCGAATTGTTGAAGAATGGCGATAACAAAGATACCATTGTGGCCGAATTGACCAAACATAAACTCACTCTCGATGATACGCCGTATTATTCTGGATCTGACTCTTGTTATGCTCGTTGTAATCATTATCCTAGTTGTGGAGGATTTCGTTATTATTCTACGGTTCAAGCATTTATCAATACATGCGGATCACCCGCAGCCAAGAGTGTCAAGTCAGAAGACCTTACTTCTGCTGGCGACATTATTGTTGTGAACGGCCGACGACGGCAATTACGCACGTAAGAAGATTCAAAATCTTCGTCGTATTCAGAGCATCTTCACTCTCTCATATAAACTATATATACTTTAGCTCCTTTTATGTGAATATCTAGTATTGTACTACAACTAGTACAACATAGCACGAGAGTCGAGCTAAATCTAAAATTTGATAATTAAATATCAATAGCATATATCGATAGCTGAATAGCGTCAGCTGTACACACAACAAAGAGCAATCGATTCCTCGAAACAAAGCCCCCAAAGCACTATTTATTATAACCAATACAAATCTAGACTGCCCTCCATCTCCCAATGCCTGGCACACACGGGTGGGTACTAGTCTCACAAAATATCCTCCATCTCCCAGTTTCTGGCACAGCTCGAGCTAGTCTCGCAAGATGCTGTTAATAACCTGTCAAGTTGGACCTTTCGGATTGTCATCGTCGAGTAACCGGATTCTTGGTGCGAAAGTGAAATTACCGTGCCAGTATCTGGGCAGTCACTTTCTGTCTTCCACATGTTTCCCCATTGGCATTCTTTCGTAAACACTCTACTGAGCATCACTGCGCTTGGCTTAGAAGAGAAAACACCAAGAAGCTTTTCTCTTCCTTCTGTCGCAGTCTAACTCGGAGTTAAACTCCTGGACATTTTCTGTTTCGACTATCAGATTGTACGTTGGGAGTGTAGGGGGCATGCTTATCCATAATGAACGGAGGCGGCCTTCAAAGCATATATGTGACTTCGAAGCATATATGTGATTTCCGATATTACTGTCATTTTGCGTATTTTTGATGATTGTTTTGAGTGAAACACCTTGAAAAATAGGACTGATTCGTCGAAAATTTCATTTAATGAAAATTCGCAAGTGGACGGTATTAAATATGGACGATAATACATTATCACCTTCCTATCAGTTATTTGATCGGTTCGGTATTGACAAACAAACAAACAAACAAACAAACAAACAAACAAACAAACAAACAAACAAACAAAAAAAACGCAAAATTAAAACACCCCCAAAAAATGACAAAAAAAATGGGCTGATCTTGTTGTCACTTTCCCCCCCAGTAGTACACCCGACACACCTTACCTACCCCATACTACACATACCTTAGTATCTATATATCTGAATAGAGGAAATGACATGCAGCAATGTCGTGGTGGTCTGCACTGTCACAACTGACGGCTTAGCCCTGCTTACACTTGGAGCAACTCTCAGTTTTATACCAAAAAGATTTTTAGGAATAGCCTTAGGTTCGCATATATACTACACTTCTTCGGTTGCAATATTCATGTTCATCCGTGTAACTACTTGTATGTAGCTAACAATGGAAAAGGCATACTCGACTCGCCTGGTACTGAACTTGTGTTAATGATGGGGTAAGAGGCGATTCCAAAACTGTTGACATACATCCGCAATGCAGCATGCATTCCAAATTATACACTACCCCTACTCATTTAATGTCCTAATCAAACATCACTTCCATCTTTGATCTTGCCAAACAAATGTGTGTGTGTGTATAAATTTTGCAGTCATATCTTGGGAATCGTCTTTCTGGGCCTTGCGATCCTTTTTTTCAGCAGCATATTTTTTCGAAAAAATAAGGCTCTGCCTACCACGGTAGGGCGACCTTTGTATGAAACTTTAGAAGCGCTACTGACACTGTAATATCCCAGGTATTATGCTTGTTTACATGTCTATTGATCGCCTTTGCCGGCTTTTTTGCTGGAAGCCATCAAGTTTCTGAAACACTTTTTGCAACTGGAGCAGTACCAGTACAAGTTGGAGTTTGTGCGACTCTCGCACTGATAAACTGTACAGCGCTTATATGCAATGTCTGCAGTATGTTTGCAAAAATGCCCGAAGGTCATTCCCATGCAAAACATAGAACCCAACAACATTCTACGTTGTCAGAACCTCTAATTCGACCTAGCGAAAAGGAAGGAGAGGTTATGTATCATTTACCTCATCTAATACTTGATACTTCGTTACTGAATAAACGCTCGTTATTGAAACAGTGTTATAATTTGAATTCATTTTGCAGGCTCTAAGGAATGTAATCGAAGAAGATGTGGAATTCGAAGAAGAAAAAACTAGAGATGAAGAAGCACCAGTCGTAGAAGATTGTTACTCTGAGGAGGTTTGATTTGAGTACCCTCCGAATATTTTGTCAGATCCTTTTGTTTCACACCTTTCGTGACAAACAAACCCAAGAAAAATGCAGAGGAGAGTGAGAATGATGAGGATGAAGAAGAAAATAGTGAAGACGAGGAAAACGAAAGAAAGTATACATTTGGCCGACTGCTAAAAGTTGCATCACCACATGGGTGGTGGTTATTTGCTGGTTGCGTCGCACTATTCGTGAGATTACCATTTTCTCTTGCGCAGGTCAAATTGCTTAGCATGACAAAGAAAACTGAATTTTTGCTTTCTTCTTGAATATCTTTTTTTGTCATGGATTTTCCCAGCCCCATTTCGTCAGCGAAGTGTTGCAGTGTCTAATTGATTCTGACTTCGAATCTGCACGCTGGAATATTGTTTACCTTGGCATTGCTGGTACCACTACTCATTTTGACTAGCAGACAATTTGTTTACTCTTTATTGTTTTGAACTTTATTGTATAGGTTGTGTAGACGCTTTCCTTGATTTTTGGTGTGTATATCTATTTGGATACTGTCAGCAGCGTATCATTCGTTCCCTGCGAATTCGGCTTTTTTCTGCGATTCTGCGCATGGAGATTGATTTTTTTGATCGAGTTTCGACAGGGGAAATAACATCGAGACTGACAGCAGATACTTCAGAGATGGTGTTTGCAATTAAGCCATTCCAACAAATATATAGCTACGTTTATTTCATATGATCCTTATCATGTTATATATTTATTGTCTGCAAGGCGAATGATTTAACCTGGGTTTTCCGATTCACCATCGAGGCTCTTGTCCGTATTACAGGAATAATTGGATACATGTTCGCCCGAAGTTGGCGCTTGGCACTTTTAACATGTTCCGTGATACCAGTCGTAGCTTTGATCAATCGGTTTTATGGACGATGGCTGCAAAAGAATCAAAAAAATGTGCAAGACGCACTCGCACGAGCCAATGATCTTGCACAAGAGGTGACTAGGATTACTATGTGCAAACAAGAGATTTTGGAATATCATCGGAATACTCATGTTTTGTACTAAGAAGGTAATATATTTGAGTTTCTAAATGGCATATTTTAATGTCTGTCTGAAGGTCATATCTGCGTTTCGAACTGTCTACTCCTTTGCCAAGGAAGATTTTGAAATTCGAAAATACACTGAACGCATAAATGAACATTTTCTTCTGAATGTAAAGCAGGTAATGTTTCTTATTATGCTTCTCGTTGTGTGCGTTTCTCTAACAATGGGATCCATTTCAATTGCTCTTGTTCAGGTTTGCATTCAAGCTGTTTACTACATGTTCTGTAACACTTTTCTTATTGGAACGTGTATTCCAGTAGCGGTGCTTCTTTTTGGCAGGTGGGTGCACCCAAAAATGTGAATATAAGGACACGATTTTACTCTCGTGTTATCTGTGGAAGTTCTCATACAAATCAAAAGCATACAGTATTGTATAACTTGGCCCCACTTTTTTTCCGAGTTACTTGGAACAAGACCCCGCTCCTCTTCATATTCGACCGGGGACTCTTATAGCTTTTATGATGTATCAGGTTCTTTGCATTGCATGGCCTCCAAACCTTTTTTACATTGATTGTGCGTCTCCGAAAATTTTATAGGGTCAACTACAAGAATATTGTCAGAATCTATTCAATTCATTTTCATCACTTATCAAAAGCACTGGTGCTGGGACCAAGGTTTTCTGGTATGCAACTTTTTAACAAGTTTTTAGTCGCTGAGGTGCATCAGTAATCAACATCACTAAATGTAGGTATCTCGACCGTGTTCCGAAGAAAAATGAAGGCTCAATCGTTCCAGTGGAATCACATGCATCGGTTTCATTTTCAAATGTGCGATTTCGGTACAGTACGCGACCAGAATCCCGAGTGTTGGACGACATTAGTTTTGAAGCCCGACCTGGAATGATGGTCAAGTTATTGAATACAGCTATTTGAAATCTAGTTGTATCACAGACGAACATATCAAAACTTAGGTTGCTCTTGTTGGAACTTCTGGAAGTGGTAAATCAACATGCTTTCACTTAATCGAGCATTTCTACGAACCTGAGGTCATTTCAAATGGTTGATTGCGAGGCCTGCATTCTGACCTTTGGCACAATCTCTTGATTAAAAAAAGAATGGACTGTTCAAGGAAATAATTGCCTTGTTCCAACTGAAAATTCATAGGTTGGCGAAGTTCGAGTAAATGGCCATCAGGCGCACGAAATTGATCATAGATGGCTACATAAAATCATTCGATTAGTTGGACAGGTATATTCATTCCTTGTTTGTGCTAAAATCATTGAATGACAAATTATGCCAAAGTAAAATACTTCAATGATGTTCATGTAAGGAACCAGTACTATTTTCTGGCTCGATCCGAGACAACATAACGTATGGAATCGATCAAAGCGGTTGGTTGATATGAATAAAGTCCAGTTAAAACTTTGAATTTGTAGTTGGTCCAGAATGCAAAATTCTCATCTTGGTGTTCTTTGCAGATATTGCCGCACTCTCGCCAGCCGAATTACAGGAGCTTGTCGAATCTGCAGCGACCAAGGTGACAATACCATTTGAATAATTTTGCTTGAGACGTGCATTGACAAATTTCGGTTGTTTTATTACGTACACAAAAGGCCAATGTACACGATTTTGTGTCAGAATTGCCTAAAGGTGACTTATTTCAAGGTTCCATATATGCCAACGTAATTTTAATTCGTTTTCGTTCAATTTTTTCAAGGTTATGACAGTCAAGTGGGTGAGCGAGGTGTTCGCTTGAGTGGTGGACAGAAACAGGTAAACTTTGGAGCATATTTTTCATGAATTTTTGTTTTGCTGTAGTAGCCTCATTTTTGGTAATGCTTGACTATTTTAGCGGATTGCAATAGCTCGAGCAATTGTAGGAGACCCAAGAATCCTTCTTTTGGACGAAGCTACAAGTGCTCTTGATGCCGATAGTGAACGTGTGGTGCAGCAAGCCCTCGAGGCTGCAATGTACGGACGAACTGTCCTGGTTTGTATTAATAATTACATTCATTTTATCCTTGTTGTGGTACATTATTGTCATCGTCTTATCGTCTTTGTTATGCAGGTGATTGCTCATCGACTCAGTACGATTGCCCGAGCAGACTTGATTCTCGTTCTTAAAGGTACTGTATTGAGACCTGATTCCAAATGACGGTTCATATTTGTACTAGTATGCTAACACACATCACATCACTGTGGTATATCATCGCATTTATAGACGGTCGTATCGTTGAGAGTGGAACACATGCAACTTTAAACGAGGATCCATCGACTGTTTACCATGCTTTGGTTGCAAGACAAACTGAATTTGCCGCGTGATCGATCAAACGGAGGGTTGTGTGTGGTACTGGTAGAGGATGGATCTACAGTACTGGCAGGTTCCACTGAACAACAACATTCAACCATTCATATAAAACGTTCAACCATTCATATAAAACGTTCAACCATTCATATAAAACAAAATATGCAGTATACTAAAAGGGTTTTCAATCATAGATAGAGATTTTTCCGTTTCGCCCAGGTAGTCTGGACACCCTCCATCCCCCAGTATACCGGGGGATGGAGGGTGATTGAGTGTCTTGCCAATTTTACGAATCAAAAGCAGTATTTGATTGAGTGTCTTGCCACTCTATATTACTAAAGTTAATTACTTCTCGTGGAATTGTTCTATTTGATACAAGTAGTTTCAATTGAGACATTTTGTTATGGATTGTTTTCAGACTCATTATGATTATATCATATATGTAGAAAAAAAAACACATTGTAAATTTTATCCGAAATCTTATTAAAATATGTTTTCCTCTGTGCCATTTTCCTCTTTCCATTGTCGATTAACTTCACGTTTGAATAATTCCAAATATTGCTCTTTAGATAAAGAATCATCTGGGACCATCTCAATTGTAATGGTTTTCTTTTTTGGTTTTTTGGAATCCGTTGATTTGTCATCAAGAGAAGCAACATCTTCATCTTCATCTTGTGTTTTATAAATTTCGTTTAACCGTTTAACCTTTTGTGACTTCTGTGATAAGTTTTTGGGTTTGATTAATTGTCTGATTATCTTGTAAAGTTGTTTTACCGAAATTTCCATAGATTGCCTTGCGTTAAAATCAAGATTGTTGTTTATGTATTTACCAACGTAGTAAATATTGCCTTCGTCATTATAATTGAACACGTCAGAAGTTGGCTTGTATAGCCAATATTTTTTACCCAAAGGTTTAAGATGTATCTCTTCTAGATTTTCGGTATCAGTTGAGTGTATCGAAATATCGGCTTCATCTTTTCCGTCCAAATACAGTTCGTGTGTGTCTTCTTCGTCTGTGTCTTTCTCGTCAAAAAAGTCTTCATCACTTTCTTCGACATCGTTCGGATTGTAGCTGATGTCTTCGCCATATCCAAGATTAACACGAAGTTTATGAAGGTCTTTATACGATTTTTTTGGACCTTCCCACTCTTCAGCATCTTCAAAAAACACTGAAAAGTTGTGGTCCATCTCTTCTTCTTTTTGATAAAATTCGCTTTCGTCAAATGGATACAGGTTGTTGATTTGTTCTCGTTCCTTAGCATATAAGCCTTCCCACTTTGAAAAATATGTTGATTGACTTGACTTTACGTTTTTACGAATAAAATCAAGTCTTTTGAATCGACTGAGTGGCATAGCGATTGCTTCAACAATGTCCTCGACCTTAAAGTCATTCGTTTCAACAAACTCAAACAATTTACCAATGTAGAAGATGTCCAGCTCCCTCTCCCAAGCGTCCCAGTCTTCAATTTTTTCACAGGTGCTTTGTTTAGGATTATACGAATGTGTATTACTAAACAAACTTTGGATTGTCGTCGCCCCAAGGGTGTTGCCTGACATATTCATTCTTGTCCATATGTAATGTTGTGTAACTTTCGTTTTATTTGACAACATTTGACACCTTTTGTTGAAAATCTTGATTGTAGTTTGAAGGGCTTTCATCCGCTCTTGTTTCTTGGTCAGACCTCCCTTTAAATCTTGTTGCTCTTTAACAACATTTTTCATCATTGATAATTTTACCCCAATCTTCAAAGCTTCTTTGCTTGTAGGCAGTCTCTTTCTTGACAAAATTTGTTTGATTTCATTTGTTTTAATGCCAATCAGTTCGACAATCTTTCTCTGCTTCGATTGTTCAAAGCATTTTAGCAAGGCAATCAAATCTGTTCTCAATTGTTTAACATTTTTGTAGTCAATTACCATTTCACTTAGAAAACTGGAAACAGTATAACTGATAATGTAGGTCTTGTCGTTGTGTTTCTTGTTGAAAATGTCATCGAGTGTGACTGTGTTGTTAAACATTGCGAGGTGGTCAAGCGTGTAACGTGAAATAAAAATATTCTCTGAAGTCAAAGTCGAGAATATATTTTTTAAACTCAAAGTAGAGAATATTCTCTAAAGTCAAAGTAGAGAATATTCTCTAAAGTCAAAGTATAGGAGTTCCTATTAGTACTTCACAGGAATTCCTTTGAAGCAATTATTTGTATTCTCAAAAACCAAATAAAATGGCGGCTTCAGCTTGCTTGCTGCTGGTTGTCACTGCACTGACTTCCGAAACCCAGACCAACTTTGCATCCGAAACACAGACCGACTTCCTGCAGGTAGGTAGGAGAGGGGGCGTGCTTTCAATGTGCATAGGGGTTGCAACGCGGTGCTGTGTTGATTTGTATTTCGGTTCTGTCAACTTATTGGCGATCACCCTCGATATTTACTTTTTTTTGGGATCAGGTGAACCAAACTTCGAACACATTCACTTTCAAAGGGGAGCGAGTGTTTCTGAGCGGCGGAAATCAGCCATGGTAGCTGGTTGCGTTTTATTAATGTTTAATTAATGCTTAATCTTTAACGTTTAATGTTTACTGTTTGCAATCCGAGTGATGCCTGTGTTGAACTCAGCATGATTGTTGTTCAGGATTGACTATGGAAATGATTTTGGCAACAACCAAACTAATGCAAAAATCTGTAAATTACGTGAATACATATCGAATCTCACAAAATCGGGGGGCAACACAATGCGCATCTGGTTGTTTATTGAGGGCCAATCCATCCCATCTTTTGATGCGACTGGCAAGGTAAGATGCGACCATTCAGATTTCAAACTGTATGTCGGATCTAAAGAAGTATCTTATCTTATGTTCTATTTTATGTTTTATCCTATGTTCAGGTTATCGGAACAGATGGTGCTGGAACTCTAATCGATGAACTTCGTTCGTATGCTCAATATGCAGCAGCAAATAATGTCTTCATAAATATTTGTCTCTGGTGAGCTAGCTGGAGCGCAAATATAACCACTTTCATGCCAATTAATGCCGATTTAGTTAAATATTTATTCGATCCGTGCAGGAATGGTGCTGTTCTTCGAAATCAAAAAGTCATTGATTTATTTAAGGATGATGATAAGCTGACCAGCTTCTTTGAAAATGTCCTTGTGCCCATTGTTACTTCTTTGAAAGATGAACCTGGAATTGGAAGCTGGGAGATCATCAATGGTAATATAAATTTATATTTTCGTTATCTTGTATGCACTCTCGCATAAGACTAAGATTTTTTATCATATGCTGCCTAGAACCAGAAGGTTCACTACAATTAGTAACAGACAAGGAGCCATGCTTTGATACAACTACAATACTCAGAAATACAGGGGCAGGTAATTTTTTCATGCAATTGCATAGGCCGTTTTCTTCTGCTCAAAAATTCGGATTATATAGAATGGAATGCTTAAGCTTTTTGCAACACAGGCTGGGCAGGCCATCACTTCACCATGAAGGAACTTCTGCGATTTGTGGCGCGCCATGCAAGCACAATCCATACTGCTGACCCAAAGGCCCTTGTTACCGTGGGTTCTTGGTCGCAGTATGTGCTTTCTGACAAATTGTCACCATTTGAGGTCAGGAAAAAACCACCAAAAAATGTACGAGGCCATTTCAACAAAATTCAATGTGTAGGATAAGGGCTTTCGCAACTACTACAAGGATAGCTGCTTGTTGCTAGCTGGAAGTGGAGCGTCTACAGGGATTCTTGATTTCTATCAAGTACATTCGTACCCAGACAAAGCACCTGGCGCACCTGCAGGTACACCAAGTAAACTATTACTTGGTTTATGGAAACCCGAAAACGATTGTTGATTGTGGCTATCGTTTTTGGATGGCCATGAACCAAATTTAATTTGGCATAAGTAATAGGAATTTGTTGTCCAATGTTCAATATTGGTCGAATTGAAAAAAATCAGATCTTTGCGATTGAGACTACTCTTTGCTTTTGTGATTCAAAGGGGGTTATGCCCCTTTCAGTTCAAATGCTTCGGTATATCAGCTTAATAAACCCCTTGTGATTGGAGAGTTTGCACACGCCAAGTGCAAAAACAACGGCTGTACAGTGTCATCACTGTTTGGATGGGCTTATTCAAACGGTTATCAAGGAGCTTGGAACTGGGCCATGAATCAGTGGGAAGGCGACAATCAAGTTGATGGTAAATTTCGATGCACCATCACTGTTTCAAAGCTATGTCATTGAATACTAGATGCTGATGTGCCATATTGATTAGGCGAATCTAATATGCTGCCAGGCCTGCTCAGTATTAAGGATAGAGCAGGGGTAGCAGTCCATATTGGTGGCACTCCG
>JACLAD010016597.1_pt1 | contig 11224 bp, 11 predicted proteins | sample 8027901 | NCBI WGS metagenome assembly JACLAD01 (sample SAMN15725071, study PRJNA655200) | protist metagenome | isolation source: fluorescence activated cell sorting (FACS) single amplified genomes of... | place: Spain: Blaines Bay Microbial Observatory, Mediterranean Sea | collected 2016-07-05
CTCGGAGTTCACGTCGATGCTGGTGGGGGTGTCGACGGTCGAGGGTTCGGCCTCGGTGTTGGTCTCCGCACCTGCATTCGCCGAAGCCTCACCCGAGCCGTCGCCCGATCCGTCGGCTTCGCCCGAGCCGGCCGCGCCGTCGATGCTGCCGCTGCCGATCAGGTTCTTCACGTATTGGGTCGCCATGGTGACGTTCGAGGCCGTGCATTCGTTCTTGTCCGAACCGAGCGCCGCGCCGCCCATCGCCGCCACGTCCACGCCGCAGACATTCGCCGCCAGGCTGATCGGCAGCAGGATGTTGATCGGCACCTTGTCGAGATCGATGTCGAGATTCTTGGCGATCTCGATGTTCACGTCGGAAAGATTGACCGAGATCAGCGAAACCTGTGCGGTCGCGGGAACGGCGCTCGCAGAGAGCGCGATGGCACCCGCCGCAACTGTTTTCTTCAGCATTCTTGAAGCCCTCGTGAGTGAGACTGGCACAAGAACACCATGCGAGAGCGCCCGGTTCCGGCCGCTGCAACCGGTTGAGCGGTGGCCCGCCGGCCTCGCCCGAGGGTGTCGGTCCGCGCAGAGCGGCGCGCGGAACACCCACGCAATGTGCTCCCGCGTCGAAGACCGATCGATCGTCCAGCCAAGCCCGGCGCAACACCCGCGCCATCTCGTTGAGGGATACTCCGGCATGGCGCCAGCGCTCGATCTTGCGGCGCTTCTCGAGCGTCAGTCGCGCGTAGACACGTCCCATGTCGGAAACCCCCTGCTTGATAGGGCATCGTTTTCAAGCAAGATGCGCAGCTGGAAGTGGCCCGCGCCGCTCACAAGGGTAATCCCCTCGGGTTCAGGGTGGCTTTCGCAACCAGACCCTACCGAGAAACCCGATGGCCGCCTCAGCTACATCACGTCCCGACCGCCCGCGGCAGTGGCACAGCGCTCTCAGTTCGGCCATTGGGATGTGGATTTGATGCTGTTCCGTCAGCGGTTTGCCTTTGCCAACGTGACCTCGCTCATGGAGCGCGTCAGCCGGTTCGCCGTGCTGCTGAAGAACGCCGACAAGCGGACCTGCCTTGTCATGGACAAGATCATCGCAGTGATCCGTGCGCTACTCCACCCGGCACGCAGATCGAACACCTTTGACCGCGGCACCGAGTTCGTCTCGTGGCCGCACCTGCCTGCAAGCCGAGATCGGCACGAGCAGCTGGTTGTCTAATCGCAGCATCCCGGTCAATCCCTGCAACCAATGAAGACCGTATCGCACTGGCTTGTAGCGCAGCGCGTTTGGTTGGGCTCAGGAATACTCAGCGGTTCGCCATGACGGAGGGCATGCGTATGTCGGGGGCATGGTTGTCTTCGCAGTCGGCACGCGGCTGCCGCATTTCGGGTTCCGCAGGTGTGGCCTTCCTCATGTTCTGCGCGCAGTCTCTTTGAGCTGCTACCAAGCATCCCGGATTGGCCAGACCTCCGTCCACGACAGGGACGCCTCCTCACGTCAGGTCATCGACGCGCGGAGCTTGATGCGCGAAGGGTTCTCTCAGGCGAACCCTTCACGTGTCGGGATGATTGGCTGGCCGGTCTTCAGCATGGTGTGCATGATGACGGACAGCTTGCGCGCGACAGCGATCGCCGCGCGCTTGAAACCAAGACGCTCGCGCAATTGCAGACCCCACACCTTGAGGTCGCTCGTCGTATCGGCGCGCGTCCTCGCAAGCAATGCAGTCGCCGCCTCATAGAGAAGTCCGCGCAGGCGATGATCGCCACGTCGCGAGATGTGCCCGTCGAAATCCACCGCGCCGGACTGATAGCGGCGGGGGGTCCGGCCGAGCCAAGCCCCGACGGACCGCGCTTTCCGGAAGTTCCCCGGGTCTTCCACCGCGGCGACGAAGGAAACCGCCGTGATCGCTCCGATGCCGGGGATCGTCATCAGCAGCCTCGTGTTCCGCCCATGCCGGCCGCGGCCAGAAGCTGGCGGCTGAGTTCGGACACCCGAGCCCGGACGGCCTGCCAGACCTCCACAAGCGGCAAGATGATCTGCGCCAATGGGGACTGCCCTTGCAGCAGGTCTTGGACACGAGACAGGAAGACGCGTCCCTGGCTCTTGGGGACGATGAGGCCGAACGTCTTCATGATGCCACGGATCTGGTTGGACAGCTGGGTCGTGATGCCCAGAAGCTGCGCGCGCGCCGCAACCAGCGAGCGGATCCGCATGGCCCCTAACGACTTCACCCGCACGGCTTTGTAAAAGCCGGTCTCCGCAAGGCGTGCCAGGCCCTCTGCATCGTTGGCATCGGTCTTGTTGAGCGTCTCTCCCAGGATTTTCTGGGCATGGCGGTCCTCAATGCAGATCGCGGGAAGCCCCTCCGCCGACAAGGAGTGAAAGAACCAAGTCGCGAGCGGCCCGGTCTCGAAGACAACCTTCTCCGGATCAGGAGCGTGCTTGCGGATCGTCCGCGCAATGGTGGCGGGATCCGAGCAGCATTTTCCGCGCCAGATCCGCTTGCCGCCTTGGCGGATCGCGATCGCCGTGTCCTTCAGCGAAACATCCAGTCCAACATACTGCGTCATGGCCAATCTCCATCCGATGCGGTCGCGAGCCCGACGGGCTCGCTCCCCAGATCATATCGGTGGGAAACCCCGCTCCGCATCGACCACGGGGCAAACGCTCCCAGCGATTACCCCATGTTCTGCGACCCCTCTGCGCCTTGACAGCAAGGACGGTCATAAAGACCAATCGCCGCGCCCGTCGCTGGCTGTCCTGGAGACGCGGCATCGGTCAACGCTCGGACCACGACATCCGCGAGATCTGCGACCGGCTGAATGCCATGTCGCGCAAATGCCTCGGATGGAAGACCCCCGCCGGGGTGTTCCGGGCCAAGATGCCGGAGAAGAGGCTGTGAGTACCCTACCCTGATCCCACCGCAGAGTCGCGGTTCAGGTATCGCTCACAGATCCGGCTGGCCCGACCTGGCGGGGCTGAGATGGCGCTGCCGCTCCTGCTGCTGCCGGGCATGATGTGCGATGCCCGGCTCTTCGCCCCGCAGGTCGCGGCCTTCGGCGCCGCGCGCGAGGTGATCGTGCCCGAAATCGGCGGCCATGACAGCATGGCGGCGCTGGCTGCCGCCGTGCTGGCCGAGGCCCCGCCGCGCTTTGCGCTGGGGGGGCTTTCGATGGGCGGCATCCTCGCCATGGAGGTGCTGCGGCAGGCGCCCGAACGGGTCGATCGCCTCGCGCTCATGGACACCAACCCGCGCGCCGAGGCCGAGGAGGTCCGGGCGCGGCGCGGCCCGCAGATCGAGGCGGCGCAGGCGGGGCGGCACATGGAGATCGTCGAGGAGCAGATGATCCCGAACTACCTCGCCCCCGGCGCCGCGCGTCCCGATATCGTCGCCCTGTGCCGCGAGATGGCGCGCGATCTCGGGGGGCAGGTCTTCGTGAACCAGTCCCGCGCCCTGCGCGACCGCCCCGACCAGCAGGAGACGCTGGCGGCCGCGACCTGCCGGGCGCTGATCCTGTGCGGACGCCATGACATCCCCTGCCCCATCGAGCGGCACGAACGGATGGCCGAGTTGATGCCGCATGCGAGCTTCACCATCGTCGAGGAGGCGGGCCACCTGCCCGTGCTCGAACGCCCCGAACACACCAATGCCGCGCTGGCGCGCTGGCTGGAGGACTGATGGACGACCAACTTCTGGCGCTGTTGCGCCGCATCGACACGCCCACCGTCTGCAACGCCATCGAGGTGGTCGAGGGCAAGCGCGGCTTCGACCGTTTCACCCGGGGCACCGTGCTGTGCAGCGAGCCGGGCGCGGGCGCGCTCGTCGGTCGGGCCCGAACCGCCAGAATCGCCGCCGTCGTTCCGCCCGAAGAACCGGCAGAGGTGATCCGGGAGCGGCGCATGGCCTATTACCGGCACATGGCCGCGGGACCGCGCCCGGCCATCGCGGTGATCGAGGATCTCGACGGCGCGGAGGCCGTCGGCGCCTTCTGGGGCGAGATCAACACCACCATCCACAAGGGTTTCGGCCTTGCCGGCACGCTGACCAATGGCGTGATGCGCGATCTGGGCGATCTGCCCGAAGGCTACCCGGTGATCGCGGGATCGATCGGGCCGAGCCACGGCTTCGTGCATGTGCGCGAGATCGGCACCCCGGTCACCGTCTTCGGCCTGACCGTGGCGGACGGGGATCTCGTCCATGCCGATCGCCACGGCGCCGTCGTGATCCCCGAAGACCACATTCCCGCGCTGTCCGACGCGATCGAAAAGCTCCTGCGCACCGAACGCATCATCCTCGACGCCGCGCGCGCGCCGGGTTTCGACTTCGACGCCTTTGCGGCGGCCTGGGCCCGGTTCGAGGCGGAGCGGACATGACTGGCATCGTGGAGCCGGGCTTGGATGGCGCCTGCCATATAGGGATCTTCGTCATCGAAGATGAACCCAAGGCGCGTCACCAGCCAATCCCGGCGCCATTATCCTGATCCGCTTGGCGCCTTGCTGCATTGCGAGCCGATCGGGCCGGTGAAGCTGATCCTGCGGACCACCGGGCCTTTGCAGAGATCGAGGCCGATCACCTTGGCGCTGCTGGCCGACACCGCGGCGACCAGCGCGCGCTTAGCCGCCGCCTGAACGACCGCCACGTGGCGCGGACTGGTGCAACATGCGCCTTCGTCGCCGGGCTGCGGTTCGAACTGCCAGAGGCGGAGCGCCGCCTCCTCTTCGCCGAACATTCCCTGCGCACGGGCCTCGCCTCCCCGGCCAAGATCGACGAAGACCATGTACAAAAACAGATCGGCCACGCCTCGGCCAAGGTGACGCGACGCTATCAGCGCCGCCATGACCGGTTCCGGGGGACCTCATTAAGGCTGTCGGCTTTTCGGCCCCGGACCGCGCATGTGGTGCCGCTCGGGGGCAGTAGCCCGGGCGGATCAGGCCGCGACCTGCAGCATCGCGCGAACCGCCCCGCTGTCATGGCGCGGCTCGTCGCCGATTTCGGCCATGCGGGCGTCCAGACGCGACAGCATGTCGTCGAAGACCGCCGCATAGGCCGGATCCTGCGCCAGGTTTCTCAGCTCGTCGGGATCTTCGTGGCAATCGAACAGCTCCCATTCCGGCGGCGCATCACCATCGAGCGCGCCGAGCTGGCCCAGCCCCTCATTGTACCAGTAGATCAGCTTGTAGCGCTCAGACCGCACGCCGTAATGGGCATAGGCGTTGTGAATCTCGTCCATGTTCATCCAGTAGCGGTGATAGGCCACGTCCTGCCAGTCGTCGCCCGCGCGCCCCTCGAGCAGCGGGCGCAGGCTCACGCCCTGCATGTAGCTGGGAAGCGGCGCTTCGGCGTAATCGAGGAAGGTCGGGGCGAAATCGACATTCGTGGCGATCCGCGATGCGACCGATCCGGGGGCGATGACGCCCGGATAGCGGGCCAGAAACGGCATCTGCAGCGATTCCTCGTACATGAAGCGCTTGTCGAACCAGCCATGTTCTCCGAGGAAGAAGCCCTGATCGGAGGTGTAGATGACGATGGTGTTCTCGGCCTGTCCGCTCTCGTCGAGCCAATCGAGCATCCGGCCGACATTGTCGTCGATCGCCGCGATCGTGCGCAGATAGCGCTTCATGTAACGCTGATACTTGAAGAGATCGAGCTCGCGCTTCGTCTCGAAGCTGTAGTTTTCGCCGGTCTTGCGGTCGATCAGCACCAGCCCGCGGTGATCCTCGGGCACCTTGCGCATCGCGGAGCCGGGCTGGCCCAGCCTGCCGACCTCGTCGCCCCCCTCCGGCATGACGAGGCCGAGATCCTCATAGGTCAGGTCCTGGCGCACGCGCATCTTCGCCGCCGCCGCCGCCGCGGCCCGGTTGGCATAGTCGTCGTCATAGGTCGCGGGCACGGGCAGGTCATCGGTATAAAGACCGTCATAGCGCGGATGCGGCACGAAGGGGCGGTGCGGCGCCTTGTGATGGCACATCAAGAAGAACGGGCGTTCGGGATCGCGCCGATTCATGAAATCGAGACATTTGTCGGTGATGATGTCGGTCGCATAGCCCGGCTCGATCACCGGGCCGTCCGGGCCGATCATCTCGGGGTCGAAATAGTCGCCCTGCCCCGGCAGCACCGACCATTCGTCGAAACCCGTCGGCTCATGCGCGCGGCCCTCGCCCAGATGCCACTTGCCGAACATCGCCGTCCGGTAGCCCGCCTGGCGCAGATGCTTGGCCACGTTGGGCAGGCGGTTGTCGAGATGGGTGTCGAGCGTGGTGACGAGGTTCACGTGGTTGTGGGTGCCTGTCAGGATTGCGGCGCGCGAGGGGGTGCAGATCGAATTGGTGACATAGCAGCGGTCGAGACGCGTGCCCTCCTGCGCGATCCGGTCGATATGGGGCGTGTGGTTCAGCCCCGAACCATAGGCGGAAATCGCGTTGGCGGCGTGATCGTCGCACATGATGAACAAGATATTGGGTCGGGACATTTATGTGCTCCTGAACGCGGTGGCCGGCCGGGCCTGTCGGTCGGGCCCGGCCGGGAAAGATCATTCGGCGTAAAGCTTGCCGAGATAGAAGTCGGAGGCGGGAAGCGGATCCTCGATCTTGCCGAAATCCACGTAGAGATCGGCGAGCGTGTCGAACCAGTTGCCGACCTCGCCGCCTCTTGTCAGCTCCTCGAACTCGGCGGCGGTGGGCATGCGGGCCATGGTGCTTTCGGCCCTGAGCGGCTCTTCGGGAACGTTCAGGAACTCTGCCGTGATGGACACCGCTTCGTCGGGATTGTTGAGGCGGAAATCATTGGCCTGCTTGATGACGGCCACGACGCGGCGGATGGTCTCCTCCTCGTCGGCCATGTCGTCGCTGACGATGAAGGAGGAGGGAAAGGCGATATCGGGAAAGAAATCCTCGTTCGAGGCCAGTTCGACCATGCCGGGGACGCGCCGCCCGATGACATCGACGAAGGGGTACCAGATGCCGGCGGCATCGATCTGGCCCGAGGCGAAGGCCGTGACTATGGTCGAAGGGTCCATCGAGATGAACTCGATCGCGTCGAGGCCGAGATCCTGCTCGGCCAGCGCCAGCCGCAACAGCATGTCGCCGGAGGTGCCTTCGGGCACACCGACCCGCTTGCCTTCGAGATCCGCCACGGTCTCGATCCCCTCCTGGGCGATGACCCGGTCGGAATAGCCGAGCGCGTTCGGCGCGATGACCTTGGTCTGGCCCGAGGCGGGCAGCCACAGCGCGCCGGGGCCGATATAGGCGAAGTCGAGCGAGCCGGCGTTCAGCGCCTGCACCTGGATGGGGCCATTGGTGAAGACCTTGAGATCCGCATCGAGGCCATGTTCCTCCCACATGCCCTGATCGGTCGCGATGGCCGCGATCGAGGTGCCCCAGTAATCCGCGATATAGCCCATCCGGATCTCCTGCAGATCCTGCGCGGATAGCGGTCCTGCCAGAGCCAGCGCCGAAACGGTCGCAAAGGCTGCAGTCTTGAATGTCATCACATGTCTCCTCCTCTGTGTGATGTCGAGTTCAGGCCGCGCTGGCGTCGCGCTGGTAGACGGCGCGCCAGACGCGGTTGCGAATTTCGGTGAACTCCGGCGACAGCCGTATCTCGTCATTGCGCGGAAACGGCAGGTCGACCTCGATGATCTCCTGCAGGCGGCCGGGATTGGCGGCCAGCACGATGACGCGGTGGGCGATATAGACCGCCTCGTCCACGTCATGGGTGATGAACATCACCGTGCGCCTGTCGCGCGACCAGGTGTCGAGAAGCTGATCCTGCAGCTTGACCCGCGTCAGCGCGTCGAGCGCGCCGAAAGGTTCGTCCATCAGCAGCACCGACGGGTTCACCGCATAGGCCCGGGCGATGGCGCAGCGCTGCTTCATGCCGCCCGACAGGGTCTTGGGATAGGCTTCGGCGAAATCGGCAAGGCCCACGAGCCGCAGGTAATGCATCGCCCGCTCGCGCCGCGCCGCCGCATCGAGGCCTTGGAGCTTCAGCCCGAACTCGACATTGGCGCGCACGGTGAGCCATGGAAAGAGCGCGTATTGCTGAAAGATGACGCCGCGATCCGGGCCGGGGCCATCGACGGGCTTGCCATCGACCAGAAGCTCCCCGGAGCTGTGCGGCATCAGCCCCGCGACCATGTTCATCGCTGTCGACTTGCCGCAGCCAGAGGGGCCGACCACGGTCACGATCTCTCCGTCATGGATGTCGAGCGAGAGGTTGCGGATCGCGGTGAAGCTCTTGCCTGCGGCGGGAAACGACTTGGAGACGTTGCGAAAGGAGATCTTGGCTTCGCTCACGGGTCAGACCCTTTCTTGCCAATGGGTCAGCCGCTCTTCGGCGCGCACGACGATCCGGTCCATGATCAGGCCGAGAACGCCGATGGCCACGAGGCTGACGAAGATGGTGGGCAGATCGTAGTAGAGCTGGGCCTGCTGCATCCGGAAGCCGAGCCCCGACTGCGCCGCGATCAGCTCCGCCGCGACCACCGTGGCCCATGCCGAACCGAGGCCGATGCGAAAGCCGACGAGGATGAAGGGGGTCGAGGCGGGAATGATGACCCGGGCGAAGATCGTCCTGTCGCCCGCGCCCAGCACGCGCGCCGCGTTGATGTAGGTCCGGTCGACGCTGACGACGCCCTGATAGGTCGAGACCACGGCGGAGAGGAAGGCGGCGAGGAAGATCACGAAGATCTTGGGCTTTTCGTCGATGCCCAGCGTCACGATGGCCAGGGGGATGATCGCCAGCGGCGGGATGACGCGCAGGAACTGCACCCAAGGGTCGATGATGACGCGCGCCAGCCGGTACCATCCCATGAAGAACCCCACCGGCACGGCGAGCAGCGCGCCCAGGGCAAAGCCGATCAGAACGCGGCGGAGCGAGGCATACATGTCCGCCCAGAGCTGTCCGTCGATGCCGAGCTCGATCATCCGGGTCAGAACGGACCACGGGTCGGGCAACTCGGACGCGCCCGAGGCGGTGGCCAGCCACCAAAGACCGATGCCGCCCGCAAAGGACAGCAGCCCCCATATCAGGTTGCCCGGCGCCCAGCGGCGCCGTTTCGGCTCCGCTATGTCGATGTCGCTTATGACGCTCATGGGTCTCCCCTCCCTTTCGCGCGATCAGGCGCTCTTGCTGTGACGCACCATGCGCGGCGCGGTGGCCGGCCCGGCGGTATAGAAGAATGCCTCGAGCGCCACGCAGGCGGCGCCGTTCACCCCCGCCGGTTCGGGCAGGCTGGTGCGCTCGATGCTCAGCCGCTCGCGCTGCTGCGGCATGATGCGCAAGGGCAGCTCGCGCCGCAGCGCGGCCAGAAACGTGTCGGGAGCGGTGTTCAGGTCACCTCCCAGCACGATGCGTTCGGGCCCGAGCAAGGTCACGGTCGTCGACAGCGCCTGCAGGAAATGCTCGAAGACATCCGGCCATTCCGGTCTCAGCATGGCCGCCCCGACAAGGTCGGAGCGCGACAGGTCCGGCTCGCCCACGATATCGCGCAACGGCTCCTCCGAGAAGAAACGCTCCAGGCAGCCCTGCCCGCCGCAGCGGCAGGTCGGCCCGCCGGGGCTGACCACGACATGGCCGATCTCGACCTGGGCACAGCGTTCGCCGGGGCCTGTCTGGGCAAAGCCGCCACCGATCCCCCTGCCGAGGAACAGGTGCAGGATGCTTGCCGCGTCGCGCCCGTCGCCATAACGCGCCTCGGCCATGGCGATGGCCGTGGCATTGTGTTCGAGCACGACCGGCAGGCCGAGCGCGGCCTCGAAGGCATCCGCGAAGGGGACATTGCGCCACCCGGCGAGGATCGACAGGACGTTCGAGCGCCGCGTCGCATCGACCGCGCCCGGCAGGCCGACCCCGATCCCCAGCACCTCGCCCGGGGCGGGGCCTTCGGCTTCGAGCACCGCGCGGGCGAGCCGCACCGTGGCGGCGATGACCTCCTCGACCGGGGCCTCGGGGTCGAAATCCTCGGTCATGATCGGGCCGCGCCCGAGCGACAGATCGCACAGGGCCACGCGAATGCGGCCCACCTCGAGATGAATGGCCAGAACCCTGCGCGCCCGGGGCCGGAGAGACAGGAACACGGGCGGGCGACCGATGGACTGGCCCGGCACTTCGCGTTCCCTGACGATACCGTCTGCAAGCAGCTGGGCGGTGATCTTCGTCACGCCCGCCGAAGAGATCCCCGTCTGCCGCGCCAGCTCGGCCCGCGAGGTGGGACCCTCGTCACGCAAATGCGTCAGGATCTGCCCTGCTCCGGTCTTGGTCATGTTCACTGGCTCGATCTATTTAGTACACTAAGTAAGTAAACTATTTTTGTCGAAGTGTGTTCGTCAAGCGCTGGATGAGACTGCAGCGAAGTTGATCGGCTATATCGTTGATCAAGCGAAATAGTTTCCGAGACAGGAAGACAGCTGCATGACCCTTGGGCCGGTTCCTGCAGCGGATTGGCTCTTCTAGCGCCCTATCGAGACGGAACAATTCGGTCGCAGCGATGTCTCGGCTACCTTTCCCATCTCTCAGAGCCCAGGCATTGCATGCCGAACCCCGGCTGCGATCGTGAAGATAGACCGCGCATCTAATGTCGGAGCCGTTCGAGGAGCCAAAGCCACGCGGCGAAGGCTGCTCGTCTCAAGCGAAGCAATACCGGCTACCATCACAGGGGCGCCCGGAACGGGCCCAATCACGATCACGCCGCGCACCCAGGTCGGCTTGGCCAGGGACTGCGGTTCGGCCGGCAAAATCGCAATAGCATCATTGACAAGACAGCCCGCCCCCACCAAAGTGAAAGCGCTTTCACTCTTGACGGCGCGGAGGAGGCGACGTGATCAGGTCCTGGAACGCTCTCGAACCCCATCTGGGGTTCCTGCTCGAAGGCTTCGCGCTGACCGTCGCGGCCTGCGTGCTGGCGGTGGCGGGCGCGGTGGTGCTGGGCGCGCTGATCGCTTCGCTGCGCACCGCGCGCAACCGCGCTGCGCGCGCCGTCGCCGCCCTCTATTGCGACCTGTTCCGCAACGTGCCCTTCATCGTGCAATTGTTCTTCTTCTTCTACGGCCTGCCCGAGCTCGGCATCTATATCGGCGCCTTCGAGACCGGCGTGCTGGCGATGTCGATCGCCGGCGGTGCCTTCGTCGCCGACGTGATCCGCGCCGGCATCCTGTCGATCGAACAGGGCGTGATCGAGGCGGCGCGGGTGTTCGGCCTCAGCCGCTGGCAGATCTTCAGCCGCATCGTCATGCCCA
>JACLAD010000413.1_pt1 | contig 11222 bp, 11 predicted proteins | sample 8027901 | NCBI WGS metagenome assembly JACLAD01 (sample SAMN15725071, study PRJNA655200) | protist metagenome | isolation source: fluorescence activated cell sorting (FACS) single amplified genomes of... | place: Spain: Blaines Bay Microbial Observatory, Mediterranean Sea | collected 2016-07-05
ATACACTTGTTCTAATATTCTTATGTACAGTACACTTTACATTGCTTAGCGGCCGTAGTGTCAGGATAGACTACCTTCTAAGTTCAAATCTATGATTTTATTTTAGTTTTTTTTTGAAATAAAATATTATTATTTATTCTATATAAATAATACAGTATACATACAGTATTTTATTTAAAAAAAACGGTTACTTGGATCACCTACTAAGTAAATGATGCAAATTAAATAAATTGAAAATCAGTTACAGTACTTGGATCACCTACTAAGTAAATGATGTAAATTAAATAAACTGAAAACCTAGGTACCAAAATTATATAAGATTCTATAGAATTATTGATCAAATATTTATGTAACATGTTGAAAATTTCTGTTTGGAGCAATCTAACATCTCCACTGGGAAAAATTTCCAAAGGAAACGTCAGTCCCGCAATTAAGTGGACCTCCCAGTAGCAAGTACATGCACTCGTTTTTACAGGATTGTTGGTCGGAGGTCACTGGTTTTTCATACCTAGGTACCGACCTACCGACAAAGAAAAGGCCTAGGAATTCCTACTTTAGATCTAGGAATCCGAGCAGTGGCAACAACAGCTCTTTTGGATCTTCGAGCGGAATCATACGGCCACAATGCGTGACATGAGTCAGCGAGGTATATACAGGGTCACACTTACGCCACACTGCACTCGCCTATATTTTTTTTTGGATGATTTGGCTCAAGAAGATAGATCGGTAAAAAAATGTGTTTTTTTACAGACTAGGCACCTGTTTCAAAGCGTGCCCCTTGTAGATAAAAGGACGACTCGTTCCAACAACAAGCATGATCTATTGCAAAATTGCAGTGTGAATTCAAGGTACCAAAAGTAACTTTCTCACGTACATGCGAAGAACAGTTTCGAAGAGTATCAACACCATCTTCATCAATTGGATCTCTACTCAAATCAGCCGAGAGCAAACCAGCTGCGCCTATAGGTTGTACTTTATGCAAGTGAGTAGTAAATTGCTGCAAAAAGCCTTGGGTTGCACCACGCAGCGTCGAACTTCCAAACATTCGATCTGATATGTCCAAATGGTGACATGTACGATATATATGGGGAAATTGAAATTGCACATATTTTAAAATCGGATTTTTTGGTTCCACATACATTGAAAGAAAGCCTTCACCAACGCAGTGTATCCAAAACGCTTCAAGGATCGAACGCAAAGTTGCCCCCACGTTGATTCAACTAGAAACGGACGTTCGATTGCCGGGTCGATCAAGACCAATCCTGTTATACAGTTCCAGGATTATTTAAATAGAATATCTATTAAAAATTACTTGAATACATACCTCGTGCACAATTGCTATGTCTAGCACACAAGCGTAAAAGTATGTTGGCACCCGCTCCCATACCAAGCCCCACAACGCTGGATTGTACACGTGGGTATACGGAAACATATGGAAAATGTGGGCCATCCCAAAATGTTTGCGTGTTGACACGAGCAAGTGCTTAAAACGTACAAGCCAAGCTTCAGTGTATCTATCACTTCTTTGACTGCGTCCGCAAGACGATCCAACGAAGGATAATTATACTAGCGACGACATATAAGTCCATCCAATAACTCAAACTACAGAAAAGACGACAAAATTTTATACTCACATTCTTGTTGAGAGGCTCTTCGTCCTCGCCGTGACCAGGTGCATGAATATGGTAGACACACACCTTGGATCATACAGCACAAAATAAATCACAAATCGAAAAATAACCATGTCCTAAATGAAAGTTGGAATGACAGTACAAAGCACAAACACGTTTATTGCGAAACTCGGCGTTGCCATTTGCGAAGTGGAAAAAGGAACCAAAACATGCCGCAGGGGATACACCAGCGTCATGAAATGTGATAAGTCGAACAGCCGGTTTCGGAGGTTCAGATTCAGAAAAAATTTGCTCACAGACTACTTTGAGTGGTCCAACCGCTTTGGTGGTCACTGTTTGGACGGAATGGCGTTTGTTTAATTTGACTGGCGCTGCAGTTTTTGGCACAAAAGCTCCTGGGTCTTCGAATTCGTAGCGCGGCAAACTTAAGTGTGATCCCACAGAGTGCACGTTCATCACACACTCATCAGCCCGGGCGGGCGAAAATATGTTGTAAAGCAAAAACAGCGCAACAGAAACTATTGTCAAGACAACAATCCCTGCCACCCCGCCAAAAAAAAAATAATTACAACAATAAACAGAACAGTAAAAAATACCAAAATCTTTCTCAATGCAAAAACTTCGTTTCATTGATAATACATTGTGTTGTTCATTACATCTACCGCACCGATTTATATACACTAATATAAACTAAGATACACTACCCACCATCACTCGTGAGCCAAAACCCCATTATATCCGGGGAGCGGATGTTCGCCCATAATGTTGCCCAGTCCACCATTATTCTTTTTGTCCGAGAAAGAAGTAAATATAGTGTCTTTTTGGGTACAAAATAATATCATTTATTTTGCATTTGTTGTTCTCTTTTTTTGAATTTGGATCGTCATTCTGGTCTCAGGAATTCCTACTTAGAGCAAATCACCCCCAATTCACTTGACGGAATTCCTGGGACTAGAACAAAGATGTATTGCAAATGAAGTGAATTGTTCGGCGCACTCCGGCTTGAGAACACACACACACACACACACACACATATATATCTATATATATTTAAGGCCATGTTTGGTTACGTGAAAACTCTTTGGAATGATGGTAAACAAGGTCAGGCATATGTGATTTTCGATTGGATGCATTTCCCAACTTAATATATATTTGTTTGCGTGTAAATTTCCTGGCAGCCATTGCGACAGGTGTTGCGAACATTGGTCTCTACTTTGCTTCTTCATACATAAAGGAAAAATTGGATCCGTATATTGATGGTGATTATATTATATTGATGGTGATTTTTTTGGCCCAATTGTCTCTTGGGTGTGTTGAAAGCGCATGTTTAACGAAAAATATGCAGGCTTGTATGATGTCACTTTTAGAGTCGGTCGAAATGAGTTCAAGAATCTGGTATGTAGTTAAAATGATATTTTTGGTCACAAGTTGACCACTTTTTTTACAACATCACTGTACCACGAAGGGATTTTGGTTCAAAATGATATTGTTTTGTATGCGGTTTCTCACAGACTCTCAAAAGTTCTGCGTTCAATAGTTTTGGACTTCCCGTACACATGAAATATGGGAAAGTTGAACATTTGGTCATAATTCTGGAAATGTCGGACGGATTTGATGTTCCTAAAGTGACATTGCAAATCAGCGGGGTAAAGGCAGTGCTAAACACTACATTAGGAGTTGGGCGTTATGATAAACCCGAAATGAGAAATCTACAAAAAAAAATGGATTTTTTGCGTCAAATTGAGAATGATAGCACCGCCACCAAAATGGTTAATGATGTCGCAGATGAAATTTTGACTGCGCGATCCCGTACATTGACTCAAAAAGAACGATTTCTGGGAAAACTTTCAATCGTGCTAAATGACCTACAGATTACATGGCAAGATGGCTGTTCAAACCCGAAAGGTGGACGCTTTGCGATTGGAATCTCGTGTGATTGTCTCAGAGTTGGCACACCAACAGGTCTTCATGATTCTACTGTGTGGGTTTCAAAGCAGCTAAATGTTGACGGTTTTGGAGTTTTTGTTATAACCTGTCCAAAAGGCGCTAGTGAACACTGGGTCAGCAATGTGTTGGAGACTCAACCCTTAGAATCTTCCTACATTTTTATGCCGACGAAAAAATGCATGCTTAAGCTAGCACGAAATGCAAATGCCAGCCGATCTGAGCCGAACCACGATATCGAGGGTAACATTCAGCAATTGTGCGTATCGCTGAACAAACAACAATTTGACAGTGTTATTGCGCTCAGTGAAACGCTTACACACCATAAGTTGCGTTCAAGATATCAAACCTACGATAGAGATGATGTGCTGTCTTCTTTATCTTACCCAAGCGAAAAAGAACTACTTGAAATATTTCGCATTATTGATGTCGATAAAAATGGTTTTGTTAGCGCTGCAGAAATACGTCGCATAATGATGTGTCTGGGGGTGCGCAAGCGATTCACCACTGTTGAGACTGTCACACAGCACTTGAAAATTGCTGATTATGATGGGGACGGTAAAATAGGTATCCGTGATTTCCAAAGACTCTTCGCGCGGACAAATGTATCAAGATCCACACGACCAAATAAATGGGACTTCATATGCGCATGTATTCTCGCAGATTATCGGGAACAGAGTGGTGTAGCGAAGCAGAAGTTCCAAAATCTCGATACAAAGCGCAATCAACTCACCGAGGTACGAATTGCACGCACGTATGTGTGGACATTTTCAAATCTTTTATTTTTATTATCTGAAAGTATTTGTTTCATGCTAGCTCCTCATAAATCGTTACAAAGATGGAGTTGCCTTCAAAACTATGCCCATCTCAGAAGAGCTCGGAAGGTGTATGCTTGACTTATCAAATGTTGCAATCCAACGGATCCGAGATGCAGTATTGGATTATTTAAGGAATTCAAGCAAGAAAGACCTAAATAATCCGTTACAAGTGGAACACACGTATTTGAATGGGCAGACGCCTTATTCTCCAAACCAAGCGGAAGATAAATTGTATAACGTTAAGTTCAACATCGAATGTGCAGAGATCCGGCTCAAAGATAGCCAAGATGAAAGCATATTAAAATTAGATATAATAGGTGTAGAAGTTGGGGCTGTGTGTTTGAAGGATCACATATCGGTGCAGCTTGCGGTAGGTGACCTCAATGCCACCAATCCATGCGCAGAATATGAGTTTGACCGCAGCGTAATTCGTCGATCTGACCGCCAGTTTCAGTATCTTGTGGGCCAAGTAGTCCAAGTTCAAAGTTCTTTGCAAAGCTCTTGGAGGCGAGGGGTCATCCGCACTAAAAATAGGGATGGAACTTTTGATACTTTGATGACAACAGGTAATGAAATAAAATCGTTCATACCTGAGGCGCGGATTCGACCCCTCTTCTTTCAAGTAGAGTGCAAGTTTCCAACTCTACCAGCACTCGACAATGATTCCTCTGGCCTTAGCAACGGTCCACTTGCGGGTCATCGAACTTGCGCTGCGAAGATGCGTGTAATATTGCGGCCCCTGACCATTGTGACTGCACCTGGACACGTCAAAAAAATTATAAGTTTTTTCAGTCGTGAATACATTGATTTGATGGTTCTGGAAGCCTATGTTATGAATATTCTAGCAAAAGCTCGTGAAGCGACACAAGAAGTTTTGCAGAGTATCTTGCGCTCTCACTCGACAATAGATGTAAGTATAACGATGGCTGCTCCAAGATTGATCGTGCCCATCTCCCCAAAATTGATATGCTTGATCAATCTTGGAACGCTTCAATTAAATAGTGTTCAAAAGCAACTTGAAGATTATTATGACGAATATGAAATCGCACTCACTGGAACGCAAATAGTTCTGCTACCTTCATTCAAAAATATCCAAAAAGCGCTAGAGGATATGAGTAGCAACACGACCAGCAAAATGCATGGCATCCGCTTCACTCAGTTAGACGGTATCCAGTTGAATCTTCAACGCTGCATTGCCCCGCCTTCAGTTGATAATCCAGGTATCAAATGTAATGTCGAAGTTGGATCTTTTACAACTCAGGTGTATCCTTCCAAATTGCAACAGGTAGTCATGTTTTTAAAACCTTGACTTCTCAAAAAAAATAAAAATAAAAACCTTGACTTTGAGAAGTCATCGCATTTCATACTTTTACTAGATCATGGATTTTTTTTCTGCTATCATGCACCCAAATAAGGCAGCGAAAACAAATACTGTAGCAAGCAGCTCTAGTTTGGAGGGATGCACAGAAAAAAAACATACCAAAAGTGAGGGATTTCCTTATTTTTTAAAAGTATGGATTGCACTATCAAATGTGAACTTTTTAATAGGTATTGACACAGCTTCAGCGAGCTTCTATTCGACCAAGGTACAATGTCCAGGTAGTTATTCAAGGCAAGCAAAGTTAGAACTGGCACGACAACAATGGATCCAGAGTGGCCATACCTTGTCCGGCGAAGACAATGATCTTGATAAAATTAACGGATTGATACAGGTTGAAGTCAAGCTCCATGTGAAGGAGGTTCGTTCATCCATATCTGATGATATGAATGGCAGCAACGACAGTGTCGTAGAATTTATTGCACACGATTTAACTGTGCTGTATAGTCAGCGACAGTTTGAAAAAAAGATACAGGCGGGGTTTACAGATATTGTTATCAAGGATTCTTCCCATCTATCCTGCAATTTGTTGAACAAAAACGTTATATTGCAGCTGCAATGCAAATCCCGACCAATTGTAACTTTCAAGATTGTAGAACCTCTCTCAAGGCATTATTTGCATACAGTTGCAGATTCTGAACTGACTTGCAAGTTGGATTATGTCTATTTGGCTTTGCAGCCACAATTGGTTGAACGTTTAATCATGCTCTACGAGTCAACTAGTAGAATTCAAGAACAAACGCCCGGTCTTACAAAGAAAAACAACAAGAATGATTCGTGGGATTTACAGGAATGGTTTCAAAGGGCACAACATTTCAAAGACAAACCGATAGCGTCAAAGATGTCATTGAATGTCCAAAAAATAAACATAGATCTTCTTTGCAACCATACTCCTGGTGGAGAGAACGTTTCGTCTGTGCTAGGTTGCATCACTTTTTCAAATTCTCATCTCGATGTGATTCGACAAAATGAGGAAGAAAGAGAAAGATGCTCCATTTTTTCTGGTTTTGTCGAGGGGTTTTCAGTAACACAAGAACAGAGTCTTGGCGTGCATGCAAATCATCAAGAATTTATCTCGGCTATCAATCCCCATCGCGGTATTCGTTAGTTCAATTTTATGTTTTGCTCGGTTGTTATACTATTTCAACTATGTTACCTTCAAAATATTTTCATCATATTTTGGCTTGCGTAGGTGCTCTCATTTACAAGGTCGTTCAGGTTAATCAAGTATTGACTGGCAATTGTTTCCGTGGTATTCATATCGATATTGGTACAATGTGTGCGCTTATAACACCACGTCTTTTTGTATTTTGCGAATATTTCTTGCGCAATCTGGATTCCTTCATGTTGAAGAATCCATCAGAAGGAGAAACGTTACTGAGTGTACGAATGTCAATATCACAAGTTGGTTTGTTTATGTTGAAAGACGTCGCCATTTCAGATCCTGGGGCATTGCGTCTCTCCTTAGACGCTACTTTGAACTATGTTCAGACTCCATCTTATGAAAGTCTTGAAGTTGGAACAGGACCAGTGGAGATAAAAAATATCTGTGCGCCAGATTACATCAAATACAAAAAGTTCAGATCGAACTTATCTTCGTCAGTTGGTTCAACAAGTGCAAAAACAGCTCTTGAAAAGCATTCCAAGAAATATGCAACAGATTATGAAAAGTTTCAGTGGATGAAAACTTTACCATCTTCAGATCTCGACTGTTTATATGAAAAATGGCAAACAGAAAAGACGCTACGGAAAACGCCCTCGGCTGCCTTTGTCAAAATTGGAATTCTTAATATTTGTTTGGGTTTTGATGATCTGAATTTCAGTCTACATTTTATGTCTCAACTCATGAAATCTGTTCGAGAGCAAAAGAAAATAGTTTGCAAGGATCGCACTAGGAGTAGCATTTCTACATCTACCTCAAAAGATATTGATGCTGTTTGCAAGGATCGCACTAGGAGTAGCATTTCGACATCTTCAAAATCCTCAAAAGATATGGATGCTATTGCAAGCTCGTCGGTTCTTCAAATCGAATCTTCGTTGCTCAAGCTTGCGATTGCGGGGACATCATCCGCACAAGAACTTCTTCTGATACAGTTCCACGTACAAAAATTGAAAGCTTACAAGTTTTCACAACAATTCAGTTGTGTGGCTAGAAAAGCAAGTTGTTACGCAATCATCAGTTCTGGTGGTCAAGATATAAGCAGTAAGTATTGTTTAAACAATATCGCATCCAAGATAGTGTCGGAACCAACGGGTGGAACGCACGTTCTCACATTCGGTGCGTTCGCATGCCTTGAACTTGCTAGAGAATAGATAGTATAGGATTGGATAACAGCAAACTGTATTACAAAAGAAATTGGCACAGTAGGACAAAAGAAACCCATACCGAACATCATTTTGACATTGCAGGGGCTACATTGGATGTCAATCTGAAGATCGATATTTGGTCGCCGTTCATTGAGCCTTGGCGATTTCAGATTGTTTTAAAAACTTCTGTCGATGTAGGGCGTTGGCATGATTATCAATATTCCTCAAGTATTGAGAGTGTGCTATCGTCCGATGAATACCTCAAAATTAATTTGAGGGAAAGACATTTATGCTGTATAATGTCATTGGTTTCTGTATTCCAAACTTGTTATGAGCGAGTTATCGATTACCAACAGAAATCATCAGTGGTTCAATTGAAAGAGGATTGTTATAGCATCTCCAATTGGACAGGCTTATCTTGTTGGATTCGATTGACCTTGTTTCAGCCCCTTGAAGGCTTGATCCGGCAGGAACTATTAAATGATAACTGTTGGAGGAGATCGCATACGCCTTGGGTGAGATTTGATGCAGCAAAGGCAACAAGTACAACTTTTGGGCTTCCGCATGATCATCTGGCGCATGCTACTATATCTGATATTCAGATAGAAATTGCATTTGAGAATCCCAGCAAAAGAAAAGAAATTCGCACAAATGCAATTTTAAGTAAGCAGCAAAAGATTCAAGAGCATAAACATAAACAGAGTGAGAAAAGATCAACGTCGACGCTGTCTCACCACAGTGATATGAAATGTTTCTCGCACAAATTTTGCCCGGTCAACCCTCCTTCTAGTGACGAAGATACCGCTTCAACTCCAATCAAAACTATTCCAGTGAGCTTGCCCAGTATTGTTTCAACATATGATCTCGATGTGGTCTCGGGCAGTCTGAGAACAATTATTGCTTTACAACCCACAACATCAGTTGTTTTTGACGTTGAACTTGCGTGGAATAACGTCGATTGGACACTTGATTTTCAGCGATCGAGTATGATTGATCGCGGCCGAGTCTATCTGGAGGCTCGTCACACGCTAGGGCCGTCAAAAAATCCGTTGAAATGTATTGTACCGGGCGATATTTTGCTATCTTGCAACGGTACGATAGAAAGGCTATTTCATTCGAAACATGATCACAAGTTCGCACATGACGACCCGCTGAAACTTAATTATTTGTGTAGGTATTGACCTCTCACAAGGCATATCAAATATTTCAAATATTGAACAGCAGATCCCACAAGACGATGTTGTGCAGTCGCTATGCTTCACAATTTTGCGCAAGCCATTAAAATCGCGCAGAGACTTCTTCAAAAATCTTGCAAATCTTGGTGGCTGCGCTATTCTTGAGAAAAAATCTCGTAATAATTTCTGTCTTCGTTCGTGTATCAAGATCGCTAATGAATCAGCAAATCAAGTTGTTGTGAGTTTGGGGAGCAAGATGGAAAAGGACAAAAATCAAAGAGAATTTCTCTTGTCGGCAGATGGACACCCTGGTAGCGAGCTGCACTTCAGTGTTCAAGATATTATGGCAAATAGAGAAGTGTTTATATCTCTACCAGGGAAAAGGTGAGCTATTTATTACCAGCTTGTGGATGACTGAAACTATTTGATTATTGTATGCTATTTGTAGGGAGTGTCAATCGCTGGGGAAACTTCAAGAGCTTGTACAAAATAAGCAACCTTCAGAGCCCTTACCAGTCGAGCTCATTCAGGTATCCTTCCATGCCTTTCCAGACAGTGTGCCCAAATGTATGTTGTGCGTATTGGTAAGCCTGCACACCAACAGATCCATCCTAATGGTCCTTGTGTCTTTACACTATCGAGGATTGACCAAGATACTCAAGTATGTACTTTTAAAATGGTGATATCTTGAATTATTTATATGTACCTCCTTTTAATAACAAATCTTGAACAATACAGATCATTGTGGTATCAGCTTTCAGGTTTTATCATTTGTGTATTGAAATTGTATTGCAAATTTATATATACTTGGCTTGATCATGGCAGAATTCGTAACCTACTCCCAGTTCCGGTTGAGGTTGAGGTTGAAGCCATTGTCAAAAGCCAACAAAGCAAAATAAGAGCTACACAATCGCCTGGTCGTCGCATTGTAAACCTAGCATCTGGCCAGATTTGGCAGGTTAGTTGGTTGACAAGCGAGTGTTAGAAAAGTAAGCATTCATAGTTCCCACTTTGTATACATGAATCAAGGAAAGCAGTGTGAGACGAAATCAGCTTGAAAGCGTCAAGATCCGCTTGAGATTAACACTTCGGCACAAAGAAACCACAGGTTGGGTCTCGGGCTTTGTTTCGGATACAAATCCAACTTATCTACAACCGGATGGAGAAGATTTATCGTCGCATGGATATCCCAATGTGACAATTGATATGGTCAAAGGTGGTAGAGATTGGTGTATTGATATTTTTTCTTCTTTGTGGGTGTTGGATCGAACCGGAATTTGTGCCGAGTACAGTTTTTCTTCAAGTTCAGATCTGGTCAGAAAATTACTTGTTTCTCTGACAGCCAAAAATTGAACGTTCAACGCTGTGAATATAGGTCCATAGAACAACTAAAATTGTTCTCGAAAAAACTGATGGGGTGGCTAGTCCTGCGTCGATCCTGGCAGAACCAGATGAATCCAGAGAAAGTCTGACCTTGTTATCATCACATCCAGTATCAGAAGGCCAACCTGATATTTATGTCAATATTGCCTCGAGTAAATCCAAGAAAACATATAGTATTGGAGGAAACGATGTCTTTGGTCGCTTAAATATCAATGATAAAGGTTTAGTGGGATTGTATTTTTCTGTGAATAAGGAATTCATTCCATTCAAATTTGTAGGTAACAATACGGAGCTTTTGTTTACACGTGTTCAAGCCCCAAAATGTTTTGGCCGTAGTGAAATTCTTATAGTAGAAAGAATCATAGAGCATGTTGAATCTCCGCAGCATATTGCTGATACACACAACAAGGTGCTCCATCATCTACAAATCGAATGCAAAGGCTTGACATTGTCTTTTGTGGATTGTAACCCCTCCAAATCAAATCGACCGGTGGAGCAGGAAATCATGTGTGTGCACTCCCGAAAGATTGGTGGTCGTTTTACTTGTGTTGGTAAAACGTTCGATGTTGACAAATTTGAAATTGGT
>JACLAD010000073.1_pt1 | contig 11220 bp, 5 predicted proteins | sample 8027901 | NCBI WGS metagenome assembly JACLAD01 (sample SAMN15725071, study PRJNA655200) | protist metagenome | isolation source: fluorescence activated cell sorting (FACS) single amplified genomes of... | place: Spain: Blaines Bay Microbial Observatory, Mediterranean Sea | collected 2016-07-05
TTAAATTTTTATTTTTGTAAATTTTTATTTTGTAAAATGTTTAGTACGATGGTGACTTTTTGAGCTTGGGGATCTAGGTCTACCGCTTGGCCCTGAAACAAAATAATACCCAGAAACACAAAATACAAAATCAAAAAAATACAAAAAGTCAAAATCGCGATTTAGAACATCGAAAAAAGTTGTTGCTTGATTTTTTATTCGTTTTCTTCATAAAAACAATTGAAATCGCATCATTTTAATGTTTTTATGTTTGTATTACCTTGAAAAACGTGGCTTGTGGGAAAGGGAAACACTGGCGGATTCCTTCCATAATTGAACTAGCCTTCACCTGGAAACAAAAAATTGAAAAAATAAAAAACCTAAAAGACAAAAATATTTTTACGTTTGCAAAATTGAAAGAGGTAAAAAACAAAAACGCTGTACCATCTAAAACACGTTTTGTATATGTTTTATAGTATTTAAAACAATTTTGTTTTTTGATTTTTTAAAAAAAGTACTGTGCCGGTGGCGACCCCCGTCAAAAGGGGCGTATAGAAAAAATGATTCCTAGGCGATACCTAAAACCCAACAACAAAAAATATTAGCAACAATCGTTTTTGTAAGTATTTTACAATGTAAAATATGCAATTTGTTAAAATTTTGTAGGATGTTTTATTTTATTTTGCGCCGTTGATATTTTTGACGGGAAAACAATTTTAAGGTTTTAGAAGCTTTTAAGATGAGATTTGAGCTGACAAAAACGTCCATCGACATCTAAAAACCTTGCCGGAGCCGATTTCGAAATTAGTTTTTGACGATTCGATTTCCAAAATTTTGAGAGCGGTCGATTTTGATGGGGAAACACATAGACAGAATTTCGTCTGACCATGAATCCGAGCATCAAAATCGACAGATCTCAAAATTCCGATTTTCCAAATTACTGGTTTTCAAAATCAAAAAACGACCCAAACATCAATCTACGTCAAAAATCGATTCTAAAAAAATATTTTCCCGTCAGAAACGTAACTTTTTCTATTTGAATATCCATTGCGTTGTTTTGTATGTGGAGAAAATATGATGGCGTACCACGGTCACATCATACATGGAGGGGTCTATTTTTTGCAGGAAAAAAGTCGAACCCCACCCCGTACCTTACCACAAGACATTTTTAAAATGTCAAAAAACTAAACATCTAAAAAATCTAAAAAGAAATTTTTGTTTAAAAAGTTTTCTTCAAGAAAAATATTTTTTTCAAGGAAAATTTTCTTGTTAAATTTTTAATAGAAAGAAACATGGCTGTTTTTACCGAGTACAACGACTTTTTTTCGATCTTCCGGTTTCAAGTTATAGTAATTCCAATAGCGCAATGGCAATTTTGTGAGGTCGTCCAAATCATCATTGATTGCTAATTTACAAAACAAAAAAATACAAAAATATTTTTTAAGTGTAACCAAAAAAACCAAAGCTAAAAGTTACAAATAGTTTTTGAAGTATTTTATTTTTGTGTCATCAACTTTTGTATTAATTAAAATTTTCATTTTTGGTTTTTAGTTTTTCAAAAACGTTGAAAAAGGTTATAAAATACATACCTAAATCTACTAGGGCACCGGTGACGACTACGATACCGGTACCAGCCGTTCGCTTCCCCCACTTCGATCCAAATCTAATGATATCATTTTTTCAAAACAAAACAAATATATTTTCACACAAAAACAAATTATGAAAACGTATAAACGTTGTATGTTTTTTTTTTTAAGTTGTTAAAAAGTTGAATGATGAAGTAGAAAACAATATACATTTGCCGGATCATATTGCCTGCTCTCTTCAAGAACTACTCTATTCCTGAGATTCCTTCGAACAACCAATTTTCTAGTACAATGTTCGTATTGATTTCAATTTTTCGGAAATTGTCGTATCAATGCAAGTATTTGCGAGCCTTTTACTCGATTTGATGACGTTTCAAAATTGTTTTGTTGTTGTAGCAAAATCGAAAAATTATTTGTACCAAATATTTTACGAATGCAAGGTTACTGGTTATTCATGATTCGGTTGTTGTTGAATATCGCAAATGTTTTTTGATGAATTACTTGTTGCGCAAAGGAAAAAAGGTTTCGTTCCAGTTTTCAAAATTGAACTTCTTGTCAGTCTGGCAGTTTTGACTCTCAGTAATTACTAATTTTTGTTATTTGTTTTGACACATGCGTTTTGTTTTTACATCGACATGGTTTGTTTAAATTACGCGAGTTGTCGTTGAAATGCAATTAGTTGTAGGTTTGAAATTGAAAAGTTTTTGTTGTTTTAGGATGTTGGGTTGTGTAGCATGGAGGAGGGAATATGTCGATGGTCAAAAAAAGCAATTATTATTTGTAAGATTGTTTCAATGCACGTTACACGAATTAGAATTAGTCAAAAACACATGCACACCTCATCCAGTCTCTTTGTTGTGTATCCTCTTGTCATCACATTATCATTTTGTTTAACAGATCACATATTTTGGGGCTCGTCACAGATTTTACAATTACACCATGTATCAAGGTCAAGTCGCAATCAACATCAACGTCGACATATAAAAAATACATGTTTTTAAAAAATTTTGATAAATAAAAAAAATCTTGCATGCTTGAAAACTTCCTGCGATTATCGTTTTACAAATCTGGACTATTTCTGTATTCTTGATCCGCTTACCAACAAAACATCAACCCTATGAGGTGTTGTACAGGTACGTTGACGTACTTTTGTGGTAGCATCAACAAGATATCACCGAATCTATAGAACTAATGATAATGTAATAAAATCTTCTTGCTTGCAAAATTTCTTATACATGGTATTTGGAATTCTTTGATTGCGAGTATGATTTTTTTGGCACTTGATATCGCGCCAAAAAAATCCTTTTAACTTTCCCGTGTTATTTTAGTTACTTTTTACATCGTTTTACATTGGTAGTTTAGTTTGCTGCACAAAAAATGCAGAGTACATACAAAAAAGTACATACTAATTAGTTACGAATTCAAAGGATGGAATTTCAAAATAGTAGTGCAGTCAACGTAGATTGTTGATTTTGGGAATGTTAATGTTAATTCGTTAGTTGGAACTGTTAATGTTAATTCGTTAGATTCCAAATACTGTTTTGTTAATTCTTTAGTTGCATGCATATTGTCGGTGATTATGTCGTGGTCACTAGGCCCTTACATCCACTGACAACAAAATCAAAAACAAAAATGCAATCATTTTGTATAATTTATAACTATAATACAAACTTGTTTTGTCAAAATGTAATTTCAAAAGTACGCCGTCCATCGAGAAAATCGAACGATCCAACTCCTGTGCGGCGTGGGATTTGACCTGCTCGTCAGCTGGCGAAATATCGAACAACCCCGCGAAAGCCTGTTTGACATTCGTAAATACAAAAAGAACGCATCGAATCCACAAAAAACTTAATACACATATTAAAATGTTTGAAAACGTACACTGAATCGGCGTTGTACGTAGCTAACACCTTCCTCTACGAAATTGGCCGCCTCCGCCTGCGCCTCTCGTACAAATTTGTCCTTAAATCCCTTGCGTGCCCAAATAGGCCGGTCTTCCTCCGAAATCTAACATGTTTGCACACAACAAAAATGTAAATAAAAAATCACTTTGAAAAATTCTTTTGCGCCGAAAAATAGTAAAAACTAAAAACATTTTTTGTAGTAAAACGATTTGTCTACTTCCTCTCCTGGCATTGAGCGTGGCCAGACTGGAACCCCATGCCAACCCATCATGGGCGCCATACCAAAATGAGTTCGCTGAAAAAACAACATATACATAAAATAAGCACATTGAAAACTGAAACGTTTGCTTGAGAATCTTGTTTTATTGTTTAAGGTTTTCTTGTGGCAATTTTTTGTAAGTGATGTACGCGGTGGGCCTGCGCGCGACGGTCGTTTATCAGCTCAATGACCTGGTCTTCGGTCAACACCTAAATGCAACATAACAAAATGAAATAAAATTGAAAACACAAAAAAATCGTTCACAAAAAATTCAAAAATCTTTGAAAAACTTTGACTTGACTTACCTCGTTTCCCGCTGACGAGTTGCTGTTCTCGAATTGTCGAAAATGTCTAGGCCGGGTTGTGGAACCATACTTCAACAAAAATGCACAAAACAAAAATTTAAACATGTCAACAATCCAAAATAAAACGAAAACTTTCAATGTAAATCGTAAGACACGTTTGAAAATAAGTAATTTGAATTACCTCTTTGAGCTGGAAGAAGAGGACTGGGTCTTGTTCGAGAGGGCGTCTGACGGATTTCTCGATAGCCTTTTAAGAAAAACATCGAAAACATACATCACATAATCAGTATATTGCTTGAAAAAAGTTGATGAGGATAAAAATTTGAAAACTTATTAACCACTTACCTTGGCATGAGTGACCGCGCAGGGTAGGGGTATCGTTGGCAACGTTGAGAGAGGGCCAGATTCATGGCTCGGTGCCTGACAAATCACATTTTGACAAAACGAAAACGTACAACACGAAGTTGGCGAACAATTTTGGTAAATGAAAAATTTAAATCGTTTGAGACAATGGCATACCGCAGAGGGTCGCATCAGGTCCTCGATGGTAGAACCTTCTGAGCCATGCTTTGCGTCATTCTTCATCTAAATAACATCACAATGAATCTTACAACTTTGCACGAAAACCGAAAATGCATGTGAACATTGTGATTGCAAATTTACCTCCAGGGTCACGTCGTAAAATTTGATGGGAGATTGGCGTACAGAATGCTTAAGGCTTGGTGCATAGCACTTACTCAAAATTCCCTCCCCCGCCTTGATGTCCTACAAGAAAAAAATTCAATCAATCATTGTTTGTACTCCATATCTTAAATGGAAACACTGTAATTTTAGAAAATGTTTATGACATGTAAAAATACCATGGCGCCTTGTAGGGTTTTGGTAGTTTGTTGTTGTTGTTGATGGTGGTTGTGTGCGCTGCCGGGATCGGCAATTTTTCTTTCTTCTAACTGCGTCATACTGTTACTTTCTCTCTTACTCTCAAAATATATTAAAAATAAGAAATTTTGATCTAAAAGAAACTATGCTATTAGAAACAAAAAGAAAATGGCGCATATAGTTTAAACACGTATATGTCTTGTTGATAAAATTTACTAGAGATTTGAAAATTGTAGAAATAATGCAAAAGTCAAATGAGGGGTTGGTATAATTTTTTGGTTATTTAACAGATTTTGTTTTGGATATTTTTGAAAGATGGTAGATAGTTATCACGATCACACAAAACATACATAATTTGTCGACGTTTTTTTGTTCCCACACTTTTTATACTTTTTGATTTCACTTCTTTTCACGCAACTTCTGACACTACTACTTTTTACAAAATTTCTTACACCAACAACAACTACTACTACAACGTCGAACAGACAGATAGAAATGAAATGAGATGTGGTGTTCGATCAACACAAATTATACGTAATTATTGTCCCTAGCCCACGTGATCATTCCAATACTCCTTCCCCAAGCGCACCCAGCTAAAATCCAAAGACACATCCACACCAAAAGGCACGAAAATCATCGCAAAAAGCGCTATGAGATTCAAGGCTCTAATGACGATGCACCAGAAGGTACAATCGGAGAGGATGAAATATCGCAGGTGTACTAGATCTATTTGGAAAGAGGACGTCTGGCTAAAGCGGGTACCAAGGATTAACAAAACGCTTGATGTAAACGCTAAAACACAATGCCCCCCTGCCATCAATCCTAGATTCTGGAAACCTTGCTCAAAAGAGTCGGGTGTCATCGGGTTGAGGCCGTAAGCGTCAGAACCAACGCCAGTAAAATGGCTGGCCACGTCGGGGTTATCGCGTAAATATAGCAATGCTAGAAGGATTTGCAACGGTGCTATGAACACATCATATTGCATACTCACCATCTCTTGCATCTAATAAACGTTTACAAAAATGAAAAATTGATGGAATAAAACTTAAAAATAAAAATCATGCATGCAAAAAACAAAATGTATGGATTATACGTGATTTGTAGTATATTTGATGGTCGAAAGATTTGTTTTTGATACATAAGCGATTTTGTAGTTCATCCCGTTTTCTTCTAAGTCTCGCTGGATTGCTTCCTGAAGATCTTCGTCGTCGTTCTAAACATTTTACAACACAAGAAAATATCAATAAAACCATTAACATTTACAACGTTTTTGATGGTTTGTATTTTTGTAAACTTACATTTTGAAATTTTTTGTTTTGGAAACTTTAATTTTTTTGTTTTGGAATTTTCGAATTGTTTTATGTTTGATTTGTAAAAGTTCGTACCCGACCCCAGGCAACGCAGCAATTCACTATATATGCGTACATATACGCCTTATGTTTCGACCAATGGAACTTATCCAACACTATCAGAATCAGGAACATAAATCCTAAGGCCTCAAAACCTTTTGTTCACAAACAAAAAAAACTAAGAACTAAATACACAAACAAAAAACAATAAATTAAGTCTACAAAAACACTTTTTCTATTTGTTTTTACTTACAAATGTTTTTTTGTAAAACGTTTTTTTATGAATGAATACCAAGGTAGACCAAAACTTCTTCGGTGGTGCCATCTGTTCCCAGACATAGTGCTATTATCCTGTTTGCCAAAAATAAAAAACTATTGAAAAACAGTATGGTTTTGGTTGATTCGTGTGTTAAGGATGAAATTGATACGCGCCGAACCAATGCCGAACGCAGAAGTGGACTTTGTGGGAAATGTCGCTAAACTCTACTCGTTCGATTATGAACCCTTTCATCTGAGAAAAAATCCTACATTATAAAAACCATTGATTTTCAACGACAAAACTAGAACTTTTGCGCTTGACAAAATCAATCATTAAAATTTAATTTGTTTTCTTGTACTTTTTGGATTTGTGTTTTGTAAATTTTTATGTTTTGTGAATTTTCATTTTGTAAAAGTTTTGTACGGTCGCAAGAAAACGAGAATGCCTAGGCAGATGCAACGATTCTTGAAATTCGTTTCTCTTCTGTATGCCGCGAATATCGCCAAACTTGCTGCCTTTTTTGTAACAAAAATATTTTACAACAATGAACAAATTGTAAAATATATTTTTGTTTTAACCTTTTAAATTTTTTGTGTTATTACATTTTTGTAAACGTACTATCTGAAAGATGAAGACAAAACATTGCTTATGAGAGAAGAACGTCTGCACCAGCACGCTTCTTGCCAGCGCCGCTAAATTCAAAATAATTGAACAAAAAAAATCATAAACATAAAATTTACAATACAAATTTACAAAATTGTTACAGAAAACGTACTTTTCAAATTTTGCATTTTCCAGGGTGGTAGAAAGATCCAGATACATATGCTGGTAAAAACATATGATTTAAAAAAAACAAAAAAAATGGGATTTCTAAAATCAATGTACTTTATGTTGTCGATTTATTTTTTCATACTGTCATTGTAAATTCTTGTTTTCTATGTGATAAGATTTACCTGGTAAAAACGACTACAGGTAGGACCATCATGAATAAAGCTAATGGTGTAGGGCACCCCATAGACTTTACAAACCCATACTGAAGAAAAATGTTTGCCAACAAAAACATTGAAAACTAAAAACATTAAAAACTACTTACAAAACATACGATTTGATGTTGTAAAAGTTTTGAAATTTATTTTTTGATTGTAACTTGAAAATAGTTTTTGGATAAATTTCGATTACTTGCAAAAGAATGCCAAATCCGCAAGATGGCAGAACTACTAGAAATAGCGCTTTAAAGACATTGACCCGAAAATTTCCAAACGGAAACCTTCATACAAAAAATTTAAAAAAGCAAACTTAACAAATTATAATTTTCAAAACTTGTCAATGAACTATACAATTTGTGCATGTTTTTAAGGAAAAATGAAGGTATGTTTAGTTTTAGTTTTCACTTTATTTGTTTTTGTTTTGTTTTTTTGTTGTTGATTTTTTTCAGCTTACCATAATTTGGAATTGTGAGATAAGCTATTCATCCAGCGCATCAGAAAATGTACTACACAGATGAGCACACATACCTGTATTATGACAATACAAAAATGCAGCGCTGATAATCATTTTCACTCACAAAATACTTCTTAAATTTAAATTTTTCATGTAAAAGTGCAGTCATTCTGTTGTATTTTTCTCAAACGGGAATCTGCCAAAAAATAAACACTTCCATATCTTGAACTCCTCCCGATACCTTAACACAAAATTTACAAAAATAAAATGAAAAAATTGGAATACATAAATCAACTAACACATTGAAAACAAAATCAACAAAAAACATTCATAAATACGTATAAAAACGTGTGTTTATTTTTTTTTCGTTGACATTTTTATTTTTGTAAAAATGTTTTTTTTTTTTATGTTGGTACGTCGCCAGGGTCAAGGCCCATGGCTAACCAGAGGAAGAGTAAAGGTACGGAAAAACAGAGCGTTTCCAAGAATAAAAACATGAACCTATAGTACGAAATTCAAGATTTCATAGGAGAAAAGGACAAACAATCGGTTTAACACCGTTTTTTTTTTTGCAATGCTATCTACGTCCAGTAATTTCGTTGAATGCCTTTTCTCCAACCAATTTATCGACGGCACGGCGAAATAATACTGCCTCGGCTCAAACTATTTCAAATTTACATTTGTCACAAAATTGACAAAATCAATATTTGAATTTTGAATTTTTCAAAAAGTGAAAACGTGTTTTGAAAACGAAACGTTTTGTGATGATGAATATGTATGTCTACAACGTCGTTGGCGCAATTGTCGCCTTTCAAAAACAAGTCGATCGTGTTCCTGCGCGATTTAATCTTCGACCCTCGATTCCTGCTGTTTGCCGTCGCTTTCGAACCTCCACACAAATTTTTGAACTCAAAAACATTGATTTTCTCGGTATTTTCATATGTAAATAAATTTCAATTACAAATTTGATGCAGGATGTTGGCTCGGCGCGAGGACGCGTTTTTGATTTCTTGGATCGATGGCAGTTGAAAAATACTTTTGCCTTGCTTGAACAACTTACAAAAATTTTTAACAATACAAAAATGAAAAACATAAAAACACAAAAAAACGCACACAAAAACAAACACAACAATGAAAAATATAGAACTAGGAATATTTTGATTACTTTGAATTTGGTCAAATCCTTGAAAGAGCTGACGAGCTGTGTAGGTAACAGCGAGGCTGCCCCTCCCAGGTCATGGCTCGTGGAGCTAATAAACACGCATAAAAACACCGTTTTACAAAACCATTTAAAACATTTTCATTTTTGAAAATTTTTAAATCTTTTTTTGTAAAGCGTGAAAAGTACTCGTGGTAGAGCATTTTCATGTCATGTTCAGGACACCCACCGTCGCCGGGAGATCTCGCATCACTACAAAACAAAAATTTAAAAATGGTTTTGATTTTTCAAAATCTAAAATTTTTTTTACACAAAAACATTTGAAAAACTTATAATAATGCATGAATAATGCATGTTTTTTGATACAACTTTAAATTTAGATAAAATTGAGAAACGAAATTACATATCCGAGGAATCGCTGGACTCGATGCTTGGTTGACCGGGGACCACCGACTGCATCTTTTGCTCACGTTTTTCGGTACTACTCATGTTGCCTAGAAAATATCACCCAGATACATGACAACCAACTTCTACTATGTTTTTGAATCTTGTAAATTTATGAAAATAAACAGTCGAAAAATACTTCAAATTACTAATAAAAACAACAGATGCTGTTAAGAATTTCTTGTACGTTTTGTTCTCAAAGAAAAAAATGACCAGAATGAATTACTGCTGACCTCTGTTCCAACGATTTTGTAAATTGTATTTTTATCTTTTTTTCAATTGTTTAATGTAACTTGTTAATTGATTATTGGACATTTTGTTTTGTCAAAATATACGTAACTAAAATTTTGAGAACAAACGATAAATTGATCATATGAAAATTATTTTGACACAGGGGATTTTGTTTACGTACGGGAGATGCGATTTCAAGAGATGATTGCTTCAAACATTTTGACAGATGCACTTTTGGGTTTCACAACAACCATCGAATATACTTTTTACCAACAAAAAACAAACAAATAATAATTTTCTTGGTGATGTAAAATTTTATGGAAAATTGTAAATTATTTCAACTTGCAAATGTATATGTACTAAGACAAATTTGTTGGTATTTACATGGTTTTTGTCATATCTAAAAAATATAAACAAAGCGTAAACCTAAAAACATAAAACTTTTTCAGCTAATAATAATGATGTTTGTAAAAAATGTTAGTGCTATTTGTTTTTGAAAAAATTGTAAATTGAAAAAAGTTTTGGGATAGATCAAGCGATCGAAAAAAATGATAAATGGAAACAATGATGTAAATTGAAGAGAAAAACTGCAGGCCTTATCGGTTTCCCTACACACATTTTTACAAAAAACAAAATAACCTTACAAACAAAATCAAAAAAGAAAAAAGTAGAAAAAAAAGTAAAAACAAAACCGTACAAAAAAATACATCTTTGTTTTTACTGTTTACATAAATTGGTTTGATCTTGGTGTGGTTGTTGTTGTCGTTATTGAATGTTTTTTGTCGAAAAATAGTTGGTTTTTACGTAGTTGTGGAGGGAAGCCAACCAAAACATCAGAGCGTTGTAGCCGATGAAGAACATCAGACCCCAGAACATGCCGACTTTGTTTTTACCATTTTACAGATTACAAATTACAACAAAATTTCAATAACACATTGACGACAAAAAATAATGGTACGTCAAAAAAGCTTATTTTGTCCTGCTTTTGAATGTTTTTTATTCTTTGAAAAATACATCCTTCCCAATTGTTGCCTTTAGGGTTTAGAATCAAAAACGACTCAAAAATTCCAATCGTCATTTAGAGCATCGAAAAAAGTTTTTAGCTTGATTTTTCATTCGATTCGTTTATAAAAACATTTAAAATCGCATCATTTTAATGTTTTTAAGTACATCCTTCCCAATTGTTGCCTTGAGTCTGGATAACCCCGCCGGTGGTGGCCATCTCCTTGCTAGCGACCTCAGCGAAACTCGTGATGCTAGAAAAATTGAACACAAAAACACATACAAAATCATTCTTGTTATAACGTTTTCATTTTTTTGCTTGAAATTTTTGTTTTTTTTTATTTTTATAAACGTTAGTTTTAGATATTTTTGTTTTTGAAAAAAATATTTACTCGAGGGCCGCCGCCATGGCGAACATCATAAA
>JACLAD010011895.1_pt1 | contig 11219 bp, 17 predicted proteins | sample 8027901 | NCBI WGS metagenome assembly JACLAD01 (sample SAMN15725071, study PRJNA655200) | protist metagenome | isolation source: fluorescence activated cell sorting (FACS) single amplified genomes of... | place: Spain: Blaines Bay Microbial Observatory, Mediterranean Sea | collected 2016-07-05
ATTAAAGAGGGAAATTTTGCCAAGATCTCTTTTGTTGGAGAAGCTATCCTGAAGCTGCAATTTGACTTCTTAAGTTCATGTTTGGTGTAACATGTGTCGTAACCTTTTCCCGTGTCATGGGAGAAGTTGAATGTGATTTCAACCATGTGAGAATTGCTTCGCGTTCATATGTAAAGCCGTCGGAAGCAATGACAGGATCTGTCATGACCTAATTGTAAGGCAACGAATTTCGATTACATAATTAGTCCGTTGCCATATAGTCAAAGTGTCTACGTTCGGATTTCAGTAGTTGTGCAACGAAAGATATTACCGACGCAGTAATAGGACAACAGAAATGCAATGGTGCTAATAAATCACTGTGTGGTGTACGACGTTGTTCCTTTCTTGCATTTTCAGTAACAGGTGCTATTTCGGATTGATTCCACGTCAGAAGTGCACACTGCTTTAATCTGTGGATGGCTTTCATCACTTTGAACCTTTCGGGAAGGCAAACAATACCAAGCAATTTTAAGGCATCAATAGTCAGTGCCATCAGTGCTTCTCCGTCAATATCATGAAAAGCGAAAGCGCCTTGAAGATGATTTAGCTGTACACTTGAAAGCCAGGTTCGAACTTGCCCGCGACTCCATGAAAAAGGGCCCAATCCCCTACAGCGCTTTTCAGAATAACAACATTTGTGTTGAAGTTGCTATATATCGTCGACAATTGAAGTAAAGAGTATTTTTGTGAACGCTAGAGATGTGCGTACCACAAGACATTAGTCATACTTACATCGAGCGCTACACGTAATCGTATTCGGTCGCCGAGTCTGCATATTCTCAATTCTTCATTTAGTTCCGAGCAGGTGAGAGCCAGAAGCGCAGATCCATTGATCGACTTCTTACGCAGTGCACTCAAAGCAATTGGTATGCCAAGCAGATGCAGGAGCTGGAATACTCCAAGCACATTGAGAGTGTGCAACCTGCCACAGATGGCATACTTTCCGAGATCATCTGACTTTCCTAATGTAATTCCTTGGATGAGACTCGGTATTTGTAACTGCCTTCGATTTGTGATGCGCGATTCTATCTGGCAAGATGCTACGGGCAAAGCAGAATCACATGTCATATGCGCAGTTCCAATTATTATGCTGGGATGGGGAGTGGCATCCTGGAATATTTCTACGGCTTTGCAAGAAGAGCCAGAATCTGACACCGTGAATTTGTGGGCCTATGAGCGACCACAAATGAACATTACGTACAACAATTCTGCTGATTGAAATACTATTTTCGAGAGCAATAGGCTTGCGTTACATTGATTTCTGAGAAATGAATAGATTCAACTTTTGTGCTCACTGTGCTTCCGTTGTGAGCGACTGCCAAATGCATACTCTTTCTTGGATATATGTTGCTGCAAATCACATACCGGAATCTGTTCCCATCAATCAGACTAACTGAGCCTGGCACGCCTGTTCCGCGGTTCACAATCTCTATATGAAATCTAATTGCAATTTTAAATCGTCAGTGATACAGTTAATAATGCCATCATCACATGCACTGTGATGGCACCGTACCGATCTCCACTTCTGTCCAGTCTAAGTTGTCTAATAGATCTGTTAATAGATTGCAAGATTCCTTCATAGTAGATTTCACCTGTTGTAAGCTCAACACTCCAAGCATACAAACTATTTTTCAGACTTCGGTCGCAAGCATCAGTTGCACAACCGATGCTATGAAAGTAGCCACCTAACAGTAAGCACGGATGATGCAAGCGAGCCGCGATTATATTAGTTGGTGGGATAAAACAGTCGATTCCAGTAATATAAATGGAGCACCTCCATCTGAATGCAGTGCTTTCACCGCAAAAGTAACTTTCTTGCCAGTCTCGACTGTCACAGCCGACAACACACCAAGTTCACGGGTATCCCCCGAGACTAAGGAAGTACTGTCGGACACGCTGCATCCATATTTTTCAGCCCATCTGTTTACAGGTGTCATCCAAATCGGACATAATTGCGACGAATTGGTTGCATTTGCTTCTGTGAAGAAATTCTGAGCGATACATCTATCGTTTGTCGATATTCTTGTCTGCTGGAGTTTGGATGAGGTATATTTTTGATACTGGCAATGGCAATCCATTCCGTTGAGGAATACCTCCCAATGAGTTTCTTGACTTGGAGTCACCCCTTGCGGCCGAGACGATCGACTTCCAGTGTTTGTGCTGAGTTTAGAGTTCTTCGACTCGTGGGACTTGGAGCTAACCAGAGAATGAGATATTGAATCAGATCGAGACCGTGACTGCGACCGCGACCGCGACCGAGAGTAAGACCTTGGCCTGGGCCTACGACAAGGTGTCATTAAATAGACCAGACCCACCTCTTCCCCCTCCGTCACCATCCACACCTCCACATACTCTTCATCTCCCGTTGAGAAGTTGCAGATCACACCTCGATCGAGATCGTACTCGGCAATGACTTGCACCGTGTTCCGGAGTAAGATCAATAACTTCAGCACCACCACAGCTCATGCCGATGTTCAGCGCAGTGCCGCAAGGTATGCCAACAGGATTGGGCGAAGCTATTCCGCCAAGAGTTGTGGCAGTGCCAGCGGTCGAAGGCGATGTAGTGGCGGCCGGAGGGAGCCCAAGGCAGCGCAGCCCGTGAACAATGGCGCAGGTCGCATTCCGACCACGAAATAAATTGTGCTCGTGCACACGCCACTGTGAGCTGACTGCTTAACTTTATGAGCACAAACTCCACATCGGCGGTGTGAGCATTGTCAGCTCAGAGACTTTTGTCCCGTTGCAATAAGCACACTGATCCTGGTCTAATCTAATTTAGTGGTTTATGTGCTCTTGATTGAGCACAGGCCATGTGAAGCCAATTGATTTATCACCAATTTCTATTTTCTGTCTGGCATTTGAAAATCCTGTGGGGATGCCCCGCAATCTGTCTGAACCCGCCATATTCCTATTTTTAGAGCGATGATAGAATACCAGTTAATATTTCGTTAATCTTCTAGATAGATTAGAGAGCGTGCCCATGGTGCCAGTCCCTAGAAGATAGATTAGAGAGCGTGCCCATGGTGCCAGTCCCTGCTCGTACTGTTTTGGTGGGAAAACGAGTGAAACCGAAAGGTGCACATAGCCTATCATGACATTTACAACTTTTCTATGTAGAATACAGGCCTGTAGTTAAAATAACTACTGCTGACAGCTAATACGTAGACAGTTAATTGTTTCAACTGTGCACGTGCAGCTGCAGACCTGAGCCCAACATGCCACAAACTTGCACACCAACGGGCAGGGAGCTAACTGTAAAATGCAGAGATGGCAATCGCGGCCCATATACATGCACCAAGCATCCGACAAGGCCACTTGCATCCACACAAACATAGTTATAGGTTACTAAGCAATGCAAAGTGACCGACTGTTTCTTACTGCAGTGGGGGCGAATTTATTTTTGAGAAAGAAGAAAGCAGAAGAAGTTTTGCAGCCAAAGAGTGTTACCGCAAGCTTGTGCTGGGCGCTGCAGGAAGCTTGTGCTGCCGGGAGCTTCACTGGCCTAGCACATCTGCACAGCCATCACACATCCTGGACGGAGGGCTACTTGCAGAACGCAGTGCAGTTGTTGTAAGGCAGCCCGGTAGGTCCCACAACACACTTGGCATCGACGCACTGGAACAAGCCCGGACCACAGGCTTGCAGGCAATCGTTGTAAGGCACTCCAGATCCAGATATCACATTGACACACATAGACTTGATGCAGCGGTAGTCACTTTGTGGCGGCGCCGGCGGTGCCGGTGGAGGATTCAGGTTATTGCACGGCGCCTGCACGTCCACTTGATAAAAGCTCTGCTGCGCTGAGTCCCCACTAGTCGTGAAACCCCCAGTCTGAGAATTACACGTGACTTTAATATAGCCGGATCGTGTAGCTCCGCCGTCACTATTCTCTGCGATGTATGATGCGCATAGTAAAAAAACAAAAATTACCATAGGTCAGAATGTTGCGACTTCACGATACAATCCTGTATCGCACAAGCTTCGAATTCGGTCATCCATCACACAAAGGTTTAGGTTTCCCATTGCGGAACGAACCCATTCTCATAACCCACTACCCACTCACTCCTGGAACACGCAATGCCTGCAAAATGCAGTGTGACCACATATACCTGCAAAGAGTATGGTGACTGATGATGGACTCTGACCATTGCCGCCTCCCGAGAACGCAGCAGTACTGCCTGAGAGGTCAGCAGCTGGGTAGCACTCCTGCTTGTCGGGATAGTATTGCACAAGCGAAAGTCCGCTGGGAAGCAAGCTACAGGGCTGCGGCAGCACGCCTGGTCCGAATCCTAATCCAGCGCCTTGAAAGAAGTACCACTCGTTCTCTCCTCCTCCGTTAACCCACTTGGCCACACAGCTGCGTGAAAGCATCGGCATACACAGTTCCAGATGATGTCACGCGCGGCTCAACAACATATGGATGCGACGCCAGGGGGTGTCGTGCACTCTGCTGCAACAATGTACACCTGCGACCCGTTCACATCTCATTCGTACACTAGCGGCATCACATGCAACGTGACGTCACACGGAGTATGTAGTACAACAACTACAACAACTGCTCCCAATGCTTGCCAACCCATGACCCATCGTTGCAGTTGGAGAGCCAGTCTGTCACTACACAGCATCACAGCTCTCACACACTCCAAAGCTCCTAGCAGTGTCAAACCCCTCCAAAACCTGTGCACACATTCCCAACCTACTTGTGGTAGGGGATGCCCCCCGGCTATTCCCCATAGTCGCGCATGATTCATGCAGCCTCATCATGTATGCCCGATGATGCATGCACAAAGCCGGCACACAGCGCCGTGGTCTCCAAGGACAGCGGCCACCGACTTACTAGTTCTGGTCGAATCCATTACCGCATAGCAGCTGCTTGACGTTGACTTGGTACCCTCCGCAGACCGCTGTGCCCTCGTCAGTGTTATACGCTCCGTTGTTGTCACAAGGGGTAGTATCCGGCTGTGCCGCCACGATACGGGCCCCACAAGCGAGCACCACAGCGCCGATGATAGCGTTTGATCGGGTACGCAAGTGGGCTTTTGGGACCCGCATCGACATTCTCGACACCTGGACGGGGTAAGTACCGGATGCGGGTTGCGAGCGCAGAGCAGGATGTCAGTTGGGAGCAATGTGCTTGGATCATCGACCGCTGTGTTGCTGGTGGCGTGGTTGCGTGGCAGATTCACTGGTACAGGTATGTCGGTGGCGTGGTGGCGTGGCAGATTCACTGGTATGTCGGTGGCGTGGCAGAGACACACAGTTTTAGGTTGATATTTTGTCCCCTTTATAATGAAAAATTTGGTTTTAAGATTCTAGGTTTTAAAGCACAGAAGCAATACTATTAAGGTATCAAAGTATCTCGGGAATCTTAAAATTACGATTCACAATCTATTTCGTTGCTTGCTTATGTGCTTTGAAGAAGTTGGGTTTATAAAGGGGACAATATCAACCAATATTCCCGAAAATCTCTAGAGAGAATACTAGAATACGATGTTAAACTTTAGTGAAGCAATGTCATGAGCCGATTATTATTACTGTATCAAATCTTCACTGGAGTAGAATACCAGTAAAGTTCTAGAAGACCTTCTACAAGATTATTACCACGAAATTGGGATAAGTTCTAAATTCCCCAATACCTCAATCTGAATGTGGCCTGTCGATGAACGATGACGACCAGGTTATCCAAGACATCGCAATACGCATCGTCATCATGGGGATTGTTTGGGTTGTCCGGTGATGAGTGACTGCCGAGCAATAGAGAAGGAAGAGTTGCACAGCCACTTGAGGCTGACCTTGTAAAGCAGTGGGCTTCTCAGTAAACCATAGAACATGAACTTTCCCTGCACACTGCTCCTCTGCAACATGAGACCATACTAGCAACTACAATGTGGTACACGTATTTTTGTCCATACTAAATTTAATACTTCCACAATCATTCTAACTAAATCTGACTAAAAGCAGTCTACAGCATATGAACCCAAACAATATTGCCCACTAGATGATGTGCGTATTGATTTTATTGTCAGTAGCTTAACAAGTGATGCAAATGCTCTACTATCGATACCAATACCCATTAATTAAATAAATATTGTTTTTTTTTTTTTAATTTAAGCTATTAAATGTAAAACCTCTCCCCTTGTGACGACGAACATATCGCATTCATCATGCATGCATGATTAAACTGTCCCGAAGAACAAGCTTGTTCGTAGGCTGTATTCTTGTAGTATTGATGCATACCTGTTCTCTACTGAACAAGCTGGAACAGCTGGTACCGCGCAACCATTGTCAGCGTCTTTCTCTGAGTGCCACCACACCCCCAACGCACTACCCCCAACTCCCAGCCCTTCCAAGTCCCCCTTCATCATGGCAGTTGTATTTTCAGATCTTCCCGCTAGTTCTTCATTCTTCTTTCATCCCTCTACACGCACGCGCCAAGGAAGATTGCTCTCATTTGCAAACCGGCCAACCGGCCGAGCACAGTCGCTGCATCGAGTGACAGCAACTGTGAGGGCTGAATTCGTTCCACAACATCGAGCGGTTGGCCGTGTCGAAATACGAGTTGACGTTTGTCAGCTGGCAGTCAAGTGTACACACAAGTCCACACACTATATAATTGAAGGCGATTTAAGCATACGTGTGTGATTGGAGCCATGTCAGTTTCAGCCACAGCAGCGGCGATCGTCACACTGTTGCTGGCAGGCAGTCAACGGTGCGATGCTGTGCTAGAAAGAGATATTTCGATGGCTACTTCGAGGCAGCAAGCAAACTTGAGCCGTGAGCGGCGTGAGACGACAAATTGTACCACTCCTGATCTATCCTCAAAGTGGAGCTATGGTGCATCAAGTCCTCTTGAACTCGGCGAAGTAGCATCTGCAATTGTGGGCGATACAGTGTATGTAGTTGGTGAAGGTAGAAACAGTGCTGACACTAGGACTACTGCGAGTTACAACTTGAGAACACAAGAGTGGTCGACATCTCTCGCACCACGACCATTTCCCGGACATCATCATGTATGTAGACAAAAGCCGATTTGGAAATGCGGAACGCCTGCCAATCTATGCTCTCAGCGGCACAGATACTGCTATGTGTTTGGGGTGTGTTCTACATCTGATCGGCAAACTATGTGGGGCCATTTGTGAAGGCCATGTTGACTGTAGGAGAAGAAATCTATGTCATTGGAGGTTTGCAAGACCCGTGTTCTGTTTCCAGCTGTCGAGGACAATTACAAATATACAATACACGAACCAACTCTTGGAGGATTGGAGCTCATTTGCCATGGCAAACAGAAGGATCTGTTGTTACCGTCAAAATAAATGGTATGCTGCTGACCACTTTTTATCTTATGTTGCTGTAATCAATCTTGTTCTACATCATCGACTCGCAAATATGTCCTTGACAGCTACCCACAGTAGTAATGTTCAATGTCGCGCATATCGCAGAATACCTGTATGCTTGTAGTGGACTGTGGTGGCCTCAACGGCATAACCAAATTGGCAACAACCCCCGGGATTGTTTTCGGTTTAGTCCTAGTACCGGTCAGTGGGATCGACGATTGTCTTACATTTTAATAGGAGTAGATCACGCTGCAGCAGGTGCAGTCGAGTCCAAGATGTAAGTAACGATCAAATTCAACCTACTACTTTACATACTCTGGAGGCAACCAGAGAGCACATAACAGCTTCAACAACTACTAAGAATCAGTTCGACGTCCTCACGTCGTTTACTATTTTTGATGTCCTACAGGTACGTATTTGGGGGTCGAACAAACGGACGAAATGTAAATGAAATTGGCATTGATGCAGTGCAAGTTTACGATGCCATCGGAGATAGTTGGTCGTTTAGTACACCAATGCCATTCACAGCCAGCGGAATGGGAAGTGCTTTCGCAGACAGCGCTGGAAATCTGTACGTCTTTGGCGGGGAAACTACAAGGCCGCCACCAGCGAATGATCATTATGCAACGAGCTTAGGCGTTTATCCACAAACTCGCATATTTAACACATCTTCTGTACGTGTGCATTTGCTTGCATACCGAACAGAGTTCCATACATGTGTGTAAGCTTTAGGCTGGCTACTTCACTGATGTGAAGTAACTTCTTTGTAGCACGAATGGACTTACGGGCCCGATATACCTGTACCAGTGCATGGCATCAATCCGGTAAGCTATGTAAACTACAGCTGCAATGATCTCTTCACACAAATATACAATCCTGTATGGATAAGCCCTTTTAAGGCTCCTTCAGTACGCACCTGTCATGGTACTCAAATGGCTTATGATGCAGGTGCTTGACGAAGCCAACAACAACATAGTAATTATTGGCGGCGGCACTAATGGAGGTTACTCGATGTCTAGCCTGCTGCAACTGTATAGCCTGTCCGAGATGCCGGACTGTATAGAGGAAACTTCTACAAATCACGGATCAATGTTTCTGGAATTGACGCCACTTGGCTGCTGCCGCAATGCCAACAATGAAGGTGGATCGCCGATTCTTTCGTCAGCAACAACTCGCACAGATTGCGAGGCTGATTGTAGATACAGAGGAGCTCAGTGCAAGGGGTATGAATTTCACGCCGGAAACGGTAGGGTATTTTCCATCACATTGCCTTCCAGTCTTGTGGCATTGCACATGAGCACATCTGTGCGACCTGAACTGTCGTAGCGAGTTAATTGCACTTGTGCTTGCATGTTTGTAAATGATACGTGCAGCTGTGTGTGAGATCCACCAAGTCGATTCAATGTTTCATCATACACAGTATGCACTTGGGTGCGTGTGTGTTAGGCACACATTTGTGCTTGCGGCAATCACGACATCTTCGACTACCAGTGTAACTAGCAATACGCCGACCACATCAGAATCCGCACAGCCCTCATCAGATACAACAACCCTATCAGATGTATCTTCAAGCACAACATCAAATACAGTCAGTCTGTCTGCGGGGAATGAAATTGAAGCAGTCACCATTTTACCAACACGGTCTCCTTCATCTATACCCACTGTACAACGCACACAGCTACTAGCCTCTCGATTTATTGTATTACAGCCTTCTGGGTGCTGCAGAAACCGCGAAGGTGGTTTAGGGAACCCAACCGTTCTGCCGAATGCCAATAGCGCAGAGCTTTGCGAGGCAGAATGCCGTCGAGGTGGCCCAAATTGCAGCGGTTACGAGTTTTACCGTTTTCAGAATCCCAGTAAGTTTGTCTAAAAATGTGGTGTTTGGCAGAATATGCTCGACTATGTTAGTGGTGTTACTTGCTCAAAAGCAATCAAGGGATTGCAGTGACAACCAGATTCTTCAACTGCATGATGCCCAGTTTCACTAAAATAACGCTTTATCATTTTCTGTTGCAGTCGGTCAAACAATTTCAATTTGTGAAATTCATCATGAAACAGAGATGTTCCATCACACAGCACCTGTATTTGGATGTGCATGCGTGTCCCATTCTTTAATTCCACTCTATGATCATGGTGACGTTCACTCATTGTCATTAGCGCCAACTGCAGAGCCTTCAAAAGTACCAACGCTCGTACCTTCAAAACATCCAACTTTATTTCCGAGCAAAGATCCCACCATACATCCGACTTATGTTCCCAGTAATTTGCCTAGCTCTATACCATCGTCAACTCCGTCACATCAGCAACCATCACACTCACCAACTACACATGCACCGACATCTAGTGGACCTACGCTTAGTCCAACAAAAAAACCAACCATGGCACCTTCCACAGTGCCATCAACATCCAAACCAACAAAAGTGCCGTCAGAACATCCAAGTGTAGCCCCGTCGTTCAACCCAACAACACGGCCGACGAGTGCACCTCACACCGCTATGCCAACCGCAATCCCATCAGAGCACCCAAGTGTTCCCCCGACAGTTGAGCCGTCAGACCATCCAACAGGAAGTGCACCAACATACACACCATCGTCGGGCCCAACTGCACGTCCAAGTCCAATCTCTACCACTGTGCCAACTCGAACTCCATCATGGGTACCAACACGCATGCCAAGCAAAGCTCCATCGAGCAACCCCTCCAGAATCCCATCTGCAGGACCTTCTTTCAAGCCGTCAGCTTCGCCAATCTTGTATGTGTCTCAGTACATTGAACTTCCACCAGGAGGCTGCTGTCGTGACGCTTTTGGAGGGTTAGGAAATCCCACTATTCTTAGTTCTGCATCAAGTCGCAGTTCTTGCCAGGAGGGATGCACTGACATGGGAGTTGCATGCAAGGGATACGAATTTCTGACTACTACAGGTTCGAATGTTTTTATGTAATCCGCACATGCACACATCTGACCTTACTACCTATGTCGATTTACAGGCGTGTGCGAGCTACACTTGACAGAAGCTATGTTTCATCATGCCGCACCAGTACCTGGATGCTCATGTGTACAGCGTAATGTTTTTGTAGCAGAGTCTCCAACCGGAAATCCAACGTTCAAACCATCTATGCCGCCGACAACATTTCCAAGCACGTTTCCGACGTCTTCACCTTCTCCTGTTCCATCACAATTACCCACAGTACAACCTACGCTCTCTCCAACATCTTTACCATCCTTTAGTCCATCGGTAATACCTACAGTGCGCTCCACTACTAGGAGTCCTACGTACGGACCGACCTTGACCCCACACCAACAGCCAACCTTTTCACCATCAACGCCTCCGTCAACAACGCCCACTTTTTCCCCAACAAAACTACCATCAACACCTTTCTCTGTTCAAAGACAAGGTGATAACGCAGCGATTTTCGGAAATTTTAATGGTTTGATTCTTGTGAACGGTGTGGATGCGCTGGACGTATTACAGTCTGAAATAAGAGATCTCCGGGATGCCCTGACTCTTTTGCGCGAAAATGTAGGATGTAACTGCAGTGAGGTTGCAGCAGATGTGTGATACCTGTGCACAATATGCAATCAATCGATTAGAAAGCGACGGTGCTTGTTGTTCCGATGCAAGGTAGTTTGGAATCTAGTACCACCTGTACACGAGCTGATATTTGGATCCGACATTAGATCTTCACCTGTTCGATAATTTTATGTTTAGAACGTCTTAGATAATTTTATAGTCTTTACTATTAGAATAACCGCTATGAATTAACCACTCTTATTGTTTTTGTTGTACGCCTAAAAACCTGAAATCCCGCTACGAATACAAAGTCCAAGAACCAATACAATATTCTACT
>JACLAD010000362.1_pt1 | contig 11215 bp, 4 predicted proteins | sample 8027901 | NCBI WGS metagenome assembly JACLAD01 (sample SAMN15725071, study PRJNA655200) | protist metagenome | isolation source: fluorescence activated cell sorting (FACS) single amplified genomes of... | place: Spain: Blaines Bay Microbial Observatory, Mediterranean Sea | collected 2016-07-05
ACCTATGGCTTCGCCCGCAGGGCGAAATGGCGCAACAGGTAGAGCGTAATAAGCTAAAGTATAAGAAACCGCGTCAGCAGCGATGGCAGTCAGGAGCGCCGCTGGCCAATGAGGCCGGGACATTCTATCTAGCGCAGTTTTCAGATGCTAAATTCGGCTGTCGGGTTCGCGTGCGAGTGGTGCCTCCAAACATGCATCTGTCGCTCGTAGAAGAGTGGCCTGAACGCTTGTGTATAGCAGGTGGACCTCCGGGATGGCATCTGACTGTAGCAGGGGCTGCCCCAGTAGTGCTGGGGGCTTTGGGTGATGCTGAAATAGAGCTTGCCAGTGATAGCGCTGAACTATCGGAGCTTCCGCTACATTTGGCTGACCCGGTTTCAGGCGAGACGCTAGCGCTTCGGTTCAGTTTGCGGCGGCGCATGCCGCGCATTGTCGATTCATTCGGCCGAGCGGCACCCGCAGAAATTGAGGTTTCTCCGGCGGGATTGAGCGCTTGGCAGCTTATTCCGGCGCAAGCTGAGCGAACAGATTTAATTCTGCGGGTCATGGGGCCGAACTTATCTGACGGCGGGGTCCGTCTAACGTTACCCATGCCAGATGCTCGTCCTCTTTCAAGTTTCGAAAACGTTATTCGACGCCTTCTCGTCTTAGGTGGGCCCGACAGTGAGCTGCGCGTGCGGCTCGCGGCAGGTCTTGATGAGACTGCTCGTCTCTATGTGCGTGATTTTTCGAGTGCGGCTGTTTGGAACGGGGACCGTCTGATGCTCTCGGGGGAGCTAGCAACTCCGATCAAGCTCGAAGTGGACGCAATCAACCTTCACAACCCGTCTCAGAGCGTCAGTCTGCACGTCGCCTCTGGTGCGAGGCTTACAGAGCTGCTTGACGCGGGGTGTTGGTTCATAGCTCCCAGTTGCAATGGTGAGCTGCTACGCCCCCCGCGACCCTTCGTGCGGCCTGAAGAGCGAGAAAGCTCTCCCTTATCAATGGATCGAGGTATTAGTGAAGCGATGCGCGTTGCGGGCGAGCATGGTAGGCGCAAAGAACGTATCTCCGCCTATGCGACTTGTTTGCGTGATGGCCTGTCAGATGCAGATATAGAAGCCATCGGTCGGGTTGTTGATTTCGCTACCGAGCGGCACATTGGCGCAAGCTTTGACCAGTGCATAGCACTTGCCCAAGCACCTGTCGCGGCGGTACGCGTGCTCTTGGCTGGTAGCTCGCAGGCATTGGCAGATCGGCTTTCACTTGAAATGCAAGGGGGGCCTGTCTGGACTCGGATCGCACCGGAGTACTGGGCAAAAGGGATCGCCGAAGAAGTCAATCGATTGAAGAGTGCTATCGCACGAGTGCCAGGTCTCGGTGAGCATGCCGAAGGGTTGGCTATGGAGAACCTCCAACTGGTTGTGCGAGATCTACTGCGGCTTCGGCCGGAGTTGATGGGGCATGTCCTTCCGGCGTTGATCCAAGTGCCGGTGTGCCCGAAGGACTTGCCCGCTTGGGTCGGCCGGCTCGACATGAATCATGTTAACGCGGTGAAAGCAGGGGCCGCGCTTGAGGCTCGAGCCGACGAAATCGTTCGATTGCAATCGGGCGATCCTCGGTCGTTTTCTAACCTGGTCCCGAGAAACGTACCTGACCGCTTTCGGCGGTTTTCGGAGGATTTTCATGGGTATCTCGGAGCGCCCCTATTGTTGGCGGAGATCGCATATGGACGCCGCCCAGCACGCTTAAATGACAGGCAAGAAATCGCGCTTTTACACCTAGCTGAACGAGATCCGGACTGGATCGCAAGTGCATTGCCGCTAGCAATGACTTGGTGCGCTGCGCAGACATGACAGGAATGGGGAACCTCGGATGAAAGATACGACAGAGGGAGCTCGACTCCGCTCAGGTTTTGAGGAGACGCTTGACCGGGTAGCTGAACGTGCAGCGCGCGCACTTGTGGCGCAGGGACGCGTGCGTTCGGATGCTTTTCGTGCTGCTTTGTCGCGGCGACTAACGCGACCTGCGACTCCTCGAGAAGCACTGATCGGCGACCCTGTCTTCGAGGCCTCGCGTATCTGGAAAAATGCGGATCGGAGATTGGGTGAGCTGGCAGGGGAACTGCTCTTACCTGAGCTTGTCGGCGCACTCGACGCAGCCGGAGAAAAGCGCTTCGCGCGCGATTGGTTTCCTTATCTGCATCAATTGCAAGCTTGGGAGGTAGCAAGAGCGGGGCGTAGCTACATGGTCACCTCAGGCACTGGTTCAGGCAAGACCGAGTGCTTCATGGTGCCAATGATCGACGACTTGCTGCGTCAAGCCGGCGGGCGACGGTTACAAGGAACCGGAGCACTCGTCATCTATCCCCTCAACGCGCTAATCGATAGTCAGCGAGAGCGCCTTTCGGCCTGGATTGCGCCTTTTGATGACCGTCTAAGCTTTGCCACTTACAATGGTGATACTCCGGACCAGCTGCGCAAGGCAGAAGCGCGGTTGGGAGCTGAAATTCGTGACCGCGCTACCCTGCGAACCGATCCGGCCTCAGTGCTGGTGACCAATGTCACGATGCTCGAGTACTTGCTTCTCCGGGCACAAGACCGGGCGATTTTGGATCAGTCTAAAGGCAAGCTGCGATGGATCGTTCTTGACGAAGCGCACAGCTACGTAGGGGCTCAGGCTGCGGAGATGGCGCTATTGCTACGCCGGGTGCGACAAGCGTTTGAGGTCGCGCCTGAAGATGTGCGCCTCGTCGCAACCTCTGCCACCATTGGAGAAGGGAACGAGACACGTGAGGCGTTGCGAAGCTTCGTGGCAGACCTGGCCGGTATCTCAACCGACCGCGTGGATGTGATTGAAGGGTTAGAGGAGTTGACGCCGCTACCCGAGATCGGACCCGATTTTCCAGTTTCGCTTGATGAATTGCCAGTGGACGAGACGGGACTCTGGCACCGCATTGCTCCGCATCCAAAATTTCGCGCGGTACGCCAGGCAATGCGAGATGGCGGCGTCTCCCTTGGCAGTGCTGCCACCATTTTGGGATCGCCGGGCGCGCCGCTATCGCGGGCTGCGGCGATGGAGGCCGTAGAGGCCGCGGCTCTTGCGCGGGACCCCCATAGTGGCCATAGATTTGCGCCTTGGCGAATGCATGCCTTTCATCGCGCGCAAGCGGGGCTCTGGGCCTGCGTCGACCCGGAATGTAAAAGCCGCGATGTTGAGTTCCGTGAGGACGGTACAGACTGGCCTTTCGGACGACTGCATCTAGAGCCGCGCGAACATTGCTCGTGCGGCGCGCCGATCTTTGAGGTCGTAGCCTGCGATGAATGTGCGACGCCTTGGCTGCGTGCGACGCGTAGTTTTTCAGGCGCGAACGAACGTCTAAGTTTGGAGCTGGATGGTGATGACGAGGATGACTACGCCTTCGAGCATGAGCCTGACTCCGACGCGGAGATCGTTCACTCCGACGGTATCGTCTACGTGGGGCCTACCGGTGCGCGTTCGGTGCCTGATCTCTGGCTGCGCCTGAAGGACAGACAAGTCTTTACTACTAAGCCCGAGGGACACTCTGCTGCAGTTCAGGTCGTCGAGGACGCTACTGATCGTGGTTGCTGTGCTCGAGCACAAGAAAAGTCAGTCAGCTTGAAACCCCGTCGGTTTGGCGCACCATTTTTAATGGGCAATGCTATGCCACTGCTGCTTGAGGCTGTGCCGTCGCATGATCGTAGCGGGGCCGAACCCTCAGATGGACGACGGCTTTTATCCTTTACTGATAGTCGGCAAGGCACAGCGCGCTTTTCAGCAAAGTTACAGCAGGATGCCGAACGAAACCTAACGCGCGCTGTGATATATCACGCCGTACAAGCTGCAGGGCAGAATGACCCAACGGAGGTGGCTGCGCTAAGATCGCAAATCGCTGGCCTCGAGAAGGCCGTGGAGACCGTTCCAAGCCTTTCAGCGTTACTTACCACGACGCGCGCAAAACTTGAGGCCGCATTGGGAAACAGCGCTGGTCGGGTTTCCTGGCGGGACATGATTTCGCGGCTTGCAGGGCATTCCGAACTCCGTGGGTTCGCGGGCGAGATCTGGAAGTCGCGCCCGAAGGGTGGCGACATACTCGGAGAGGAGCCTGGAGCGCTCGCAGAATTGATGCTGTTTCGTGAGTTGTTCAGGCGACCACGTATGCAGAACAACGTCGAGACTATGGGCCTTGCCAGACTTGTCTTCCCCGAGTTGGAGGCACAGGCAAAGCTTCGAGTACCGTCCGAGCTAGCTGAGGCGGGGCATGGTGAACAAGCTTGGTGCGATCTGTTGCATGCGGCGGTTGATTTGGTGTTCCGGGCCAATCTCGCTGTGTCGCTTTCAGAAGCGCCGGTGGACATACGCCACTGGATCAGCCCGCGCGGTCGAACAAAGAGCGTGCTACCACCAACAGTAGAATCCGAGCACTTCGACGCGAATCTTCATTCCCGGTTCCCCAGTGCCAAGGGAGAATCGTTGTTAACAGCACTATGCTTTATGCTTAGCGGCGGGAGTCCCAGTAGCGCGACCGACATCGATCGCGTGGGGCGTCTCCTTGCGGCGATTTGGACCACGTTTGAGTCGTCTGGCCTACTCGTACGTAGCAGTAGTTTGGGATACCGCCTTCGGTTGGAGCGGGCAGAAATCGCTGCACTCCGCGAGACGCCATTGTGTCTTCGCACTGGAAAGATGTTACCTTACGCGCCGGCAGGTCTTTCGCTAAACGCAATCGACAGGCGGAATCCGGTTGCATCGAAAGCACTAACACGGCTTGTAGCCTTGCCGATACCGCCGCTGGCTGAGCCGGCGGGTTTAAGCGAGGTCGAGCGCGCGAGACTACGCGACTGGCTCGCCATAGATCCGCAGGTCGCAAGACTTCGAAGCCAAGGTCTGTGGTCGAATCTCCATGATCGGATCGTTGAGTTTACGCCTTTTCTAAGGTCCGCAGAGCACTCCGCTCAAATCGATCGCGGAAGCCTTCGTACATTCGAGGTCGACTTTAAAGCGCACAGGATAAATATCCTCAACTGTTCGACTACGATGGAAATGGGCGTCGATATCCCCGACGTCAGCGTAGTGGTCAACACCAATGTGCCCCCTGCGCCCTCGAACTATCGCCAACGCGTGGGGCGCGCAGGCCGGAGGGGGGAGCCATGGGCTCTGTCCTTTACCTTCTGTAAGGATCAGCCGCTTGACCGGCGCGTATTTTCTGACCCGCATACCTTGCTACAGGGTGAGGTGCGCGCGCCGTCTGTGCGCTTGGATAGTGCGATCGTGCTACAGCGACATGCGAACTCATTACTGTTGGCTATGCATCTGCGAGCGAGCTCAGGCGGCATCAAGGTTACCAAGAATATCGGCAGCTTTTTCGGTGCCACCGACCCCACGCTAGATAGCGCGTCCAAGCAACCCATTTTGCATGATAGCGCCGCCTCGGGATTCTTGGATGCCCTGAAGGGTGCTTGGGGTGCCGAAGGGAAAGTCCTTGATGCGCTGCGCCTGCTGGCCCGTGGGGCGCCCGTAGCTGATCCCGCTTTGCTCCGAGATCGCTGTATCCGCGATTTCTCTGCGCTGCAGCGTAAATGGGAGGAAGAGTATCGCGCACTACTAACCGCGCAGGAAGCGGCCGGCAGCGACTCTGTTGTTCGGGGCTTCTACGTTAATCGAGCCAATCGCATGCGTCGAGAGTTCCTACTCACGGAGCTTGCGCGGCGTAATTTTACTCCGGCCTACGGCTTTCCCGTCGATGTGGTCACGTTCGAACACTACGATCGAAATAGTGGACCAAGCCGACCGCTTTCGACCGCAATTCGGGATTATGCGCCGGGCACTGAGGTAGTGATTGACGGTCTTGTTTATCGATCCGAGGGGATACTCCCCAGCTGGAGCAACCGCGAAAATCCTGACCGAATTGAAGATCTGAGAACCCATTGGACCTGCCGCGAGTGTCGCGCCTTCGGTATCGAGCGAAATCCGCCGGAAGCCTGTCCGCGTTGTGACGGCCGCGTAAACAGATTCGAGCTTCTGAAACCTTCGGGTTTTCTTGGAACTAAAACACCCCACGCCGCCTATGAGGCGCTAGATTTCGTGCCTCCGGAGCCACCACAGATCTCTGCCGACAGCGGCTTTTGGACTGCATTGCCCGATCCGGACGCGGGGCGTTTTCGAGCGACCCGGGCGGGACGAGTGGTCACGACATCGGCCGGAAAAGATGGCAGTGGCTACGCGATCTGCATCACTTGCGGGCGTGCTGAAGCTGAAACGCAAGGGACTGATGCGCTCTCGAAAGCCATGAAAGAGCACAGGCCACTCCAACGGCCAAAAGGTGAGGCTCGCCGCGATGGTCGCTGTCTTGGCACCGAAGCTGCAAGCCTGCGTATTCGCCGACATGTTCGTTTGGGGTCTGAGACCATAACCGACGTCTTCGAACTCCAGCTGGAAACGCTCTCATGGAATAAAGAGGGACGACGTAAAGGACTCGCCATCGTGGCAGCGCTGCGCGAGGCGCTCTGCTCTCGACTTGGCATCGGGGCCGAAGAGGTCGGAGTGGGTGTTGCGCGAGGTCTCAGTTCCGGCGGGATCGAGCGGGTGAGCATGTTCCTTTACGATCTGGCAGCAGGAGGCGCAGGTTTCGCTGTCTCGGCTGAAGCGGAGATTTCTTCTCTTATGGTAGATGCGGCCCGCCGGCTCGATTGTCCCAGTGCCTGTACGCATGGGTGTCCTGAATGCATCTTGCGGCGCGATTTGCAGTTCGACATGCGGGCCATCGATCGACCTGGCGGCTACGAGGCCATGATTAGGGATGTACTCCCGCACCTTGCCTTACCTGAAGACCTTCGCGTTTTCGGATCTGAAAGCACTGCAGTTACGCGGTCGCTCGAAGCCGAAATTCTGTCTTGCCTTGGCGGCGGTGGAGTCGAAGAGGTAATTCTTACCCTTCCCGGTGACGACCGGGACTGGGATCTCCCGCGCTGGCCCGGTGGGAGGGTCATTCGTCGAGCCTCCGAGGCAGGTGCTGCGACCCGAGTAATGAGTGCGGTTCGGAGCATTACCTATTTTGATTATCCCGAGCGCATGGATCTACTGCGTTTGACTGCCCGGGGTGATGCGGGGCTGTCTCTGACGCAGAACCTGCCAGAGGCTGGGGGGTACCCAATTCTCGCGCTTCTTCGAAAAGGTGCAAGTTGGCGAGCTATTCTTTCGCCGGACGAGACAGTGGTGTTACCTGACGGAGAGTGGGGGCAGGCTGATCGAATGCCTCTTATCGCCGGTCCCGCACCTGAGTTTAATCCAGGGCATCTTGTTGAAGCGGTCGATCTAGCTAAGCATGGTCTACCGAACTCTACCGAGGCGCTAGTCCTTAAGGAATTCGATGGGCCGCTTTCGGAATTCGGGCGAAAGTTCTGGGATAAAGTGCGGGAAGTTCGGCCCCAAGCGTTCCGTCCAGGGCTGCGCTTGGCGCGCCTGTGTTACTCTGATCGCTACCTACACGCACCTGCGCCTGTGGCGCTCCTGATGCAGGTGCTGGCGACAGCTCCAGGGCGCGACCCGGTGACTGAGGTCCGCGTCGAAAGTGAAGCGAAGCGGCCACCTCGGGGGGCGACTGGGCTTGCCAATACGCCATTGCCTGATCGTCTGCATCACAATTGGGAAGACGACTCAATACGGAAACGGGTCCTGACGGGGGTGCTTGGTGCAAAGGTCGACCTTTTAGATAAACGCAGTGTCGATCACGCTCGTATTGTCAGGCTCCAGTTTGAAGACGGCTCTTGTGTGAGCGTTAGGCTTGATCAGGGTTTGGGTTCCTGGCGTGTTCAAGAGGCGGGGCGTGATCCATTCTTCGACTTTGAAGCTTCTGCAAACAAGCAGGTCGAGGCGATATCATGCCTCAATCGAGAAGTTCTTTTTTCGAACCCGCGCTACCCGACTCCGGTTACAGTAAGCTGGGAGGCGAGCCGAATTGAAAGCAGATGTTGTTGAGTCAATGCATGTCTGAGGGCTGCAATTTTTGCGGCTCGCAGAGTTCTGCTGCGGACGAATTTCATTCTATGAGAAAACGCCTTCTCGAAAGCGTCACCCCACTGGAGGCCTTATGCTGCCGCGCATTAAGATACTTCGATGCACTGCCGCTCGGCTCGTTGGGCCAGATTTGCCGCAAGGTTTGAGCCCCATGTCGGGACGAGATCACAGAGAAGCCGCGATGCAGATCGTGAAATCGCGACGGAGTTCTTACCAGCCCACGGCAGCTTGCCGACATTCAATCTATTTTAAATACTTAGTCAATTTGGCGTCCAACACCTCCGAGTGCAAATTACATTGAGCTTTCAGGTCTCCTCTCAGCCATTGGCACGGCCCGCCTCATCCCAACATCCGAAGCTCCAATCGGCCCTCGTCAAACTACCCTTTTTCGCAACGATCGAGGCCATGGTCGCCGATCGCGGCTTTGGTTTCCTTGCCTTAGAGGGCATGCCGGGAAAAGTCTTCTTCCACGTTACCGCATCGCTGAGCCGGCAGACGGATTACGCGATGCTGGCGGAGGGCGACAAAGTACTTTGCCAGATCGGCAGTACGCCTCGCGAGCCAGCCAAGCGCTCCGCGGTCACTTGGGCGCCTTTGGCAGATTGGGATTGGCCGGAATATGGCCTGCCCAGTAGCCAGGAAACCGTTGATTCCATCCGGCTTGAGGTGTTGCGAGAATTGCACCCGAAAAAGCTTGATTACGCCGTCACTGCGAAGTGGTACAAAAACCAGTGGGATGGCACCCCGCCGTCGGACCTATTCGACCCCGTCTTGAAGCTGGCTTGGCTGGAACGGCTTGTCCCACTGTCCCCCGACGCACTCAAGGCGCTCGATCTTCCAACGTTGCTGTCGGAAAGCCCACTTGCCTTTGCCAAGCAGCTTGATCCTGACAGCTCGGCCTGTTCCGTCTCTACACTGCTTTCGACATTCTCGCCTGCTCAGCTTGCCCGGATCGGTGCTCCCAAAATAGAGTGGCTGGCTTCCTCTTGGTCGTAAGCGGTGGTTTCTCCCCATGGCCCAAGCCGGGCTCGGTCGCTCGTTCGCAGTCTAAGCCGCAGCTTTGACTGCTGTCTTGGGGAAGGCCCACGGCAGGAGGTCGTCGATGCGCGCGTGGGGATGGCCGGTAGCAATGGCCTCGAGAGTGGTGCGCATATAGGCGAAGGGCTCGACGCCGTTCATCTTGCAGGTGGCGATAAGAGAGGCGATCCGGGCCCAGTTCTGCGCGCCTTCATCGTGGCCGGCGAAGAGGGCGTTTTTCCGGTTCAGGGCCAGCGGACGGATCTGGTTTTCGACGAGGTTGCTGTCCATTTCGACCCGGCCGTCGTCGGCGAAGAGGATCAGCCCGTCCCAGCGGGTCAGGATATAGGCGATAGCCTTTCCCATCTTGGACTTGCGCGACAACCGTGTGGCTTGGGCGCGGAGCCATGCCTTGAGCTCGTCGAGCAACGGCACGGATCGACCCTGCCGCTCGGTGCGGCGCCGTTCGGGACCCTGGCCGCGGATATCCTTCTCGATGCCATAGAGCGTCGCGATACGCTTAAGCGTCTCCTCGGCGATCGGCGATCCCGCCTTCGGCGTCGCCTTGATGATCTCGCGGCGGGCATGAGCCCAACAGTATGCCAGCCGCAGCGGAGCACCGTGCTCGCGCCGATGATCGGCCAGCCGATTGTAGCCCCCGTAGGCATCGACCTGGAGGATACCCTCGAACCCCTTCAGCATCCGTTCCGCATGGGCACCACCCCGCCCCGGGGCATAGGCGAAGACCACCCCGGGCGGATCGTCACCGTCCCAGGGCCGATCGTCTCGCAGCATTGCCCAGAGGTAGCCGGTCTTCGTCCTGCCGCGTCCGGGGTCGAGCACCGGCGCCGTGGTCTCGTCCATGAACAGCTTGCTGGACCGCTTCAGCAGCTGGGCCATCCGGTCCACTACGGGGGCGAGGTGGAACGCGGCACGGCCCACCCAGTCGGCCAATGTCGAGCGATCGATGGAAAGCCCGTGCCGAGCCATCAGCTGGGCCTGGCGATACAGGGGCAGATGCTCGGAATACTTGGAGACGAGCACATGGGCGATGGTGGCCTCGGTAGGCAGACCGCCCTCGATCAGCGCCGGTGGCGCCTTCTGCTGGACAACACCGGCTCGGCCTTTCGGACAGGCATAACGCGGACGCACCGTGACGAGGACGCGGAACTGGGCAGGCGTGATGTCGAGGCGTTCCGAGCGATCTTCGCCGATCCGGACCATGTCGCCGCAGCCGCAGGAACATGCCAAGTTCTCAGGCTCGATCACCCGCTCCTCGCGCGGGAGCTCCTTCGGGAGGGCCCGGGACGTGCGGGCCTTACGGACGGGCCGTGATCGGCTACGGGCCGCAGCCACCGTATCGTGTTTCTCCTGCGCCTCGGCAATCGCGGCCTCGAGGTCTTCGAAGGCCAACTCAAGTTGGTCAGGGTTCAGCTTTTCTGACCGAGGGCCGAACCGAGCCCGCTTCATCTCATTGGCCAGATGCTCGAGCCGGGCGTTCAGCGCCGCCAGCTCGGCATTACTCTTGCGCAGATCGGACACGCTGGCACGCAGGTCCGCGTTCTCGGCGTCCAGGTGCAGGCGCGCGGCCCGCTCCGCGGCAAGCGCTTTAATCTGTGCTTCGACCGCTGTTCGCAGTTCGGCGGGAAGGCTTTCGAGGAGGTTCGGATCGAGGGGCGACGACATGGCCAACCATACCTCGTTCCAGTCCAATCACCCAGTAAAATATGGCGCTTTCTTATCCCGCCACCGCCGGAGCCGTCATCCGGCGGGCCATCATCCGCCGCCAGTCGAGCCCTTCGAACAGAGCTTCGAACTGCGCTCGCGACAGGCGCATGACCCCGTCTTGAACCTTCGGCCAAGTGAAGCTCCCCGCCTCGAGGCGCTTGTAGATCAGGACCAACCCAGTCCCGTCCCAGACCAGCACCTTGATCCGATCGCCGCGCTTGGAGCGGAACACCACCGTCAGCCCCGAATGGGGGTCGAGACCCAACTCGTTTTGGACGGTGGCGGCGAGACCGTCGTGCCCGCGGCGGAAGTCGACCGGACGCATGGCGATCACGATCGGCAGGCGCTGACCCGGCAGGATCATGACCGAGCCTCGCGCAGCGCTGTCGCGATCTCGGCGATCCGCATCGCCGGCGTGGAGGGGCAGAGCCGGATCACCACGCCCCCGCCGGCC
>JACLAD010017354.1_pt1 | contig 11215 bp, 2 predicted proteins | sample 8027901 | NCBI WGS metagenome assembly JACLAD01 (sample SAMN15725071, study PRJNA655200) | protist metagenome | isolation source: fluorescence activated cell sorting (FACS) single amplified genomes of... | place: Spain: Blaines Bay Microbial Observatory, Mediterranean Sea | collected 2016-07-05
GTGAAAAACTTCAAAATTGGTACAACAGAGAAAGAAAATAATGAAATTATTAAATTAATAAAGAAATATATTTCATGCAAATATGGAGGTGGACTTATAGTAGATGGCTCCCCATGCCAAGCATTGAGTGCTGCAAATGCAAAACGTAAAAGAAATGATGATAGAAATTCATTATACATAGCTGGTGGAAAAATTGGTTTGGCTGGTGATATATATATTAAAGAAAACTCACCAGAAGTTTTAGCACCTGATGAAAATGGTAATTTTTTTGCACAAGAACTGGGGCAATTGTTTGAACAAGCAGGTTATCAAATTGGTGTTTTTATTTTGTCTGGACCATTCTATGGCATCCCACAAACACGTAATCGTGCATTTTTTTTGGCAATAAAAAGTGGAAGAAGTTTTCCCACATCAATTAAAAATACACACACTGTACTTGAAAGAAGTGGAAGAAAATGGAAACCATCCTTTTTAAAAATGAATAAGGAATTCAGGGCTAACTGTAATGGTTCAAATGAGTGGAATGACCGACATCCTGATGATGGTACAAAACAACTGCTGGGACCTGTCACTGTATATGATAAATTAGTAAAATATTTAGACCAACCATTGCAAATAAAAAATGCACATTTTGTAAAACATTCTCACAAGGCATCAACAGTCAATGCACATGCAGACAATAATAATAACAATGATAGTCAAAATGTGAAAAGAAAACAAGATAATACATTAAAAAAAGATTATTATGCACCAACTATTTTAGCATCTGGTCCAAAATCAGCTGGAACAGGTGAGACTGGTGGGTCCATGTGGCATTTTCATCATAATAGAACACCCACAATACGCGAAGCTGCAACGTTGATGGGTTTTGAAGACGACTTTAATTTTTGTGTGTCGCGGGATAGCAATACAGTTGGTACTACTGAAGAATTTGATGCATATTGGAGAATGATGGGAAATGCAGTTATACCACCAATTGCAAAAGCTATTTCTAGTGAAATTTTAACATCATTGCACAACGATCAAAATATTGAGGAGGAATTAAAGGAAAAATTAGTAGAATTAAGAAATTAAAAAGTTTACTTGAGAGAGATATTTTTTTTAATAGTGTGTTAATATATATTCGTTGTACAAATGCTTCATTATATTTTTTTACGAACGACGTGTTTAATTTATTTTAATACCATACGAGTACGAGGTAGTATATCACATCATACAACACATGGGTTGTGATTATTATATCACTCTTGCAACTGAATCTATAAAATGCAACAATTTACTATGCAATGGACTTTTATTCTTCCATGCTTTTCTTTGATTATCATTAATTGCCATCCCTTTAACTATGAACGTAACTAATTCTTCAATTTCTAATAAATTATCACCGTTTTTATCAATGTATGCTAAAAATCGTTCACATTCTGGTAATAACAATTTTTTCTTCGATATTGTTTCTACCAAATGTTTAAATTCTAACGCATTTAAGAATCCATCAGCATCTAAATCATAATTCGACCATTCATCTTTGAAAAATTCTCTAGCACGTTCTTCCGCATCTTCGTTTGTAGCTGGCGCTCTTTTTCTTCTTGCCTTCGCTCTATCCTTTCGCGTAAGCTCTTCATTCCTTAGCCGAAGAGCTTCTTCTGCTGCTTTTTCTCGCTCTTTTTTTGTATTTTCTTCCTCTTCTTTTCGTTTTTGTTCTTCCTCCGCTTTTTTCAATTCAAACTCTTTTTTCATACGTTTTTCATCAACGCGCTTTTTCCCCAAATTTCCACGTGCAATCTTTTGTATTTTTACAGCGGCATCATCGCGTTTCTTTTGCTCACGAGCTTTTCTTTCTTTCATAACCTTTTGCTTTTTATCGTCCAAGTTTTCTCTGGTGTTATAGCCACGAAATGCTTTCTGTATATGTACTGCAGCAACGTCTCCGCGGCCACCAACTTTTCGTAAATATAAATCTTTCTCTTTATCGCGTTCTTGTTGCTTTTCAGCCGCTTTATACATCACCTTTTCTGCTTTTCTACGCCTTTTTACAGCTTCTGGTAATGGCCGTTTTGGTCGATTCAATTCAGCAAGCTCACGCTCTTTTTTTTCTTTCTTTAGACGAACAGCACGCAACCTGGCTTCCCCACGACGTTTTGTCTCTGCCATTTGCTCTCGTTTAATTTCTCTCCGATATGCATCACGTGCTTTTTGAAATTCATCAGTATTCACAACAGAAGTTTTTAGCAGTGTTTCAATATTTTTCTGTTGTATTTCTTTGATTTTTTTAGTTTCGCGAGTTTTATCTTCGAATCGTTCTTTGCGCTTTCGCTCTCTTTCTTCATTTCGTATTTGCACTACTTTCAATTCGTTTAATAACTTTTGTCTTGCACGCTGTTCTTTTTCTTTTAGCTTTTGTTTTTCCAACAATTGTTGATCTTCTTTTTTCTTCTTTATTTCTTTAATTTTCTTCAATTTTATCGTGTTCTTCTTTTTCTTTTGAAACATTTCCTTGCGCTCTTTCTGTTTTACCTTTTTCTTTTCCTCTTCCTCTTTGAAAAGTTCTTGCGCTTTCTCCTTTATGTATACATTCCTTATAACACTATGTTTTTTTCGGAGTTCATTACGTGTAACCATTCCCATAGTTTTTTCTTTCATTTGTTTCCTAATTTTAATAATTTCCAACAAACCATTACGGGCGCGGATAGAAGTAGCTTCTTTTGCCAATTGATTATATGACTTGCCATCTTGATGTGATCTAGAAACAGTTATTTCAATCAATGCTTCCACGTAACATAACATTTCTTTACCAGCACGCTTAGATTTGACAGGTAATGTCTCCAATGTATTGTGTCCATATCCATACCTCTCCTCATCAATTATATTTCCATAAATGTCTTTATTATTAACTTTTTTTCTAATAGTGATTTTCTTCTTCTTCAATTTCAATTCATCTTCATGTATTTTTAATGTGGAACCGAAACCTTGTAGACGCTCCATGCGATCTGGTTCTTTTTCTTTTATTTTTCCCGTTGCAAGTGCTTCTTCTCTTGCTGCTTCCATATCTTGAGCTAAAGACGCGCGCCTTTTTAAGTTTCTATCTATGAATGCTTGTTGTTTCTCCAGGGATCGTTTCATTTCTAAATCATCTAAATGCTTCTTTTTAACACCAAAATCTTTTAATTTTTTCTCGGCGCCATCTTTAAACCATTCCCAGAATCGTTCCCAGTTATCAAATGGCAATCGCAACGATTGCTGCTTCCGATGCAACGACCATTGTTTCATACGCAACGCCATTTCACTCCCATCGCCATTTTCATCAATGTCTTCAACAATTAAGCCGGCGCAAGCAAAGTTTTCAACCAATATCCGTATAGCAGTTAGGAAACCAGTATAATCTAATTCTTGCTCGTCAATTTCCATCCCTAGCCCTCTCAAATGGTTTAATGCTTTGTGAAATATTGCTGTAAGAGTCATTTTATCCAAGGGTGGGTACAATTCCAATTTATTAAGCATAATTAACCATTCTCCTAAATCGATTGTTAAGTTTGATCGTCTAACCTCTTCAAATGTCAATAACCGCTGTGCATCGGCACCTCCTCGTGATGTAAAAATATTAAACAAAAGTCTAGCGCAACGTTTGAATCGTTGATTTAACGTCTGAAACTCTTCTTTTTCCCGTCTTGGCACTTCACATCTGCCTTCATTTACCATTAACATTGCACGTGCCTTCGCATCTTCTTGCATTAGTTCTGCCAATAAAAATTTCTCAGCACGAGCAAATTGCTTCGCTTTCGCTTTCGCATGTAACACATCAGCATCTTGCAATTCAACATCTTGCAATAATTTTTTTGGATCAACTTCCACTTTTAAATTGTATTTAGCAATAGCCTGTTCAACCTCTTTTTCTTGCACTTCTTTCACTTCTTTTTCCAATAAATATTCCTTTCTACCTTTAACATATTTATTACGTACTTGTTTCATTAATGTTTCCTCTTTTTTCTTTTTCGCTTCTTCTGCCTTCAATCTTCTTCTTCTTCGTTCCTCCGTTTTTTCAGCAATTAAATCAATCGCCTTCTTTGCCTTGACAGCTATTTTCCCTTGCGATTGCCTCTGTTTTGCTGCTTTTAAATATTTTTTATTTGATCGTCTTGGATTTCGTGTATTGTAAGATGGGGAAGGCGTTCGTAACAGACTTGCTTCTCTTGGTCCATTGGCTAACTTTTGTATGGCAGGTAAAGAACTTGGAGACGATTTTGATTTATCTTTATCAGCATCATCGATTGCAATGGTCGAAGTTAACGTATCATCTTGCATCGATTGATCTTGTCCTTTCTCAGCAGCTTTCTTTTGTTGACTATTTTCATTTACATTAAATTGTTGTAGAGCATTTTTGAGATCATTGAAAGATGCATTTTCAATTGAAAATGAACTATTATCGTTAGCAGTGTTATCCACAGTATCAATATCTTCATTCCCATTTAATAGTGGTGTGCCACTATTGACTTTTTCAATTTCATCTTTTAGTATTAGCATTAAGCGTTGCAATTTTTGCATCCCAACTGTTTTTTTTACATTATCGACATTATTTTTCTGGCCACCCTTTCCCCCTTTACCTCTAATTCTTTTTGATTTATCTGAAATAGCTTTCATCTCCGTAATACGCGTGGCTTCATTTTTATGCAAGTTCGTAACAATTCTAATCGCAGCATTAACAAATCTTAATAAATTTTGTTTCATAACAATACTATCACATGTAATTAAACCAGTAATTAAATCAAATATTCGTAATTGTTGGCCGATTTCATCTGAGTATTCCTGTTCCTCCTTGCCATTACCTTTCTTTTTGCTACGATTTTTGCTACCTTTCCTACCCTGATAATCATTATCACTATCACGAGATCTTCTTCCACGATTTCCAGAACCATAATGGAGATTTTTAGTTCTAGATTCCGCTAATGCTTTTTCTTCAGCTTTTACATAAACCCCTATTGCAACTTTTGCCAAACGTACTAAATAACGCCTTACTGCTGTTTCATCGACGAATGAGATTGCTACATTTACCAAAGTAGAACTAGCACTTCTACTATATACTAAATCAGTAATGCTAACTTTGGCAAGCAAATCCATCATTAAGACAGCTTGCTTTAAAGGTAGGCGGGGGTGTCCGGCAAGGGATGCCAGTAAACTTAAATCTTCCACATTATAACCATGTATTGCTATTTGGCGTACAAATGGTTCAATCAACACGTCAACAGGCAATTTTGTCCCCCCAGGTGCTTTAAACAAACGTCTCATATTCAATGCAATGAAAGATCTCAACAATGTAACTTCTGCATTTGGATCGTCTTGATATTCTTTACGTTTCCTACTGTTACGTACTGCGACAGGTGCGGATAATGACTTTGTTTTGCTATTGCCCTTTTTTGATAGTGCTTTCTGGCTGACACCAGAGGAACTATCTCCTAAGACGCTTATACTTTCAATTAACGAAAATATCAACATTTTATACGTACGGGAAGCAAAATCTTGATGTCTAGGTTTAGGTATACCCAAGGAAACTTCACAAATATCGAACAGACCACTTAATGCGGTCATGACAGTGCTTGTATCCGATGCACGGCATTGTTTACGTAACAAAGCAAGTACACGAGATGCATGATCGGCTTCTTTGATAAATTCATCTGGAAACAATAACCAAACTTTTAGTAACAGTTGAACAGCACCTATCTCGTCTACACGTTTGCTATTATTGCTACCAGTTAACAAGTTATTATTGCTTTGTTTTGAATATGATAATTCTAGGGCAAACTTAGTAATATTCTTTAGTAAACCATGTTGCTGCAAGGCTTTTTTATCTTCAGCAGATTTAGATGCTTGAATTAAAAATTGATCGAAAAAAGTCAATAATGGTGCTGCAGAAACATTAACTTTCCTTAAGTGCACTTGAAATAATTCTTTAAAATGTCCTTCTGTTAATTGTATGACCATTTCTATTATTTCTACTGCAATTGTTGGATGTGTCTCTAATGCATTTAATGAAGATCCAATGCCATTATTGTTGACGAACCATAGCCATGCTTCGTGCATTGCTGTTTCCAATGTCGTGCGAGCTTTTGATTTTGCCTCTTCTTGCAATATTCTTGCAACTGCTTTTTTATCGCCTTTGTTTTGGACTAATTTTGCACGTGTTGCATATCCTAAACTCTGTTTTTTTTTATTAGGGCTGCTCTTCTTCTTTGGACTATTTTTTGATAAGTCACCGCCATTGTTTTTTTGATTTTTCTTCTTTCTTGAGACGACGGGGCTCCTTAATAGACTATTGTTATTATCAATAGTACTCATACCTATTATCGGGGCACTTTTTGAACTTGGTAACATACCACTTCTCTTACGTTTATCGTTTTTCTTACGCAACATTTTAATTATAGTTGTAAACAATTTAGCTGCTCGCATTGCAATAGAAGGATTTTGCGAGTGCAAGCATGGACGTATTATACCTAAAAATATGCTTAAATCTTTTGGTCGTTTCGCCAATAAAAGCAATAAACGATCGATGAAGATTGGGGAGGATAAATTATTTAACCATCGTACCACCCCTTTTCTAGGACCATCAATGCAAAGACCAGCTAATCGTGGCGCATGCACAGTTAACATGAGTGCAGCCCCTTGGCTATTGATTTTAAAGGCTTTGGTGATTGACATAATAATAAATTCTATAATCGTTTTGGCACCATCTTTTGGCATAATATCAGATTTTGACATTGCAATTGATGTTGCTTCCCGTTCATACATGGAATTTAAAGGTATTAATGGCAATACAGGAGCGTAATATGACATACGAGATTCATTGAATAGAATTTCATCATTGTTTCCTTTTTTTTTTCCACTACTATTATATTCTGGAGAAGCTGGTTCATTTTTGTTCACGTAGGAATTCATATTGTTGTTGTAATCTCCAGCAGTATTGTTGTTGTTGTTGTTAATACCAATTTCGTTCTCCCATCGTAACATTTCACTGTCTTCAAAGTTTTGACTACCATCTCCATATTCAAATTTCTTTTTTATTCGATCGATTAAATATACAAGTTTTTTATCATCGCCAGCTACAATACGAGCTTTATCTTCATCTGTCAATGGTATATTATGATGCTCCAGTATTGGCGCAACCACATTCCAATTAAATAATTTTGCAACTGGTGTTATTGCTTCTTTTAATGTATCCATAACATCGTTTTGACTTGCACTTGTTCCTCTGTTTTTTGATTCGTATTTTTTCAATAAAGCAGCTATTGCATATCCATTTTGAAATTTATTCCATGTATTTTTATTTACCATAAACATTTTATCTTCATATCCAGGAGCTGGGTATACAGATAATTCTTTCCGAGGTAAGACACGTTGGCTTTGCAGCCATTTTCCTGTTTCAATCGATATCGTAGCTGACATATATATGAACTAATAATGGTATATATACAGTATTATAAAAAATAGAAATGATTTCTTGTTATATAATAATAATAATAATAATGTATAAATAAAAAGAGAAATGGTAAAAATAGTGCGTGCCTCTTTTTAAATATATATATATATATATAGTAAGTGTCTTTTGTGTTCCGTTGTCTTTATATACTTTACAATGTAATATTATAAGTTTATATGTCCATTCCATGTATCTATCTGTATTTATTTATTCACACACACATAGTGATGGTGCAATGTACATTGTTGCATTTTTTAGATCGAAAAACTATGCTACACGTATCACTGAGCATCAATGCTATTTACCTGGTATATTTTAATAGACATTCTATTTTTATATCCTCCGGGATTTAGATTCTCGCGATTAATTTTTTGGCCTCGAACTAAACCGATAAATTCCCATGCTACGTAAAGCTACAGCCCTACCACACCAGGTGTGGTATATACAGTAAGGCAAGCACACGTCTACGTATCAAGTTAAGGTGCCAGGTGTGCCTGGTGTGCAATTTTCAAACAACATAAACAAAGGTAAACAAAACAACAACAGCAACAACAACAAAAAAAACAAAAAAAACCCAACTTATACATTTAATAAATTCATTTTTTATTAAAAAAAAAATTTATTAAAATAATACACAATACCAGGATATTCAGAAAATGGAGAATAATTATTTCACATACATAGACTATATATATTCATAAGAACTTGGATTACATATTTACATAATTATATATTATTGTATAAAAAGTATATAAATAGCAATTAATCATGGCAAGTACACCAAAAATATCAAATAGAACACCCTTGATTCCAAATAACGTACTGGAATTAGCACAACAAACTTTAAAACGAAGTTATGGTCAACGTAATACACCAACAAAGGATAAAATAAAAAGTGTATGGACGATACTTGGAAAATTATTATATGAAAAACTTCTTACCAATGTTGAAAAATACGAGAGTAAATTCGATCAAGCAAATATGTTGACAACTCGTATTGGTGGTCAAGAGACGAAAGATGTTATTCCTGGTGTTCATATACCATATCTTGGAGAATTAGTATGGTTGCGTAGTGATGCTCCAGTCACACATGCTGGTAGTAGTACAAGTTTATCTTCAAAGAAAAAAATTTTAAAGTTACATTTTATAGGAGACAAGAAGTTTTTAACCAGAGCCAATCTAACGCAACCGTCTTCCAGCCTTGTTAGCCATGGTCGCTCTAGACCACCATCCATTAAATTATCTACCTTTGGTGTTGCTAAAGATTCAGGTTTACGAAAAGACTTAACAAATGCTATTTTACAAGCTGTTATCGAAAGTTATGCTAATATTGCTAGAAAAAGTACTACAAAACCAAACATGCGCATTGGTAGTACTGATCCAAACATGAAGAAACATATTTTAATGTTGTACTCGTATGTGCCAATCTTTATCTCTGTTCAATCGAAGAAATTAAAATTTCATGGTAAAAAAGCATCTGTATACTTACGTTCAAAACGTGCTCAAGAACGATTGATACAAACACAACAAGAATTTGGATTTGCAAATGATAGATTAGGAAGCCGTTTAGTACATACTCCATCTTCTGTTAATACGTCGTCATCAAAATTGGCGTTAAGACGAAATGATGATGATTTGAATATTGTGGATTTTGTTGATGATGATGATGCTTCGTCATTAGCAGTTACGAATGATGATTTACATTCAATTAGTGATACTTCATCTATCATTGTTGAAAAACCTATAAATGATAAAAAAACACGAGCAAGAAGAGCAACAAATAAAATTAATACGAGTAACAATAATAATAAGATGTTTGCAGGTGGAAATGATTTATTAAAAGATACATGGAACAACGATAATAATAACAGCACTCGTACTAGTGCTATTAAAAAATCAAATTTAAGAAATACGAGAGAAAGCAGTAATCGACATGATAGACGAACAAATAGAGATGATCGAAGACGTAATAACAATCGTACATTAGCTTGGACGACAAAATATATGGAAGTTGATTCGGATGCTACTGATGAAACATTGAAATCATTGATTGGTTTAATTGCTACATTTCAAGCTGTTGATCGCGATCATGATGGAATTATAATACCATCTGATCTAAGGTCAACATTTCGTTTATCAATCGATGATTCAAATGATATAATTAGAGAATTACGTGGTAGAGGTAGAAGTGGACGCGGTACAATATCTGGTATCACGGTGGAAGATTTCGTGTGGGGATTTCGTAGCAGTAATAGTGGCAACAATCGATTTAGAGGTGGAAATAAACATGTACAAAATATTTTAAAAGATATGAGATCTATGATTGAAGGTTTTAGCAGAGTGAATGATGTGAAGCCAACATCTGGTAGGCATTTACGGGATCAAATAATGATGCAAGTAAGGCCATCAGATTCTCTTAGTATGTTTAAATTAGGGATCGATTATCATGTTTTAAAATCTTGCATTGAAATTATGCTACCATCAATCAGTGAAAATGACGTTGTTGCTTTACTAGATGCATGTAAAGACAATGATAATTTGTCTACCACCTCAATGTCATTGAAATCTAAATTAGATTATGGTAAATTATGGTGTAAACCGCGTTTAAATGTTGATTATGGTATTGAAGATGAATTAAATGAAACTGGAAACAATAACAATTTTGATGATTTAATATCGCCAATACGTAGATCTGCGCATTATCGTTCCGGTTTTAATGAAACGACACGCCCAAGTGGCAGAAACGGAGGGGGAGGTAGGGATCGGAGGGTAACATATAATGGTACAGGTGGAGCTACCACTTCGTATCGGGAGAGGCCAACAAATCGTAGTTTTTCGCGATTAATGGGAAAAGAGAGTAAGCGCAACAATACTTCTGATATGAGAAGTGGATCAAATATTAATGATACACGTAGTACTAATGTAAAAAAAGCAATTTTTCATTTTCACGATTGGCTTTTAAGCAAACGCTTAACGCTTACCGCAGCATTTCGCCTATTTGATAAAAAAACCCAACGCAAGATAAACAGTAAAGATTTTTTAAATATCTTTTCAAATAATGGTAATAGATACGTTTCCAAAGACGATCTTGGTATTCTTGTATCGCATTTGTTTCAACGGCGCCATTATGTTACATCGAAAGATTTTATTGCTATAATGAAATTGCCTGAGGAACCAAAAGACATTGATTGGGAGGAAACAATTTTGCAAAATATTAGAACATGGGTTATGAAAGGATTTAAAGATACTTACAGCGCATTTCAACGTCTGTTATCGCATAAACCAAGTTCAAACATTCGTAAAAAGCTTTTGGATGCTGATCAACTTCGCAAATGCTTGGAAAAGGAAAATTTTGTCATATCGTCCGCACAAGCAGACAGATTGTTACGTCTGTTAGATGTAGATAATGATAAATATGTTGGCTTGAAAGATTTTGAGTCTCATTTTGGTGTTGAAAAATCAAATAACATTATTAAAAAATTACAAGAAATGTTGTACAATCATCATTTAACAATAACAGAATTGATTGGTTATTTAGATGAAAATAATGATGGGATTGTTACGTATGATGAGTGGGTCATTGGATTGAAAAAATTAGAACCTAAATTATCATCCAACTTGATACGTGAAATTGGTACATCCATATCTGCTCAAGGATCTGGTAGAACTGTTATTGATTTGGAATTGTTACGGAAACGTTTGCAGCAAACATTTGAATCCCATGATAAAATGTGGAAAACCACTGTTTTA
>JACLAD010000074.1_pt1 | contig 11212 bp, 11 predicted proteins | sample 8027901 | NCBI WGS metagenome assembly JACLAD01 (sample SAMN15725071, study PRJNA655200) | protist metagenome | isolation source: fluorescence activated cell sorting (FACS) single amplified genomes of... | place: Spain: Blaines Bay Microbial Observatory, Mediterranean Sea | collected 2016-07-05
AAGTAATCCGTAAACGACCTGTAGAAAAAAGTGATGCTGTTAGTGAAGAAGTACGTATGATACGAAAGAAGGAGAAGATGGAAAAGACCGTGAAGGCGTATAGGTTATGGGCCAAGCACACAGAGAACCGTGTTATATTAGCATTCAAAGTGTTTCTAGCAAGAAGGCGGTTGGACAAGAAATTTTACCAGGGCGAATGTGAACAAGAAGCTACCGCAAAATTACTATTTTCAAAATGGAAATCTGGCATACTAGCTCCGAGAAAATTGCGCAAATGGTACTATGGTGTATTGAACACAACAGCAAAACAGATCCAATCTGATTATTTTCGCAATTGGAGGATAGAGGTTCTAGGGGATAGATTCCAGGCGCGCATACAACAAAACCGTTTTAGAAAAATGTTTGTTGGTATGAAACGTATCGTGCATACTGAAAGGCAACTACGAAACATGAAAGCTGATGAACATTTTCGTATTGCCTCTTGTAAAACTGTAATTTCGCAGCTAAAAGCCTGCGGACGCTAGCATGGAAGTTGAATAGCGTTTGTCAAAGGCAGGCTACGATTACATTACGGCATGCTTTCAAGCGCTTGATGTTCAGCGATTCTCTCCCGGTGAAAGATAGGTACCAAACATTTTTTCACAAATTTACATCTGCACGGAAAACTAAAATACAAGAAAAGTTTTTATTTGGTTGTAATATAGGTCACTGTTGCGAGCACATGTGTTTCGAATGGCCAGCTTCACAAAAAGAGCGTTCCGTCGATTCGTCCTCGCCGTCGCGCAATCCAAACTTTTGCGCGTGCAGTCCACCATATTTTGTACGTTTGCATAAAAACAACAACAACATTTTTTGTCGGATATATTTTGTTTTTCGTGTGTGATAAGATATGTTTCGGTCGAAGCAATATATGCCAAGGTTATTGTCCCAGTGGCACACATTTGCCAAAACCACAGCACAAGATAGAAGAACCTTTGCCAAGGCGGACGACCATCGCATCACTCGCATTCTTTGTCGTGTTTTCGACAGTTGGAATACGTAATTACTATCAACAAAAAAATGTTTGCTTTAAATGCTTAAATTTTGTACAAGAATGTATTTGTTTTGGAATAAGGTACCGCGATACAAGAGTAGAAAAGAAGCAAAAACAAGAAGAGGCGCGGCTCTTACACGTAGAAGCCCACCAGCGCCTGGCTTTGCAGCAATTGGCCACCGCTTTTACCAACCATTGCACAAAATTCTGTAATTACATTTTTACTTTTTATACCTCCACATAAAAAAGTCATGTATAACGGTGTATAGATTTGTTGTATGAATTGGTTGTAAGATGAAGAGAGGGATGCGAAGGCCTACGCGGAGGAGGCTCGGCGTCGACAGCTTGCTTTTAAGGTATTTTTAAAAACTTTTTCTCTTAAACATAAAGAAACATTTTGTAGAGCAAACATTTTTTTGTTTAATGTTTTTTTTGTTCTCCAAGGTGGCGGATAAGTGGAAATGCTTTGTGTATAAGCGACGTCTTGCTCGCCAGGCCCGACGGCCTTTCTAAACGGTGTTTTCTTCAGTATTGTACTAGTATAGAATCGACGATTTTGAAAAACATATCCAGGTTAGTAGTTTGTTTTCTGTAGTGACGTACTAGAAAAAATGGAAATGTTTAATGATGGTTTGTTACATGTTCGTTTCACATACAATACATCTCACTTAAGTTTTTTTCCGCTAAACATTAGTAATAAACCTAGACACTACCAGTACTTACAACAAAAGTAGGTATGCATCACGCTTAATTGGTAACAATAGCAAACAGTACAGAAGTACAGTACTGCAAATAGTACAATAAGAAGTACACAACAATAAGTACAGCAAGGATAGGTGGTAAGCAATGGAGGCGAAGTTGTGTTTCGTAAGGCTAGCAGGACGAGCGCCGAGTCATGTCAGAATAAAAAAAGAGATGAGTGACGAGCACGTCATGGACAAAATTAGAATAGCCACCGGCATTGGCGATGTCGATTTCGTAAGCTTTTTCTTGCATTTTACCATTTTTTCGAACAATTTTCATACGTTTTTTTTTTTGAGCAAACATTTTTTGTAACTTGATGATAGGTATTGACGACAAGCAGCGGCAGCAAGGTGCCTGTTGCGTTTGCCAATTTAAAAGACCGTGCTTCTTATGTGGTCCAAGTGCTTGAGAGTCCAGCTAAATCCACAGGTTCTAGCAATGTAATACAGGATGATGAGGATGATTTTGTCATTAAATTGAAGAAGCGACCTAGAAAAACAAAATCTCAGTCGCCTTCTCCACCTCCGTCCCCGCCTAAAAATAGTGGTAATAGCGCTTCTTCTAACCAACCGCCCATACCGAAGTTGGCAACGGCACCTCCGAAAAGACGTGTTCCTGCAAAAGCAGCAGCCAAAGGTCAAGCTGGTGCATGGCGTCATCGCGCTCCTGCAGTAGTACCTATATCATCTAGTAGCGCAAGTGGTTCTGTTGTAAAGCCAAAAGCAGATACGCCATCATCAAGCAGTAGTTTTGAAAACCAACTAGAAGACCTTTTCAACACCCCAACAACTACTCCTATTCCTAAGACTGCTGAGACTATTCCTATAAAGATTATTTCTCCCAAGAAAGAAGTTGTTACGAAAAGAAAATTTGAAGCCGTCTCGCCTGCATCTTCAGCGGTAGTCATAAGCGAATCTAGTACTAGCGATTGCGAACTTATAGCTATGACTGAGGTTGACAAATTTCTATCTAACAATAATCAAGATTCTGGTAGTGCGGCCTCTAGTAATTCAAGACCAAGAAAAAAGTTGAAGAGGGAAATTTCTGATACTAATACGGTTTCTGATACGAGCACGTTACCGCCAGGTCCCGAGCTAACTACGGAAAAGGCGTTAGATTTTAAGATCAAGCCGATTGTAGATACGTTAGCGCAAAGTACTGCACAAGCGAATGAAATTGCTAATGACGATGCGGAAGCGAGGGTGAGTTTTTCACGGAGGGGGCAGGTCATAAAAAATGGTACAGACCACCCGGAAGCCTTGTGTGAGCCGTCCAATTTGCGAGCTGTGCTACCTCCCCCTTTTGATGAAGAAAATGACTACCTATGCCTTCCTGAATCCTCTCTTAGCGGTTTGTCCTCACCACAAATAGAGGCATGCTTTCTAGCGGCTGCAAGATTTCGTACCTTCCTTCCCTCAGGAAAACGCGCGGGTTTCTTTCTAGGCGATGGTACAGGCTGCGGCAAGGGCCGTGTTGTAGCAGCCTCCCTACTCCACCTATGGAACCTAGGCCAACGTAGGCATGTTTGGGTTAGTGTGAGTGCCGATTTGATTCAAGACGCAAAACGCGATCTAGATGACGTGGGCGCAGGGCATATACCTATCCTAGATATGAAAAGTGTGCCTGTAGGTACTACCATCGACGAATATCGCGGCAATGCAATAGGCAAGGGCAAAAAGGTTTCCTCCGAACCTTGGAAGGGCGAGGGTATAGTTTTCGTCACCTACGCCTTACTTGCTCTTACTAAACAACATGCTTCTTCTCGAGGTACATCGCGTGAAACTTCTAGCGCTTCCAAGGAACAAGAGCAAGAAGAAAACGAAAATGCTATAGATGTAGAAGAAATTAAGAGCAGTAGCTCCGAGGAAGAGGAAGAAGATCATGATTGGCTATCTATAGAAGGCTCTCGTGCAGGTCAACTTGTAGAATTTTTAGGTAGGCAAGGTTGTGGTTTAATATGTTTTGACGAAGCTCACAAAGCAAAACGCGGTGAATCTACAAATACAGGTTTACGTGTACAGCTACTACAAGACCTCTGTCCTCATACATGTGTTGTATATTCTAGTGCGACAGGGGCGGGCGATTTGTCTGACCTTGCGTATGCAAGCCGATTAGGCCTATGGGGCAAGGGCACGGCTTTTAGGTCCTTTACAGATTTTGTGTTAGAAGTGCATGCGTCAGGTCCAGCCGGTTTGGAAGCAGTTTGTTTAGAAATGAAAGCTAGAGGCCTTTACGTATCTAGAATGTTGTCTTTCACGGGGTCTAGTATGGATTTGCATAAGATTGCATTGACAGAAAGTCAACTCAAATGTTATAAAGAATGCTCCGACATCTGGATCCAGATCCTATCCCTATGGTCGCTTGTAGAAAAAGAACGAAACATGGGTAGGCTTATGTGGGCCACCGCCCAAAGATTCTTTGGCCTACTCATCCTATGTTTTAAGGTCAATGAAACTGTAGAACTTACACAAAAGTTAGTTGACGAAGGGATGTCGGTCGTTATTTCCTTATGGTCTACGGGCGAAAGTAGAGTTCGAGAAGGTACCTCTAGCAATTCCGCCGCTATGGACGAATTTGTGTCCTCACCTCAGTTAGTAATACAGCATACCCTAGACAAATATTTTTCTAACAAAACGTTCGCGATACAGAAGGTAGTGGACGATCTTAAAAACCAAATTGAAGAGATTGAATTTCCTATCAATCCGTTAGACGAACTTATGGATCGACTTGGCGGGCCTACAAAAGTATCTGAACTTACCGGCAGATCTTATAGGCATGAACGTGGCAAAGACGGTACTATCAAATATGTACCTCGAGGTGGGAGTGCTAATAGTAACATCAACGAACGTAAAAAATTCCAGGAGGGTAAAAAGCATGTAGCTATTATTTCAGAGGCTGCTAGTACTGGTATTTCTTTGCATGCTGATAAAAGGTTAGGTAATTTGTCAAATCGTAGAAGGTGTATGATTTGTTTACAACTCCCGTGGTCTGCCGACAAAGCAGTTCAACAATTTGGAAGAGTACATAGGTCTAATCAACATTCTGCTCCTATTTATAAGGTTATTATGACGGACGTAGGTGGTGAGCAACGTTTTGTATCAAGTATTGCAAGACGTATCAAACAATTGGGAGCACTTACCAAAGGCGATAAAGAAGCGCCACTGACAGCTGATGCGACAGGTGGGCAATTTTCAGCTTTGTCTCATCATGAATTGATCATTAGATTTGTAAGAGAGGCACTAGATTCTTTAATAAACCAAGTCAAAGGTGGACTACATTCTTTAGAAGCTTTCGTCGACCATAGTGCTGAAGGTGACGTTGTATTACTACCACCTGCATGTCAAGAACAAGGTTTATCTTTTGACGAATATTGCATTCAAGTAAGGAAGGATTTACAAATTGTAGGCGTACTAATATCAGATGGAACTCCCATGCCACAAGCTACCGAATTAAATTTCTTCTTGAATAGGCTTATGCTCCTACCTGTAGAGAAGCAGAAAATAATATTCGATTATTTTATGGTGTTGTATTCCGCGCATGTAAGAGTTGCAGAGGAGAACGGTGACAGTGTGGATGGCGTTAGGAATTTGAATCGGTCTTTGCCTTGGAACGCTAGAGCCAAAGCGAAAATCGATCTTGTAGATCGGGAAATGCTAGTACGAGATGCGTCAGGTCGTGTCACAGAATGGGTGACCTTACGCCTAGACCGCGGTCTAACCTGGGACACGGTTCTCAACATGTACCACCAAAATCTAACTAGAGGTGCGCAGTTCTATTCGATTGACAATAAGATTCGCAAAGATACTGTTATATTAGCAGTGCCAAGGACTATCATAGGTCGGAGTAGTATACATCACAGTACCGTTTTAGTGTTAAGGCCGTCAGGTTATGAAAAAGCGCCTTTTGAAGTACGAGTCAACTGGAAAGAACTCACGCCGAAAGAAGCAGAACCCATTTGGAGAAGGCAGCTAGCTTTGTGTAGTCAAGTGCCAAAGCCGAAGCAAGTCAAATCTAGGTATTTTGAAGTCACTCTTGTATGTGGTAATTTGATTACACTATGGAATCATTTACGCGAAATACTTTTCGATAAAGTTGAAGAAGTGACCAAAACCACAAGTGGTAAGGAGGTCAAAGAAAAGAAGCTACAATTAAGATTGGTACGTGCCTTGACTACTGGCAAGGAAAAGTTCATTGGCATTGATGTCAAACCTTTCTTAAAAAAGCGTGTAAAATGGGCGTTGGCATGTTTATCTCCATCTTCGTTGCTAGTTGAAGATTTTGATGGTAGATCAGAACTTGCGAACCAACTTACAAGGATTGTGGCTATGCATTGCACACCTCAACGAAAATGGGAGAACGTCTTCGCTATCCATGAATGCCTAGATGAAATCGATGCGCCGAAGATTCCTGTGAGTGCGTCGGGTTTTACATGGATGAAACAATGGTTTGCATGTGCTATGCAACATCAAATACTAGCATGGGGACCTGATAGGATCATCATCCCTGGGCCGTGGTGCGATTATGGCATGTCGCACGGCCTTCCCATAGGCGTCAAAACATAATTCCTTTTGGTACAATAATTAATTTTTAGAATTTGATCATCCCACCCCATGTCTTGCAATATTTTTGTTGAAGTTGTAGCATTGCCATATTGTAAAGTTGTTGTTTTGTAAGTACAAATTATGTGTATAAAAAACGTGTCCCCAATGTAAAAATTACAAATGTAAAAAGAAGAACAGCTTAAAAGCTTGTAAAAACATTGTTTTGTTGTTTACCCCCACAGTCTGACCTAACATTACAATCAGTTATCCTAGTATCGTTTAATCCTTGGACAAGTACATTAGATTTTCTAAGTGTCAGGATCTTCTATATTTGGGGCAAAAAAGTAAAAGTAATCACAGTACAGTATTCTTATACATACATACTTGAACAGTATCACAAACAGTCCAAAAACGTTGGGAACAAGCAAGAGGGAAGACAAGATGGTGAGTGAGTTGTTTGGGAAGCATGAGACAATCGTGGGGGGACAGAAGATCCCGGATTATTGCATTCCGGTACCTTCGAGGGTAGAAAAGTAAACAAGAAAAAGTATACGAAAAATCTCAAAAAGTAAACGACCATTACAATAAAATAGTTTCTTTTTAATGTTTTTGTTGCGTTTTTCTTTTTCTATTTTTCTTTTTTCAAATTGTCAAGGAGAATGCCGCTAAGATGAAAGCGAAGGCGAACACTATGCGGCGCGTGAATCGCATTACGGAGCAGGTTGTTGGGCAGACGAAAGTCCTTATTTTTCTTTACATCAAAACTACACATAATCCTTGGTACAAAATTCAAAAAATGTATAGAAAGTATGCGTTTGAAATGTGTTTTGTGGTTCTGTAAGGTGAATGATTGTGCGGCCAAGAAGGAGTATAATTGGCAGCAGGTGCATGAGGATCTAGAGAGCGGAAAGTACGCGGGGGTTTATGGGTGGGACAATGCTGCTTACTGGGGTTTGGCCGAACATCGCGCTGGCGTACTTATTTCTTATATTTTTAAAACATGTGTTTTGTATTTTTTGAAGAAATCATTTGTTTTATTGGTACAGGTTGATCTGGCGGAGTTCTATAAGAAGAGGACGGCGGATGAGTGCTTCTTGCCGGAGTGGGAGCAGCTCCTCCGCGATCCTAAAACGCAGGAGAGTACACTCTATTTTTGTTTTGGTCACGTCATTGGTATGTTGTTCGTGTATGGTATGTATCGATTGCATTCGGAAAACGATGTGTAACACATGTTGAAAGGCAGCAAGCTGAAAGGTAGCAAGCGGAAGTTTTCGTTTGAGGTTATTTCCCACGTTTGTTGCCGCGGCGTCAAGCGGATTTCTATAATCCCGAAGGCTTCCAGCTTTAAGGGCAGAGTATGATTTGCGCAGCGGCGCGCGCGGGCGGCGCGGTTTTCCAAAAAAATTTAATGGGACTAAAAATAATCGGTAAGCCTAAAAGCCTAGTCGCTCCAACGTTTTGTTGTGTTTTCATTTTTCTTGTGTTGTTTGCCCCTGTGTGCCTTCCATCGCTGTGAAACGAGGCTGGAAAAACATCGTCATGTTCGATCCCATGGGGATGTTCGGCTTCCCCCCGTCCATCGCCGCCTGCCGCGCCCATCTCACCATTCCTGAGTTGAGTACCTAAGAAACATTTCTACAAAAAAGCATTTTGCATCAAGGATTCAAGTATGAAATGTAATATTGTAAGGTTCGTTGCATCGTGATGGAAAGATCGTCAACTCCAAGGGCGACATCAAAACCTCCAAGGCCAGTGTCTACTACTCCTGGAACATTCCCCGCTTGGCCGAGCGCTTGAGCATGACCGAAGCCGACCTTCGCCAAGGTAACCATTCATTTTCCCTTCAGCAAAATACGCAAAAACGTGATTTATGTGGTTGAAACACTTGTTTTGTGAATGTTTCAGCTTTGTTCAAGTACTCGAAAGACAAGGATGTTTTGAGGGATGACATCAAGACCTACATCCCGGCGGTTGGTGGTTTCACCATCTACGTGTTTGGCGATTTGTTGAAGCTTCGCCAGGAGCAGACTGAGGTACATTCGTTCATTGTTTTAAACATATCTTTTGTAGAAATTGGTGTGTGTAGTGGAATGGTGGTGCTAGATGGTCTTGCATTTATCATTGTACGATTGAAGAATATGCCCCAAACGTTACGAGTAGGTTCGGAAAAGACTTTCAGGAAAAAGTCCATACGGCCACTACTACTGTTGAGCTGATTTTGCGCGGCGGCGCTTTTCCGATACATATGCGCCCACGGATTTAGAAATACGGTCAGCATTGCCATCCCCCAATGCCACGCACTACCGTTTGCGTCATTCTGTGCGTTGTCTTTGTCTTGTAAAATTCTATTCCGCCACCAAAAGACCACGGTCCGCGTCCACGATGAGTGCATTGGTTCTGACGTCTTCGGCTCCGACATCTGCACCTGCCGCCCCTACCTCATCTACGCCCTCCAGCACGCTGTAGAAACCGCTCAGCGTGGTGGTGTCGGCCTTGTTGTCTACTTCCGCAAGGAGGGTCGCTCTCTTGGTGAGGTCGTCAAATTCCGTGTGTACGTTTTTCCACCCAACATGTTTCTTGCACAACTATACGTTTGGTCAAGTATTTTATGATGTAATGATTTTTTTGTATCTAGGTACAACGCACGTGGCAACCAACAGGGTGGTGACACTGCCGAAAAATATTTCCACCAAACAGAATCCATCGCCGGTATCCGTGACGCCCGTTTCCAGGAAATGATGCCCGATGCCTTGCACTGGATTGGTGTTAAGCGCATTGACTATTTGATGTCCATGTCCAACGAAAAGTAAACCACATTCAAGTAAACAAAACATGTATTTGTACGAACGTTTTGTAAGGTTTTTGTTTTGTTGAACAGGTATGAAGCGATCGTAAACAGCGGTATCAAGGTGGTGAATCGTGTGGCCCTCGCCGACGACTTCGTTCCCGACTCCGCCTGGGTTGAGCTCGGTGCCAAGATCGCGTCCGGCTACGATGGCCAGGCCATGGAGGGCGTCACCAAGGACAGCGTTCGCGAGCACCTCAATTCCCTTTCCACCGTATTTTTTAAAGCATTTTTGTTGTATTTTGTAAAAAGGAGCAAACATTTTTTTGTAAATTTTCTTAGATTCGCACACAAAGTAAGAGGCTGCTGGATCTCGGCAAACAGGGCAAGTTGGACAATTTCTCGGTACATATGGACCGCCTTCCTATGGTCGCTGATGAAGTTATCAAGGTAATTTTTGTTCATGTTTACCAATCAGAGCTAATTTTTCTTGTGACCAAACATTATATTGTTGTGAAAAAGGTCATTCAAAAGAACTTCCCCAATCTCGAGTCGATCCCACCACATTCACGTTTCCGCCATTTCAACGCCTCGCAGCTGGCCAAGTTGACTGGGTCCTGGAAATGTGACGGCATTGAACGCGTATGTTCTTGAATTATTAAAAATTATGTTTTTTCGTATCTTACCAGCAAATGTTTCTTGTGGTAGTATTATAAACACATTTTTTGTCAAAACAACAGGCGCGACGTTTGGTGGATTTGTGTTTCGTGTCGGTACTCCTCGATGCCGGTGCCGGCCCAACATGGCGATACATCTCCACTAGCGATGGGAAGGTCTACAACCGTAGTGAAGGTCTAGCAATGGCAACATTCGAAATGTTCATGCAGGGTATGTTCTCGTCTGATACCGCCATGAAACATCGTGTCAACGCCCATGGCTTGACGGGTCTTACGTTAGAAACCGTCGAACGTGGCTTCCAGGTGCATCAAGCTAACCAACTCATTGGTCTAGAAGGTAGGATCGAAATCTTGCATCGCCTTGGTGAAGCTCTTAGTGAACATAAACAAATCTTCGGTGAGGAAATCGCGCGCCCTGGTAACCTTATCGACTACATGTTGTCTAAGCACCCCAACAAGGAGATCCCTGTGACCAGCTTGTGGGCGGCCATGTACGATCTCAGTTTGTGTATCAAATTCAAAGTTGGTAGTGTTGTTTTTGTGTCGCGAAAAGATCGATCACGCAATTTTGTTGCATCTTGTACAATATTCTTCAGCACCGTACTTGTGCGGCACATCGACTTCAGCCCCAAAGGCGAGGGAATTTCGTATGTCGACGCCACACCAGTTCATACCATGTGTATTGCTTTGGCGGCGCGCAGTTTTCCAACAATCCAACAGGAGTTTCAAAAACGGTTTCCAGGCATTATTTTCATATTCGTGTTTCAATGCGTTTCGTGAAGGGTTTGTTGCATGTAAACAAGGATGGAGGGCCTGGGTGAAATCTGGCCCGCTCACTCCTCGTGGACCGCGAACCAGTCCCCTATCTGGCCGGGCGTCCGTCGCGGCGATATTTGGCACCACACCAAACTTAAGCTGTACTCTTTCAAACAATCAAAAACATTTTTCCAACACAAAATCTTTGAAAAGTAATTACGTATGGTTTTTGATTTTGATACAGGCCCACCGGCAAGCCAGGTTCCGATCTGATCCCCTTCCATAAGCTCTCCCAGTGGCTCTGCTACTCTATTATGGAACCCATGGAACAAATTCTAGGCATTAAATTCACAGAAGCAGATGCACTCACCGCCCTGCCTGAATACCGTAACGCCGGCCTCTTCCTTGACCATGGTGTACTTCAACTCCGTGACGCTTCTCTCCTAGATGGCCGCGGTATTTCCGTAGAAAATGAAGCTGTTGTAGAATGGCGCGCACTCACCGTTAGCCTTATGGATGAATTAGCTGATGTGCTACGCAAACGTTTAGGAAAGACACGAGAAGAATTAGATATGAGGAAAATCCTTGAAGGTGGCAGCTGGCGGGCAGGACGTGAAATCGCATTCATCCGCCGTGCCCCCGACGGTCGTCCTCCCCTAAATGTCGTTTCCGATGG
>JACLAD010004354.1_pt1 | contig 11211 bp, 5 predicted proteins | sample 8027901 | NCBI WGS metagenome assembly JACLAD01 (sample SAMN15725071, study PRJNA655200) | protist metagenome | isolation source: fluorescence activated cell sorting (FACS) single amplified genomes of... | place: Spain: Blaines Bay Microbial Observatory, Mediterranean Sea | collected 2016-07-05
TGCCAGTGTATAGTGCTTTGCCTAGTGAAATACAGAGTAGAATCTTCGAACCAGCACCTCCAGGTGGTCGCAAATGTGTCATTGCAACGAATATTGCAGAAGCATCTCTCACTATTGATGGCATTCATTACGTCATCGATCCTGGTTTTAGTAAGCAAAAAGTATTCAATCCTAAATTGGGTATGGATAGTTTGATTGTCGCCCCTATTTCTGCTGCTTCTGCCAAACAAAGAGCAGGACGTGCAGGTAGAACTGGGCCGGGTAAATGCTATCGATTATATACAGAAGCTGCATTAGAGAACGAAATGATGCCTATGTCGATACCTGAGATCCAAAGAGCGAACTTAGGGGCTATTGTTTTACAGCTGAAGGCAATGGGCATTAACGACCTGTTAGGTTTTGATTTTATGGACCCTCCTCCACAACAGACCATGGTAGGAGCAATGGAGTTATTGTATCGACATGATGCTTTGGATGATGATGGATTGTTGACTCGATTAGGTAGAAAGATGGCTGAATTTCCATTAGAGCCAGCATTATCCAAGATGTTAATTTTGAGTAGTGATTCCAACTGCAGTGAAGAGATATTGACCATTGTGGCCATGTTGAGTGTAGAGTCTCCTTTCTATCGACCCAAGGACAAAGCTGCCCAAGCAGATATGAAGAGAGGCAAATTCAGTCACAGTGATGGAGACCATTTGAGTTTACTGATTGTGTACCAGGCATGGGTAGCTGCCAAAATGTCTAATCAGTGGTGTTTCGAGAATTTCATTCAATTACGTAGTATGTCACGTGCAAAGGATGTAAGAACACAGTTGGTAGCTATTATGGATAAATACCACATGCCCATGATGTCTGCGGGAAGAGATCTGATGAAGATCCGTAAATGTATCGTAGCAGGATACTTCACCAATGTAGCCAAAAAGGATCCATCTGAGGGCTACAAGACTATTGTGGAAGGGCAGCCTGTCTATATCCACCCTTCCTCTTCTTTGTTTAACAAGAACCCGGAATGGGTGCTGTACCATGAGTTGGTGCTGACCACCAAAGAGTACATGAGAAATCTCATTGCAATCGATCCCAAATGGTTAGTCGAGCTGGCACCCAAGTTCTTTACACGAGCAGATCCCACCAATGGCAAATTGAGTAAGAGTAAGGCCAAGGAGAAAATTGAACCTTTATTTGATAGATTCAACCCCAAGGACTCATGGAGGTTGAGTAAGCGAAAGTTTTAAGTTGGAGGATGATATCATAGGCAATGGGAAAATCATATCATCTTATTGATGTATATTGTTGTATAGCTTCTTATGAAATGTCACAGAAATAGTGTGGAATTTGCTTTATTCATTATTATAATTCTTCGTTTACATCATCACAATCATCCTACATTTATAAGTTACTGTTTTCATATATATTTGTCTCCTCTTCCGTCTCAGTAAATTCCTCTTGTTGTGGCATGCGTACCAACTCGTATGGTTTCACCACTTTGCCCCATGATTCCTGGTAATAAGGCTGTGCGATCTCTGTATCTTCATGAAAGATGGGTACTGCTTGCGATTTATCCAGCATCGGTGTCTCCATGTGCTTCTTGTCCCGGAACATGTATGCATTCCATAGATCTTCTACTGTCTCGGACTCAGTGAATTGTGCTGTCAAAGTGAGTTTAGCTGGCATCTCCTTGGGGCTACTGCGCACTTCTATAAAGATGTCTCTGTGTCTGTACTCTGCAATATATCCCATGATCTCGTCTCTGTTGCCTGCTGTCATCTCGATGAACATGTCTTGTACGAAATCGGGAGAAATGTCGATACCTGCACTATAGTGTTCCAGGATCTCTCCTACAATATATTTGCCAATCTTAGTGATGATTTCATCGGTCTCTCCACCAGTCAAGGCATTGATGATCGCATACACTGTGTCCAAAGCATAACGAGAACTCACGATGTCGTCTTTGGTCAATTTATAGGCTTGTGCATGGAACAAGAAAAGGATATTATCTAACAAACAGATATCACCAGTAGTTTTCTTGACGATTTCGCGGACAAGAGTGTCAATATCTTGTACAGATGTGAGCATTCTAGGTACCAAATCTGGTTGTAGAGCCAAATGTCTCACAATACAAGTAGAGTATTGCATCAGTGACTGGTCTCTCCACTTCTTATCCTCTTCATTGATTTTATACAAAATAGACATAATATTAGCATCAAGCAAGAACTGTGCAAAGTCTTCGCTTTTCGACAAGACATAAACAAATCTCATGGTGTTATCTTTAGAGCTGGGCTCGGACATCATTTCATAAGTGACAATGCTAGTCACCAGATTCCTGGTGATTTGACTAGGCTCTTGCCAATGCTCGATGATATATGCCAGTATAGTTATAGCATAACATCTACTCGTAAAACTATAACCACCAGCGCCAGAACCTTCTCCAAAGGCGTCATAAATCAAGCTACTGAGTACATCCATATTGATCAACTCGCTTGGTGTGCAATGACCATTCTCAATATAATTCACAAATGTGCCTAAAATATTTTCACATAATTTCTCATTTCCAGAATGTTTTCCATATGCCACAGAAGTGATTTCATTTAGAAAATCTACAGGAATCTTCTTGGTGATCATCTCAGAAGCAGTCACAGTCCATAGAAAGTGCATGGCATTTCCACTACTATCCAAGTCTACGCTCCATACATCTAGACTGTTATTGAAAAGCTTCACTACGTCATAGGTATTAAGCATATCATTGAGCAATTGGCTGGACCTCTCATGCGATACACACAATAGACAAGTAAAAACAATGCGAAGTGTATCGACATTTTTACTCAATTCCAATACATCAAAGGCCACTTTCATAATAGATGACAATTCATGGAATGCATACGCAGCTCCAGCACTAAATTCACGAACTAGATTCTTCAATCCACGACACACTGTATCAATGAAAGTGCTGTTGCCTTGAGGGATGATGTCAGCCAAGTAGCCTATGACATGATGTGCTCTCAAACTGTGACAATCCTGAGAAGACTGTGACAGGTCTAACAAAGTTCGAGCAGCTGCTTTCAAGATGTCCTGGTTTTCTGTCCTACTGATACGAGTCACAGCCCACCACAGACGTCCTTCTAGAAGTTCTGCGCGGTAAGATTCATGTTTCAAACAATTATAAAATGCCTGGCAACATACCACCTTAGTAGAGTCCAAAGAAGTACCCAGCAATGCAATGACAATCAAGTCTGCCAAAGGCATGCTCTGATTCTTGTCCTCTGGTTCAATAGTACACAACTCTACACACCTAGGGAAGGCACACAAAGTTCGCATACATTCCCCTACAATGGCCTTAACTTCGGGGGCTCCTTTTCGCATCAAGTTGATCATGATATTGATGTACACACCATCGCTTAATAACAAATTAGCGCCATGATCAGAACAGCTCAAATTGTACAATACGATGGAGATGGATTCTCTCACTACTTCATCATGAGACAACAAGAGCATTTTACGCAATAGTGGATCCACTGGAGAGATTTCCTCGAGGTTAAGACTCAAGTGTGCCAACACCACGGAAGCCTTGGCAATGATATCCAATGGAGTGTTTTCCTGGACAATAGTGGTCAATACACTCAGAATGCTCTGCATATCTGACTCTGTTAATTCGATTTTGCAGTTGACTATGTATAGCACTAGTCGGATAGTGTTTGGCCACAGTGCTTGATCTGCTTCTCCCTTAATGGTCTTATCCAATATGTCAATGATGCTCTCTTGGTGCAACTCTTGTACGCATTGGTCTACTTTGCATACTTGAATAATGACGCTCAAGTATATATCTCTAATGGCAGGATCAGTATCTCTTTGGTAGTACTCCAACATCTTGAAATGTGTTCTAGCTTCCAGAATGGAAACAAGGCAATCTGGAACACATCCCAGATTGTGAATTGTACATGCAGCTGCTACATCACTTCTTAGTTCAATCATACTGAGACATGTGGGCAAGACTGTATTGCATAAATCCTTGGCATTGTCACCGTGACCCAACAAGTTCTGTAGAGAACGACAGAGACATTGCTGTGCAGCACGGTTATCCGGACACTTGGTCATAAGTTGCAAGATGGGTAACGGAATATTGTCCTGCACATGTAGTCTGCGAATATACTCTTTGGAGATGGGTTGCGAGATATTGAAAAAGTACTTAGCGATGTCCTCCTCCGTATCTTCTGGTAGAGTCTCCCAAGACATGACCAATTTGGACACCAATGCGATAATGTCTCCATCACACATGACATCATTCAGATCTTTGTGACTGCTCAGAATGGTCACTGTTCTCATGGTATATCTCAACACATCTACATCTTTCACTTCCCACAAATTTTGCAATAATGTGTAGAAATTACCGTCTGTGGTAATCGAATGAGCCAAGTGTCCATCTGTAGTGCTCATCAGACTTAGGAAGATCTTAGATATCAAGAGAGCATTGTCATTGAATCCTTCTTCTTTGGCTACAACGGCAGCAGTAGTCATAAAGTCTAAAATATCGTTATTCACTAGTGTGGCATGGGTATTCGTAAAAGAACAAACTGATAACAAGGTAGGCAAGTATACTTCATTCATTAATATGCGATACTCCTCATTTCTGCGATCACCATTATTACTTCCTTCTTCCTCTTCATGCAAATAAGCATTCATCAATTTGCTTAGAATCTCAGTGATACGCAATCTCTCTACAGATGGCAACAAATTGGCCAAAGTGTATAATGTCACCGTCTGTGTGGATCTGTTTTTACTCATCCCATTATGCCCAAATTGTTGAGCACACATATTAAATACACGATCTTCTGTCTCATGATCACAAGAAAAGTAGTAATATAACAGAGCAGATGCATAAGTTGCAGTGGGACCATTAATATGTGGTATGATATTCGCTAATTTATGAAATACATTCATATCTACCATCATGTTTCGCACATTCTCGCGACAACAGATGTTACTAATGGCAATCAACCCATAAGAAGCAGTAGCTAGATCTTCAGATTCGCTCACACTTAAAAAGGTGTTGAGACTGCTTTGTTTGATTTGGTACAATTCGTCTTGACAATTCAAAGAATAGTTCAACAAATGCTCAGCCAAATTGCGATGTTTAAGCAATTTGGCTTCATGGCTTTCCTTGCTAATGTTCTGATTCAAACGAGAATAGGTCGCTAATTCTGCTTTGATGCGACTTTTCCTGGAATCCGTCCATTGTTTGCCTACATCACCACCGACACATTCTTCAATATCCAATGCCTTCTCCATAAAGTTGGTCTTCTCTGGAAAGTTCACAAAACGAGAATGAATTGCCAATTCTGAGGGGGGCACTTCTCGATTGAAATACTGTAACCCATACACGTTATCTAAACCTTTCTTATCTGAAAACTTGGCAGAACGAGAAGGTTTAGAAGTAGCAGGTGGATTTGGATACAATGAACTCCTGTTCTCGTGAGAGGAGGCACCATTCTTGATCAAGGTTTTACCCGTGTCTTCGATGTGCTGCAACAATACGTGTACCATTGAGGTGAGCTCAGTATGCATCTTCCAGAAATTTCTTCGTTCTATGAGGTGAGAGGGGAGATGAAGAGAGAGATGTTTGGTTAAATAATGGAATCTGCACAGAAAGAAAAGAGCCAGAAACCATGTAAGTATCTGCAATATTGTAGACCTACCATGAAGTTTCCAAGCTCTGGCCAGCTTCTTCAGTTCTTCCATCGTGACAGGTGCTGTTTTGGGATTCGCTCCAGGATTGAAACACACATACTCTTCACAAAAGGGACGTAAGCTCTCCAGTTCAGCACGCCTCTTCAATTCTTCTAGATTGCGCTGCAAGCTCTCCGCTGCGTGAGTAGGCTTCAACTTGCTCATAATCTATCAGCCTGAAATCTAAAGGATCCAAACACCTTATTTCAACGCTCAATTGTGGCGATAGATTGACTCAATTCGATATTATTTGCCTATTTTAAGCAATAAAAAAGACGTAAAATGTCCCTCAACTTTTCAAATCTAAAGTCAACGACGTCGAAATGGCGATATCGACGATTTTTGGTCAGCAAACAGAAAAGTTAGAGAGTGTCACTGGGGGTGGGAAAACAGAAAAAAACTATCCGGAACGAAGGAAAAAGATTCGACGGCATTCCCGCTCGACTGTTCGCATAAAAGTGAAGAAATGTTCAAAAAACTGACAAACAAGATTCTAGGCTTTGGTCCTTCAAAACGTGGACCTCTCCAAGATATTCCTGTCTTCGAAGATATTGACGTGATCGGTGCTCCGAAGAATGTATATGATGTCGATCAAAGACAGCCCTTTGGTGGCCAAGATGTAGATCTCTTGGACGACGAGATGTTCGATAGCTCTAACAAAGGTCCTACTGGTCGTCGGAAGTCGTTCAGTAAGGCTGCTGTGGAGAAGGAGAACATTCCAAAGATACCTCGCAGCAACAACACTTTGCCGTCCTTGGAGCAACAAGAAGCCATTTTCAAGCTGAAATCTGCTTTAAATGAAAAACAGAATGCTAAAAATGTGAACAACGCGAATACTGTCAAGGAGAATACGACGAAGAATACAGGTAATATTGCTAAAGAACATCATGAAAATGAAGATGGTAAAGACAAGAGATTTGAAAGTGCTCGAAGTTTGTCGCGTAAAGTATCCTTTTCTGAGCTCCCAAAAGAAGAGGAAGAGATAGATCCCTTTGCAGAAAGTGTCTTTCTCAACAAAATGAATACTACAGTGGAAGCACCAAGAAATAGATCTTTGACAGATGAAGAGAAAGAAAAACGAGATTATTTGTTCTCCAAAGTGAGACATAATCACGTCGAAGTGGTGAATTCCTATTTAGAAAAGAATTACACTGCCTACAAGGAAGGATGGAGTATCTGTGATAATGGAAATACACTGATCCATGTAGCTGTACAAAACAATTTGAAGAAGATGTGCAGCACTTTATTGAAACATGACTTCCCTTTAAATAAGGAGAACAAGAAAGGCATGACCCCCCTAGATTACGCCGAATTGTATCACTTCACCGCTCTATCAGATTGGCTTCATCGTAAGGGCGCTATCAATGGCTCCAATGTGGGCAGACTTTAGACTTTTGAGATAGAGAGAGAGAGAGATAAGTGAATCCAAAATGGATTTCTTGCAAATTTACAATCACAGCAATGGTTTACTTAATTTGTATATATACGTTTATAAATCACATTCTAAGACAACAATTCGAAATCTACAATACCACCTGGACACCTCCCGCGATGTACTCATATTCTACCTATTCCGAGGTTGGGATTTCCAAGGTGATGTGTTCGAATGCTTCCGAGCACTTGGCCATGACTGCGTTATTATCTGGCAGCCTGGCGACACACATTTTGCCCTTGGCCAATTGACCATTCTCTAATGACCACCCCAAAGCTCCTGAATCTTTGCAAGCTCCTCTTGACACACCAGAACCTTTGCCTACTAGACAATAGCTCTGCTCTGTGGGTGAGAAATTGAACATGTATCTATTGGATTTTCCCCACAAGAACTTGATCCCTACTCCCCAATACAATGTGCGTTGTCCTGTCCCATCACAAATTCTAAATCTATTTCCATCGAAACAAGTTCCATCGGCTGCTTTCAATAAATAGCCTTTATCATGTACATGAGAATTCACATATTTCAAAGGTGCAAATTCTCCCTTTTTGCAACTTTGTGTAGAGATGGAGTTTTTATAAGTTCGTTTACCTCTCACAATACATTGTCCACGTGAACTTAGACGCACATTGCTTTGTCCGACAAACTCAAATTCCCATGATTGAGCACCGTCTTTATTACACACTCCATAACCCAATTTGTTACTTCCAAAAAGTCCTAAAAAGGAAGTCTTCCTCTCTAGACAATAAGCACTTTTTGGATGGTAATTCAACAATGACACCAAAGAATAAGTCTTACGGCCTGCACGACGTGTCAACATCCACAGGGCCTTCTCGTCACAAGTACTAAACCCTTCGGCAGTGAAACAAGTGCCATCGTTTGCATCGCGAAGCCAAAAAGGAGTGTTTCCACGAACATCGTTGGGATCGCTCTTCGTCTGCTTCTTGCGAGATGCAGTCGTCGCAGCAATTGCAACTTGCAAAAGGGCGAAGAGGCCAAGCAATACTAAGACTAATCTCAACACCATCTGGGAAGAATATTCAATATATATATATATATAAGGTACAATCGGACGTAGAAGATAGATACACTGTCGGTGTAGACCTGAGGCAAAGAAGGTTGCTGTCTGCGTGTGGTGTTTGGAGTGGCGGAGTGCCATTCTCGGGTAGAGCCTTTCCTTTTGTGTGAACGTCACAATGCGCCCAATGCTGCTGTTATTGGTTAAATTAATACTATTGGTGATGATATCTATAGCGAGTGTTAAGGCCTTCTTCTCGTCTGCCTCAAGATTTCGTGGAAGTACAATACATCATCGCGCTTCCTCTCGCTTGCTTTCGAGTGAAGTCTCAGCTGATCCTGTGGACTTCTTGACGGTACCTACAGATGGCAGTCTGCACTTTGGAGACTATACTACTATCAATAGTGCAGCGAAAGTGACAGAGCGACGCTACATAGATGTGAGAACCCTGGGCACCAATGAAGGTCCTGCAGAAGGCGACCTTGTCTGGATTCGTGGTCGCCTCAGTAATGTGCGTGCCAAAGGTAATTCTTGTTTCACTGTGATTCGTTCGAACTCGTTCTATACTGTGCAGGCTTTGCATTTCAAGGACAAAGAGCAGGCCGACTTATCTAAATCTATGATCAAGTTCATTGGCAATACTCCCCTGGAAAGTATTGTGGATATTTGTGGTACAGTTGCATCTGGTAATGTCAAAAGTGCAAGTCAATCAAATGTAGAGATTCAAATCAATAAGTTCTTTGTTGTCTCTAAATCTGAAACTGTATTACCATTTTTGTATGAAGATGCGTGTCGTCCACAATCTGAAATCGATGCATCTCAAGATACAGAACGTCCCTTTGCAGGTGTTAGTCAAGAAGCCCGTTTGAATAATAGATGGCTAGATCTACGAGTGCCAGCAAATAATGCTATATTGCGCATTCGATCGGGAGTGAGTCACTTCTTCCGTGAAGCCTTGATGAATGAAGGATTCATGGAAATCAATACACCCAAGCTTATTGGAGGTGAAAGTGAAGGTGGTGCAGAAGCATTCAAGTTCGATTACTTCGGTAAAGATGGTGTATTAGCACAATCTCCCCAGTTATACAAACAAATGGCTATTGCTAGCGATTTGGAACGCGTGTTTGAAATAGGACCCGTCTTTCGAGCAGAAAATAGTAATACAAGGAGACATCTATGTGAGTTCACTGGTTTAGATTTCGAGATGGCCATTACAGAACATTATGATGAGGCATTACTCGTCATACATAAACTTTTCAAGCATATTTTTACAGGTTTGGAAAAGAAATATAGCAAGGAGATTGAGATGGTGAGACAGCAATTTCCTAGTGAACCTTTGCAGTTCACAGAAGAGCCACTCATCTTACATTGGGAAGACGCTATGCAGATGTTACAAGATGCAGGTCATGAAGTGTCCGTCATGGATGACTTGACAGGTGCTTTGGAGTTAGCTTTGGGGGCTATTGTCAAGGAAAAGTACCAATCTGATTTCTTCATTTTGGACAGATATCCTTCCTCCATCAGACCTTTTTACACTATGCATTGTGCTGACAATCCTGACTACTCGAATAGTTACGATGTGTTCATTAGAGGACAAGAAATCTGCTCAGGAGCACAGAGGTGCCATGTGCCTGAATTATTAGAGAAGCAAATCTTGGGGAAAGGGATGGATTTAGAACCTCTACAGTCTTACATCGACTCCTTCAGACATGGCTGTCCACCGCATGCTGGAGGAGGTATCGGCCTTGATCGAGTAGTGTTCTTGTTCCTGGGACTAGACAATATCAGAAAGGCTTCCATGTTTCCTAGAGACCCAAATCGTTTGGCTCCATAGATCTCCCCTATCACACAAAAAACTGTATACTATATTTGAAGAGATGTTCATATGAGTTCATTAACTATACATTCTTATTATTACAAATTTGTATATATACTATACATTTTAGTTATCATCTTCATTATTTATGTGTCTTTTTCATTTACGGGTACTCTTATATCCAGTTGATGTGTTGATAGGAGCTTCTTCTGGCTTGCTCATATCATTTACAGAGGCAGTCTTGCGATAGTTACGACGGTCTCTACGGAGTCTACCCTTAGCCTTCTCTTTAGCCTTTACAACAAAAGTGCCTGAAACTTCGTGAATTTTCTTGATCAGGGCTAGAAACTCATCTTCAGTACTTGCTCTATGCTTTTGACGCGATCCTTTGAAACCATACATCAAGAGGGCCTTATTTGATCGATGCAAATTGCGTGCGAGATAGATGCGACGTCGCACCAAACGTTCAATTTCATCTGTGTTACCATGTAACAAGTCTGACGCATGCTGGTTCTTGAACGTGCTCATCAACTTGTTCTCTCGTGATTCCTCTTCTGCCATATCTAACAAATGCTGTTTTCTGCGACGAATGATATATTCTTCAATATTTTGTGTTTTCATAGGTCCTCTCACTTGCATACGCATGGCAATATCCACTAGTGACTGTTCCTGCAATACTCCTTTTTTGCGATGTCTATTAAGTAGTTCTTCCATTAGCCCCACTTTGTCCGTCCATCTCTGGTTCTGTTTCTCCAACTCAATCTTCAACACCTTGTTCACTTTGAGTCCAGCCAACATATTGTTGTCTATACCTACTCCCTTTTGAAACGCTTCTCTCTGCTTCAATACAGTGACAATGTACTCTGTCTCTACTTTATCCCAAAGTTTTGCGAGGGCAACTTGTCGTGCTCTGAAACAAGCAATGTAATCTCGCACTAATCGTTGAATACGATGAGCACTAGACACAAACTTATGAATGACAAACTTGATGCGATTCTTACCTTGAAACAAAGTAAAGAACCATTTGATTTTTCGCATGGCCAACTTCTTCCGTTTACAACGAATCATCATGGATAAAATCCAAAAAGAGGATTTGACCTTGACCATGAAATTTTCTTTAATCCTCTTCCGAATTTTCTTTTTGATGAAGCTACGAAGACAATGCACGAGAGTAGTGATAGCCCACATCTCTTGTCGATTCGCCTTGACTCTTTCAATGACTAA
>JACLAD010014774.1_pt1 | contig 11208 bp, 2 predicted proteins | sample 8027901 | NCBI WGS metagenome assembly JACLAD01 (sample SAMN15725071, study PRJNA655200) | protist metagenome | isolation source: fluorescence activated cell sorting (FACS) single amplified genomes of... | place: Spain: Blaines Bay Microbial Observatory, Mediterranean Sea | collected 2016-07-05
ATATGAAAAGGTGTCCATTTCTGCGCGTACTATTCCTACGAATACTATAGCAAAAAGACTTAAAGCGCGCAAAATGACAGTAACAGATTTTATTACTCTTAATACTTGGTGGTATAAAGGAGATGGTTGTGAATTATATGAAAATGACGGTGTCAATGGATTAATGGCGGCAGCTGAAAATGGTCGAAGCAATATTGTAGAATATTTATTATCCTTGGATGGAGTAGGTGACTTAATTCCTGTTGTTGATTCTTATGGACGCACGGTATTGCATTTTGCAGCTGGTAGTAAAAAATGGCGCGGCGGAAGTATAGCAAAGATATTACAATTATTATTAACACATGACAAATGCACATTAGATGCTGTTCTTAATTTGAAAATGGTACACCAGGGTAATGTATGGCATGAAGCGGCGGGAGAAACGGTATTAGGTTGTTTAGAATCCAGAGGAAGAGGTCGCAATAAATATAATCCAGAATATAAACTGTTAAAACAGTATGGCGCTTTAACATGCTATGAGATCGAGCAGAACGCATATGCAGAAGCTCTCCGTACCGGTGATGCTTGTGCAGTACATCGTTATCATGAAGATGAAGATACAACTGTATTTATAACTTTATGTGTCGAAGGAAAATTAGAGGCAATAAAATGTTTATATGATAATTATAATAAATTAAAAGTGGGGCTACCACAAGACATTGCCTGTAGCAACAAAAAAGCTTTTATAAATCAATTAGGTCGTTGCCCAAACTACGCTTGTGAAAATAAACACTCAGGCTTAATGTTCGCTGCGAAGAATGGGCATTTGAATGTTGTTAAATATTTGCTAAGTTTAAAGGAGATTGATTTAAATGTAGTTGATAATAACGGGTACACTGTATTGGTGTATATATGTGGAAATAGTGTGCAAGAACATCATCAAGAAATTTTAACTGCCATATTAAATCATAAGCAATGCACATTGGCAATGATCAATAAGAAATTTTATGCCAACAATAGTCATGGACAAACCGTTTTAGATTTTTGTTTACAACGTCAATATACAAATAAAATACATATGAATGCTCAAGCAGAACTTTTAAAAAGTAAAGGTGCAAAACATTCTCGATGAATTAAGATTTCACAAAACAGTTGTATGGTAGAGAAAAGGACAAAAAAAGCGTGTGGAAAAAAAAGAAAAAGAGAAGGTCCATACCGAGAATCGAACTCGGGACCACACCCACCCTAAGAGTGTATCATACCACTAGACCACATGGACTTTGTGCGTTAAAATACATATATATATATGACTTTCGTCATAATGTTGTCTTACGAGTTGAAATTTATTACTAAAATTAGTATTTATACTTTTTTTTAAATAGCATGGGAATATCATGTAGCATAAACACAGCATTCTCTGCCTTATTATTCTCGTAATTTTTTTTTTACACAGCAGGATTATTTGACATGTTGTTGTGCACACATACATATTAATTAAATCACTTTTAGGTACTGATTTCTTCTTTCGCAGGTACTGTTGACAGTACCCATTTAGGTTTTTAAACGCTTTAAGACGTAATGTTATTTAATGCTATTCCATTTTTTAAACGATTTAAAATCTAAATGGGTACTGTCAACAGTACCTACTTCTTTGAAAAAACTGTACCTATTTAAATTTTTTAAACGTGTATCCCTATCTCTAAAAAATAGAACGTATCATAATGTAGGTTTATATGAATAAGGGTGTATATTATAACTTAATTTTAAGAATAAACATAATACTACCAATCAACATTACAACCATCAAATTCACAATTGCTCGGTTCATCACCAACATTACGAGCTCGTTGATGGCTTGATGGTGGTATTACCTGCTGTGTGGTGGCTTTCCATCATCATGGCATTTTGGTGATAAAAATATTTAAAATAGCATTAAATAACCTTGTGTATGGAGTTTTATTAATGGAAATCAATGTTTAAACAGAAAATTTGGGAATGCTGGAATGCATTTATTCAATAGTGAATAGTGAATAGTCATAATATTTTATAACGTATTATTATAGGATTTTTATTATCAACATTCTGTAATATTTTCATCACCAAAGCACCACCAAATATTAACTATTTTGCCAATAGTAATCCATTATATTTATAATATACCAACTTCAGGATCAGACCAAATGCCTCAAACCACCAAACAAATGGACACCAGTTGCCACACGATATCTAGGCATTTTTACAAATTTTCATACCAACGGGGGCACATTTCATCATCTAAAACAACAATACACCAACATGTTCAAGAATCTTATAACAGCCAGCATTAACTTACACCAACTGAAACAGATAATCTCTGTATTCTTATCAAAGTTCCGATATCATGTATGCATTCAGCCGTTAACAGATGAACAGCTGCAAACACTGCAAACACTGCAAACAGGCCTATATAATATGATATGCAAGAAAGCCAGAATGACTAGAGGACGCCATATCTTCATTAATGCCACCAATTCTCATTTCGGTTTGAATATTACATGAAGAACAAACACTCGCGTTATTACGTATGTATGAACGCATACAAGTTCGCAACGTACAGAATCTCAACATTCTTCATCAGGAGATTGCGGAGATTGAGTCACTCCAAATAATATTATTATTGATCGTTTGAAGTAGATGTATTAGATATCTGTTACTTATTATCGTATCTCATGTTAAAAGTTAACATCCACGTGTATAAATTGTTATAAAATATCACTCTTATATAGATATATTTGTATTTTTAGTTATTTGACTAATATGTATGTGTGTAAATGTTATATATTGTGTGTAAAATTCTTTTTAAAATGATGTTTCGTTAACATAATGCAATATTTTATGTAATATAATAAAGTATTTTTATTGTAATTTTTGATAAATCTAAAAGTGAATATCTAAATCCATTTTGATCGAGGAATATATTATATATTATTTAATAATACCTTCAATTCAATAAAATGCAAATATACAAAGTGCCAAAATGTCAAAAAAGTCAGGATATGCGTGAAACAGTGCTATTTCCCTGCTATTGATCTAAATAGGAGTACTACCTAAGTAAGTTCTTCTTAATTCTTTCCGAAGAAAAAGTGAATCGAGCGTAGGTCGATTTTTAAACTTACAAGGGAATAGCACCGCCAGGTGCTATTTCCCCTGTGTACAGTCATCAGTACCTACTTCTCTCATAAATCAGTACCTATTAGCGACAGAGAGATAATTAATTAATCCCCTGTCCAGAAGCGTTCATGGGTGTATCAATTTATTATTTATTATTTTAAGTATTTTATTTAATTTATTTATTTGTATTAATTTAGTATATTTTTTTGTATTTTTATTTAATTATTTTATCTATTTGAATTTTACTTATTCAGAGTGCAACGCTTCAAAGGGTCTCTCACATAATTAATGCAAAAAACGCCAAAAAAAAATGTTACCATGGGAATAGGCTTTAATTTAAGGTCAATTTCTAAACTTGTGCTTGTTACAATATTGAATTATAAAATTGTTCCTATGAACGAAATTTATTTTTTTTGATAGGTGTAATTTGGTATGTTTGGCTTGTTACATTATACATGTAATTGTTCCTATAGAACATTTCGGTATTTTATACTTGTTACAATATGAAAAATCGATTTTTTGAAAATACATATAGCACATTTCGGTATTTTATACTTGTTACAATATGAAAAATAGATTTTTTCAATGTCACGTTTTTTTTGTCCATTACACAGCATGGTTTATTTTTATTTTATAGTTGCTAAAATATGAAAAAAAAATCTATCAAATGTAACCCCATGTAATAGCATTACGATGATTTTATTGTACTTGTTACAATATTATTTTTTGTATTTTATTGCAGTATCAAAAAGAAATAACCAATTGCAGGTGGATACCATTGCTAACATAGAGTTACCATTAAATTAAACGACTTTTACGATGAAATAGCATTATTATTGTAATTACCTGCTAAAATATGATAACATGACAATATCAGTACCAACAAATAGAGTATTAAAACATCATCATTTCGATTCCGAAGAACAAAAGCTAGTTTTTTTTCGGTATTTTACCTTAAATATATTTAAAGTTTTGTTGCCGTCAGAATTTTGAAACAAAATATTTTGCCTTTCTCCTCGGATTTTATGTCGATAAAGCCATATTGATAGGTACTTTTATTTAACTCTATCAATTGCATACTCCAGAATATTTTGTGAAAATTCTCTATTTCTATCCTTAAATTAATTTCTGGACAGGGGTTCCAGCCTCATCGGGCCTTTCAGGTTAATAACCATCATGCCCAAAGGCATGCAAGGCATGCACCCATCAAACAAAACAGAAATAAATACATATCTTTCTCCAATTCAACATTCATCTCTTCTAGATTTTTTAAAACCATCCACCCATCCAATTATTTATACATACATACATACACACGCACACATAGATTACAATGAATTCATTAAATATATTCAATGAAGAATCCAATGAACCAATTGATTTGATGGATTCATTACATGTTATGCTATCTTCGGATCACAAAGAATTAGATGGTACAACAATAAAAAAAATTAGTGGCAATAATATCGATGAGGTTGAGATTATATTAAGTGGAATAGAACAATTTGCAGGGGAAAGGCAAACAGTTAATGATATTGTAAATATTCGTTTCAAGCAAATTAAAGAGGAAGGTTTGTATATTGGGTTTAAAGACGACGTAGAAGTGCTTTTATTTTGTATAAATTCGAAAGCGAAAAAGATAAGATTACTCGCTTTAAGTATTATCAAGCAATTTTTCCATTTAGAGGTTGGTTGGAATGCAGATGATTTAGATGAACAACGATATCATGCATTGTGCATGGGTTTTGCTACGAAAGGACCAAGAATCATTACGGACTTGTTAGTGCAAAATTATGCTGATGAAACCGACTTATTGTTAGAAATTGTCGTCTTTTCCTCTGCACATTTATATATAAGACGACAATACATTGATTTGATTTTAAAGCCTTTAATGTTGTATGTAGTGCCTGCAAATGTGTTGCATCATCGTATACTAGCTTTAACGGCATTGAAACATTGCATGTTGCAAATAGAACAACCATGCACTGCATTTACTGTTCAAGGACCTCATGTTCAAGATATTTGGGAAGTCGTAGATAGCTCTTCTGGTTCCCATTCGCCTTTTTTCTGTTGCAGAGTATGTACATTTTCCTGTTGGAAATATGGCAGCAAACAATATCGTGGCCAACTATTTATGACATGTGAATGTTCCACGAGGCAGAAAAAATGCCTTCATGTCCCGAATCAAGGTGCCGAACGAGCCTTTGGGCAAAACGTCTTAGCAGCTTTTGCCCATACATTCTCTAAACCGGAGACATCGATTGAATTGTATATTGCCGCATGTGATCTGATTACTGCAGCGGCAGATTCAAAGGTAGTTGATATAACTGGTATAGGACTTTGTAATTTTAATGAACATGGAAAAAAAATACCTATGTCGCCATTAAGTATGGCGAAAAATAGACGTGAAATTATAATTAATTATGAGGTTGGTTTGAACTATCCCCATCAACTCCAATCACATTTATTGGTCGATTCTACAAACGTATTACAAATATTATTTTGGTTGACAAAATTGCCAGTTGATATGGAAACAAGGGCACCTTGGACCTCAAAATTACCTGAAGATAAGTTACCATTCCCATGGTGTTTGCACCAAGCTGCTATTAACAGCAGTGAATTACGGTCATCTGCTACACGCGCTTTGTGGACATTAGCATCCCATGATAGTTCTGTTTCGCAATTTTTTTTACCAGTAAGACACCAACACATACAATCATGGAGTAATAATAATAGAACATCTGAAGCTAGACTTGGCAATGATGAAGACGAAGAGAGTGGCATTGAAGATGATGAAAGTAGTAGTGATGATGAAATTCATGAAGATAGACATAAAAAACACAATAATTTAGATGGTAATAATTCAGATGCTTCCTCTGAAGATAATTTCGATAAAACATTTGATGATGAAGATTTAGCATTTCATAAAAAGGAGGTAGAAAAATATAAATCACAATCAAAAGAAATAATAGAAAATATAGATGATGAGGATATTAAAATGAAATCAAACGAAGATGATGCAGCACCACCAGATTTTGATACAGAAAAACGTATTAGCGTCAGTCAGATATTAAAATCCCATAATAAAGTAGCAAAGAATATTATCTCTCCCCCATTTATTTTCGTAAAGTTAATCAAAATGCGAAGTAAAACAACCGGTATATTGGATAATGCATTTGCAATGTATTTAAAAGCGGCAAATGGCAACATTATCAGAAATGCAGTAGGTCATTACGCAAAAACAACTGCATTTTTTTATACAGTAGATGGCAGGGAGCCATTGTGGGAATTCCAAAATTTACATGAAGAAGAAACTAAGAAGCAAATTGTGCCAAATTTAACAACACGTCTATATACAGGTAATCCAATTAAATTTACTAAACATGGTTGGGTGACTATCAAAGCAGTAGCTGTGGAAGTTCCTAGTCATTGGACAGGATTGCAAGATGAAATAGATCGAGTGTTCCATGGCAGAATGGAATGTCGTCTGGGTAACCAATCTAAAATTACATTTAAGAAAAAGTACTTGAAAGCGTCCTTAGCAAGAAATAAAACACGATTTAAAAGCGCTATGAAACGATTAAGTATTATGGGACACTTCAAACTTTTAGGCAAGACTGCTTCTATACGAGGCGAGAAGATGAAAGGCAAAGGAAAAACAAATGACTTGGATGATAATGATGATGGAGATGAAAGTGATGATCCAGATCATTTTCACAATATTGCGGAAGATGAAATGAAGAAAAGATTCCAAGAGATTTTAAAAAAGAAAAAAGAAGGCGTTATAGAAGATACTTCAAATAACAACAAGATTGTAGATGGCCCTCAGAAAGAAGTTACCATTATCGATTCTTTATTAGCAAACATTGAAGACGATATCGACGGTGAGACAGCGTTATATGCTGTTATGACATTAATTGAAGCTGCATCTCGGTCTCCGGCAGATATGGTGGTATTGAATAGTTTCACTTTAATACGATCCCATCATTTAGCTGACTACATTATATCAAGAGTAAAAGCTGTTGTTCGACATGGACATGCAATTCCGTCTGCGAAATCATTAGCAACAAAAGAAGATGGAGAGGATCATACGATTGATGAAGCAACAAGTGGTTTGAGCAGGGAATTTGGTGCTGGAACTATCACACCAATGTTGACAAAAATTGAAGAGGATATGGGAAGATCATCGCAAAGACATGTTTCGCAAATGTTTCTTCGCACAACGAGTGCTCTGTTATACCGCAGTAATGATATTTTAAGAGCATATGTACATTTAATGACACGCCCAATGCTTTCAATATTACAACAGACCCCAATTGGCGTTGTTAGAAAAGACATAATAACAGCATTTGGCTTCATTGGACTCTGTGCATATGATGATATATTAAAATATGTTGTAAGTCATGGAGTTATACGTTATATCTTGATTGAAGCGCGATGTCTATACTCTGAAAATCATACTCGGTCACGGCGAGGTAGGGCAGATGGTGACCTATTAAAAGCTTGTGTGAGGACATTAACAATTTATTCGTCACAAGATTGTTTAAAAGATGAATTTAGAAAAAGTGGTGGTTTGATTGACAAAGAAGCGTGTATCTCAAGCGCATGGGAAATTGAAGAAGATAATCCAGATTTTGGGTATTATTTACCTAGGTTCTTTCGTCAAATATTGAGACGAAGACAAAATTTGCTGATTGATGAATTAGAACATTTAGCTACGCTTGGTGCTGCATCTTTGCTCTCATCAAAATCAAAGTTAGTCAGTGAATATGTTCGGGCAGAACTTGACAAGAAAAAAAGGTCTCCAGCAACGGTCTTAACATTAGTTGGTTCTCAAAAAGCGAATGATGATGTAGATTCGTCGTCCTCAGACGAAGATGATGCAGAGGAAAAGATCATTCCATTATATGAAATGTCCTCAGAGAATGATTACGCTGTCGATTTAGAATCTATAGTGCTGGTAGTTGAAAATGTCTTGAAACAAAATGAAAAGTTGATGCATTGGATGGCATTAGCTGCTGTTGCTACCATTGCTAAATATGCTAATATTCGTCATCGAATCGTAAACAATAAAATGATAATGACATTTGTGAATAATTATTTAACAAAGGCCGTCCGTCATCCTGTCGGTACATTAATTTTTCCAGTATCCTGTATAACAAATGCTTGTTCAGTTGTATGTCATTTGACAAAGGCACCGCATGATATTGTTCTATGGCTAAAATTTGAATCCCAAAAGCGACTTAGACTTGATAGCAGTGGAAATCCAGCAATAATTCCAGCAATAAAAGAAGGATCAAAACCACTACATATAAAACATAGTGATGATAGCGTATCAAAGATAGATGATCCTAATAAATCATCATTTATGCTAGATAATAATACAAAAAAAGGCGGTAATATTCAAGCCCGCGATAACCAATCGAATACTAGTAATAGTACTAATAATAAAAGTAATTATTATAATGAGGAATCTTTGGTAAAAAAAGAATCTAATTGGGGAATTAAATTTCATCATGGAGATTCCATTATCTTGTCCACAAAAGGAATAAAATTACCAAATGAATTTACTATATCAGTGTGGATAAGGGGTGGAAAATGGTTGAAAAAAGGACAAATATATACTTTGATTCAATCAATCAATGGAGATAAAATTATATGTACAGATGAAAAGGGAAGGATTGGTACTTTACGCGCTGGAACGGTTGATGGAGATGATTTATTTGCAAAATGGTATTGCCCTGGAGTATCTTTGATCAAAGAGATGGAGTCTACACCAGATAAAAATTCTGTTTCAAACAGTCGTGTTAATAAATCAGTTGAAGAAGACATGTCTAAGCCTGAATGGCATCATTTATGTATGATGGGTTATTCCAGACAAAGATCTGATCAACTTGCCGATCAACCAGTTTGTGATTTCTTTTTAAATGGAAAAAAAATTGGCGCGACAATATTAAATTATAGACCAACATCTAAAATATTATGTATCGGTAATACATATGATGGTGGCGAAGCTTGGGGTCCATTAGCAGATTTTAGATTATATCCTCAAGCTTTCGGGGACAATTTGAAAAGATGGCCGGAGCATTTGCGTTTAACTCCTCCATTGAAACCATTTCCAAAAATTAAAGGATTTATTGTTCCAACAAATGTACTAGGAGGTGAGGCATATCTTGAAGGAAACAATAGTGATAATGATGAGGAAGAGTTAAAAACACGTTCCGATAAAGGCAATGATAAAACGGTGGAGAGGGAAGATATAGAACATAAATTTCACAATGATAGAATCTTATTGAATTATCGGGAGAAGCTGGAATATGTACGCTCAAAAGTTTTATCGAATAACTGCATACCAAATATCATACCTTTGCTATCTAGTCCTAGCGTTAAAACTCGTATATTGGCATGCGAGGCTATCTCAAACATTGCGTTGTATGCTCCAGGAAGATCTTTGTTGATTGCACAATGGGTATACAAAACAGAAGAAAGAAAGAAAATAAACGCATACGAAATGGAACGTGCAAATTTACAAGAAAAAATAATGAATTATAATGGAATAATTGAAACATTGCAATTACAAGTATTAAGTAAGAGCGATAACAAGAAAGAAATGGCACATGATATGGATTTATTGAAAAAATATCAAAAAACTATGTCAGTGTTACAAAAACGTGTCGCACAATTGAAAAATAATCAAGAATTTGAAAAAATGATGAGTAGAAAAAGATTGATTGATTCATTGTTTTATACTTCATCATTTGATACTTCAAAGGAAGTTAGACGTTGGGCTAGTTCTGCTATATTGAATATGTATTAATTTGGGTGTGTTAAAAATATTTTTTATTGTACAGACACACGCATATGTTTTATTTTTATTGAAAAAATAAATTTTAAGAGGAGAAACATATGATAGGACGTTTATCATATACTGATGATTGAGTAAAAGTTACCGACTTCGTAAAAGAGAAAGAAATATTTTTGTGTGTCGTGGCACTCACACACACACACACGTTTAGTTTTTTACTTCGTAGAAAAATTAAAAAAAATACGAGAGCGTCGAGCAGAGAAAGTTTTATGTACGGGGGTGCACCGCTTACTTTACAATCTTAAATTTTTACATGTGTAGTAATACTCTCGTATATTTATTTTAATTTTACTAGTAATTTAAAATTAATACGAAGCGTATAATAAAAAAATATATAATATTTTCGTATTTTATTATTTTATAAAATTTTAACACATTTAAGGATATCATATTTTGCAAAACATTTCTATACCATATATGTACGTATTATATTATGATGTATGCATTTCTTTTTTTTTTTACTTTTCCGGGGAATCGACAATATACATATTTAATCTTCAATCAAATATGTAAATCCTCCCTAAATATTATGGAAAAAAACAAGATCATCGGCTAGGTGAGCTTTTACCTCACCTACTACCTACTCTATTGGATTTACAGTCAAGCATTTGCATATTTTTACACAAAAAATAATATATTACGTCTTTCATTTCTTCAAGTATTACAAAATAATTCTACAAAACCTATGTCTTTAACTTTAACAATATTATTAGAAAGTACGGAACGTCTTTTTTGCACTAGTGGTTGATTTTCCTGATGAAGCTTCAACTTTAAGAACATTGAAACGAACAGTTTTTGACAAAGGTCTACATTGTCCTACTGTTACTACGTCACCTTCTTTAATATCTTTAAATGCTGGTGAGCAATGTGCTGCTACATTTTTGTGTCTTTTCTCATAACGACGGTATTTAGCTTGGAAGTGTAAGTAATTACGACGTACAATAACAGTTCTCTTCATTTTGGTAGAAATAACAATACCTTTAAGAATACGGCCACGGATGGAAACGTTACCAGTGAATGGACATTTTTTGTCAACATAGGTACCTTCAATAGCTGCTTTTGGGGTTTTAAATCCAAGACCAATGTTACGGTAATAACGTGAACCTGCTTTGGATTTTTTAATCAAAGATGCTTTTTTACCAACGAAGACTGCGTCTTGCTTTTGGAATGCTTTTTCTGTCTGTTCTGCCATGATTGTTTTAGTTATCAGTTCT
>JACLAD010006035.1_pt1 | contig 11203 bp, 19 predicted proteins | sample 8027901 | NCBI WGS metagenome assembly JACLAD01 (sample SAMN15725071, study PRJNA655200) | protist metagenome | isolation source: fluorescence activated cell sorting (FACS) single amplified genomes of... | place: Spain: Blaines Bay Microbial Observatory, Mediterranean Sea | collected 2016-07-05
TGCTTCGGTCTGGTGCTCACGCGCCTGCCGTTTCGCATTTGCGGACCCGTGGACCCTACATATACCCTCGTGCGTTATCTCCGACACATCGGTCCTGGCTGGCTCTTCTACCCAGTCCTCGGCCTTGGCACGCGCGCTCTCTCGGACCGCCGCTGTGTAGTCACTGTGTCGGTGGTGGTGGATTAGCCGCAGTTGGCGGCGCTCCTTGTGCTGATCACGCAGGAGCCGACTTCCGCTCTGGGGCGCGGGACCAGAGTGACTGGCGAGGTGGATAGTAATTCACCTAGGGAAGTAACATGCCAGGCAGCAAGCCCCTGGTGGTCAGGCTGGGACGACTCCAGCAGGAGCTGCGGGAACAGCACCGTCAAGGCAAGCACCGCCCGGTGCTCCTAGGTACTGAGCAGACACGACCACACCGGCACGGCAGGAAGCCTCAACAACCGCCACGTGGCTGCAAGGCAGCACGCAACCGCCATGGGAGATGGGTACGGTTGCCCCGCCCAGTAGCCGCCGTGTCTGCAGTCACAGTGCAGACAATGGGGAGCACTGCAGAAGAGAAAGCAACTGCGGCAGAGGCGCGGGCTGTTGCGGCGGAGGCACAGGTTGCTGCGGCGGCGGCACAAGCTGCTGCAGCAGAGGCACGGGCAGCCACAGCAATAGCACAGGCGCTAGCGGCAGTGACTGTGGCTGAGCGGAGAGCAAAGGAAGCAGAGGACCAGGCGGAACTGGTGAGGGAAGAGATGCGCAGTTTAGAGTTTGAGCTGGATTACTATGAAGGGGGATACTATGATCAGGAGAAAGAAGAACAGGAGCGCCGGCGCGAACAAGGACTTCCGCCAGAGATGACGGAGGAGGAGATGTGGTGGATCAGGGAGTGGCACAAGGCACGACTCCGCGGTGAGCAGGATCCGTGGATAAGCTTTGCCACCTTCCAGGAATATACCCGATCTTATGCGCCGTTGATGACAGAGGAGGAGATGCGGGGGCGGTGTCAGGGAGGTCCAGAAACTGCCGCCTCGTGGTTGATTGGTGTCCGCCCTTGCGAATCAGACGGCACTGACAGTGGTTGACTATGCTTGCTGTCTGGCGAACTGGTAGGGGCTAAATTTGAGTGATCTAAAGGGGGAGATGACCGACATGCAGAGAATGTTGTAAAGCGAGCTTGCGAAAGCTGAAACTCCCACTGGGGAGTGGGAGTGTAAGCGCGTAGTGGGAGCGCGAGGCGAGGCCAATTGGCCTCGAGAGATCTGATAATGAAAGAAGGCGTGCCTCTCCTTGGGGAGACCGCCAAAGGGGCTTGTTTGTAGCTGCCTCTCAACTTTTCGGGCGGCAAGGCCAATAACCTCATTATCCTTCATGATGCAGGAACGGGAGTTCCACACACCCAGTTCCCATATTATCCTCCATCTCTCCACGCTTCGCTACCACGCTAGTTCCGAGTAACTACTCCCCCGAGGGGGAGGCCTTTATATATGCGTTGAACTTCCCACTACGCGCGGCGTGCATTCTAAAATCGGGGTGCTGACCCACACCCTCACCTTTTTACGGCCGCTACCCCGCCGAACGCGCCGAGCGAAGGAAACCCGCGGTTACGTCATCGCGACGGGCTAAGGGCAGATCCGTCGACAAAGCTGACCACGAGCTGACGTGCTCCTCTCTTCTTTTCACGCGTCAATGCAGTGGGCACCCCTCTGCGACCTGCGCAGACTTTGCAGGACCTTGATCGAAGATGATGCGGTGCTGTGCGTTTGGAGCCTTAGCGTTTGTCAGTGTCGCCTATGCGGCGCAGTGCACGTCGGAAGAAGGCAAAATCCCTGAAATTCAGGCGCGTCTAGACATGTGCCCGGCCTCCGCTCCCTTCTGGGGCTTCATGGGCTGCATGATGGCCCTCGTCTTCTCATGTGAGTGCCTTTGGCCCGCCCTATGCGGCCTACGAGGGTTTGACCGGTGGTTGCTGTAGGCCTCGGCGCGGCGTACGGAACCGCGAAGAGCGGCGTCGGCGTCGGTAACATGGGCGTCCTCCACGCCGACATGGTCATGAAGTCCATTATTCCGATCATTATGGCTGGTGTGCTCGGCATCTACGGACTCATCGTGGCCGTTCTGCTCGCCTCCTCCAGTGCGTGACTCCCTCGTTCGCCCTTGCCCTGTTGTGACCCTCACTGCATGTACGTCACAATCGATCGTCTTGCTGTGCAACCTTCGTTGACATCGCATCTGTTACTGTTGTGCACACGAAGTCCATGATCGTGCCTGTCTTCCTCAGTCACCGGGGACAACAACTACTCTTACGCGAGCTACTCTGGCTACTCGGCTCTGGCTGCTGGGAGCTGCTGTGGCCTGGCTGGCCTGGCTGCCGGCGTGGCCATTGGAGTCGTCGGCGATGCTGGTGTTCGGTGCAATGCCCGCAACCCGAAACTCTTCGTCGGTGTCATCCTCATTCTCATCTTCGCTGAGGCTCTCGGTCTCTACGGCCTGATTGTAGCTCTTATTCTGTCGTCTAACACCATGAAGTGCGACGACATCTCGCAGTTCACAGTCTACAGCGAGAAGTGCGCATAAAATCGAGTAGTGTTGCCGAGCCCAGGCAGGTAGAGCGAGCTGGACACGAGTGGCCGAACGTTAAGAGGTGGTCAGTGTCATTGCAGCATGCTGGTCAGATGCTCGGGCGTCATCATTGCTCAGCAGCAGGCGGGTCGAAAGTAGCGATCTCTAGAGTTGCTGTACGCGTGCTGCAATGACCACCGTCGCTACCGTCGACTGGGCCCCTGTGTTGGGAACCAGCCGCCTGGGGGGCGCCCGCCGCTCCTTTTCCCGCGGCGGACACCGGGGCACATTGCCTCATCACCATGAGCGCGTTACAATACAATACAATACAATACCGCCGTGGTAACCGCCGTGGCCTGAAGCATGACTACCTTTAGTGGCATGACAATTGCAGGGACAATTGTTCTGCGGTTCTGTGGGACCATATGTGGGACCACAGGTACTACACTGGTACGTATACGCTGGTATGGCAGGAGTGCTGAGCCGGAGATACCTTTGCGAGGTCCCTTTGTCACTATTGGGTGGTTCAGGTCGTACATCGCAGTGCACGTGTGTGACACTGTGTAGCACCGCTCGGGCCGCTCACAGTGCTGGGAAACTGAGACCTAGACTACAGTGCCACTGCGTTTCTAAGAAACTCCATATAAGAAACCCAGCGCTGGCCGCTGGCCGAAATTAAGAAACCCCAGGGGCGCGCCGGGCCATACTGCCCACTAAGTAATCATTAAAGTGCGCTATTGCATGGCATTGCTGACTCTCCCACAAACTTAAGAGACTCCAGCCTACCAAAAAAAGGGGAGGTTTCTTAGAAATGCAGCAGCACTGTAAGTGTGCTGTCAAGACAATGTCGCATGCATCCTTGCCTTATTCCTGTTTCATCATCAGTCTGCTCTCCTCTACTTGTCTTTCCACATTCTCCCCGCATGCATTCCCCTTGAGTTACTCTCGGACGAATAATACGGACACGGTTGAAAGAGGAAAGAAAAATTAGCTTAAGGTTGCAACTACGGTTTTTTCTGTATCTCACTGAGCGGGCTATTAATTAACACCGTAACGTGCATGAAATCACTGCTAAATCACGTGCACTGCTACCTGTAACCCTTCTTTTTTTAATTTGCAATTTAGGCGTTACGCGGCGCGGCCCCGGGGGCACGGTGACCAATGGGCGGCCCGCCGGCGACCCCGGAGGACCTGGTCCCGGAACGCCCCCTGGTCCGGCCCTAGCCCCCCGGAGACCTCTTGGTAGGGGGATTTTTTTCCAAAAGCCGTCATCCCGTAAGTGTACTGTTGACAGTACCTGTACCCTTATGGAGCCACTGGGCCCGACGCATGCTACCACAGCCTTTTCTGCCGCGCCCTCCACCGCCGCGCCCTTGCACGCCAGTGCCGGGCTTCGGGGAAATGGGGAGCCCCTTTCCCCGCCGGGCCGGCCTTTCCAGCCGCCGGCAGTGAGTGCATATAATAATTATTAGTACTATATGTTAACATATATATAATTATACTGCTACAGTTCAACTCTTGAAAGGCTGCTAAAGTCAAGCGATTCATGGCACCCAGCACGCACGAAGAGAGAAGTCGTATAGAATGAAAATCTGGTTGGCACTATAGCTGGAACTGATGACATGCCCGACCTTGAAGGCGACATCCCACCAGCATGGCTACCGTGCTTCTTCTACCCAACAGGCCCTGCGCCATTAATGCGCCGCCGGGCCACGACCCGCACCAGCCCAACCGCGCTTCGCCTTCGGCCCCTCGGCGGCCGCGCGGGCCCACATTGCCAAGGCGCCGAGCTCCGCACTGAGCACGAGTTGGTCAGTGCATGGTCACTGTTGGTGCCCAAGCCTAGGGCTCGATCGGCTCGATGAACTCGGATAAAGAGCTCTCGTACAGCTGCACACACACAGCGCTTCGTGCCTTTCTATAACAGCCCAAGTAAGCAACCATGGATATGAAGCGCTTGCCACTTCCAACGGGTATGCATGCCGTCATCACGAAGTACGGCATGAATCAGCAAGATGCGCTGGAGAATTCGATCACCCTGGAGGAGCAGCCGCCTCCGCTACTCTCGGAACTGGAGGAAGGCGATATTGTGGTTGCTGTCAAAGCCTGTGAAGTCGTATGGACCGACACTGTCATGATGACCGGGCAGTATCAACATCAAGCAAAGGCGACTTCTACCCTTTTTTCGACCCCAGCCCAGCCGTTCACACTTGTGGTTGCACAGCTGCCTTACTCTCCTGGAATGACGTACTCCGGCACCGTTGTCTGGCTTGGTGGGGAAGCAGAGAAGGTTGGAATACGGCTGGGTCAGTCGGTGGCAGTTGCCGGGAACACAGGCCCGCGTTCGCTTGGTCGGCATCAGCGCTGGGGCGGATGCGCCAGCTACGCCGTTTGTCCAGTGGAAGCTGTACGAATTGTGCCACAGGCCCTACACTTCTGGTCACCAGCAGACAGAATCTCCTTTACAATGCTCTTGCACAGAAATGGTCATTTGCCGAGCAAGCATGCTTTGCCTATGGCTATGATACAGCGTGACTTCTGACCATGCCACACTGGGCTCACATGGGCATGTCCAATTTAGGTATCATGTCCTCATTGAGTGTGGCAAACTCCAGGCTGGAGAGACTATCCTCATCCATGGTGACTTTAATCAATTGTAGCTCATCATTTCCACTCGCAAATGAAATTCATGTGTTAAGCTCTTAACAAACTATATCTACATGAATTGTTGTTAGTGTTGTTCATTGTGAATATATTGCAATAGCACACCTAGCGTTACTTTTTCATTGAAAAGGCGCAACTGGTGGAGTGGGGATCCCAGCAGTGCACATGGCAAAGATGATAGGTGCAAAAGTAATTGCAACCACAAGATCAGAGCGCAAAAAGCAGTTCCTACAGGACCTTGGTGTGGATGAGGTCCTGGTCATTGCTGACTCAGACGGCAGCATAAAGCGCTTCAGTGCAGATGTCAAGGTCATTCATGAGGACGCACTGGTTGTGCTGTAACTCACTGTGCACTGGCTGGAGGGGGTTTCTGGAGGGGGAGTAGATGTGGTGTATGACGGAGTTGGCGGTGCTGTTTTACTAACCTTGGAAACAGAGCAGATATCATGAGTGCATTGCTGCTTCCAGGCGATGCCATCACAGTGGAAAGCATGCGGTGCTGCAAGTTCGGGGGACGGATCCTGATTGCAGGTCATGCTGTTATCTCTGAGCACCATGGTCATTCCCTTACTTCCCAGGATGGGCAGCTACACCCAATGTGGCTCAAGGTGCTTCTCTACTCCTCCAATGGCCTGGGCCCCTACTTACATCTTATTGTCACACTGGTCTCTAACTTCTTAAACAGTAATATCCGATTCCTTCAACAAATGCAAGCCACCTCATGAACTGTATCCCATCAGGATGTTTGAATCCTACTTTCATGTGGTGGCTAGGTGGTGGCAAGCGTGAGAAAACTAATCCAAATAAGCTGCCCACAAACCTGATCATGATGAAAGGACTTCATGTTATTGGTTGTCCAGCCATGATCTCCACCAAGGCGCTTCACCCACAGCATCTTGAAACGAATTTCACCATCTGAGTTTTCATTGCAGGAGGACAAAAGCATCATGCCTCGGCGCATGAAAGCTTTGAGCCAGTGGTTCCAGGCATAACATTGACTTATTTGGAACTATATATCTTGTGGGTCCTTGATTTTTTGTGTTGTGATTTAGGAAGACAAACTTCCCCCACCAACTGTAGCAAGTGTGCACCCCTTGACAGAGGTTGTGCATCCCCTTTGACTCTTGAGATTGCAAATTCACACCTGCAACATCTAGGTGAAGGCTGCTCTTCAATGCCGGGTTGCATCTGGAAGTGAAACAGGATCTACCATAGTGTGCCCTCCATCTTTAGCACTTCCAGTGCTCAAAAGTAAGTTGTAAGCGCAATGGCAGCCATCCGAGTGTAGACGGCTCAGTACCCTGCACGGTGTACCCATGCTTGTGAACGCAGCACCAACACAGCACTTTGTGTTGGTGAAAGTGTACGTACAACGCAGCTGCGCTGCGCGATTGACCGGAATGGGACACAAGAGCCCGCCCTGGAATCCCGCCGCCTTTTGGGGGGCGCGGGGGTACGGCCACGGGCTGGGCCAGCGCGGTGGCTGCGGGGGCCGGCGTACCCAGCTTTTCCGGATTATACCCGACGGTGCCCGAGCTGTGGGCAGGGCGGCTTTCTATCTTTTGCAAAGCCCTTTGCAAATTTCCCAGGTTCTAGTTTCTGACTGGCTCAGCTGGACATCGCAGGGGTCGGGTTCCACAGATCGCGACTCTCAACCAGCACCCATGCAATCCACCTGCACCCACTTGTCATGGGGCGGCTGTCGCGGCTGTTCCTACTGTGGTGCGATTCTAGAAGTGTCCACATCAGTTTAACCAAATTGCAACTCGTCAGCATCGGACTCTGCTACATTCAAATCTGGCGAAGATGGACTCGTGGTTTGGTGGCCTCTTGATTGATGTTTCGTGTGTGGAGCATCTGTTGCATCGTCCGTCCGCAGTCCAGCTCTTAGGGCATTGAAGCTTTGCTTCAGGATTTTAGAGACTGGCCTGCGTCCAAAGTTCTGGCACCACACCATTGTTCAGTTGAGATGCTCTTTTTTGCATGCAAAACATATCGGCCCGTTGACACCATTGAGCACAACAACAAACTCACATGCCTTGACAATGTGCTCGCGAGCACGCTGTCCTAGCGCTCTTCCCGCCTTCAAGTTTAAATATTACTAAGATTAGTATTGATCGTGATGAAACCATAGATCTACCGCTGGATATATACCCTTCGGCACCTCTGGTTGCAACACAAGCCCTCTCAATGCTGCACGCAGCATGTCGATACTCGGCACTGCCCAGTCGAGGTTCTCAAACCCAACCTGTCGTAAATGAGAATCACATGCAGTGCACATCAGGGCACTGCATTTCCATCGCGTTCCTGTCACCTCCATTCGTTCTACATCTATGAGGATTGATGTATCGTCTGGAGTTTCGATGATCAGCACAATCAAATGGCACACGCAAAAAGCACACCTGTCATGAAAGCCATGTTTCCCGACCATCGTGTCCCGATTGTTGGCAGTGCCATGGCCATTGCCTCCATAAGTGTAAGACCCCAGCCCTCACCATGGGATGGCAGCACGAAGGCATCCACAGCTCTGTATATCTGGGTTAGCGTTGTCATACTGACCTGCGAACAGATCAGGTCCCACATAAGAGGATCCTAACTTTTACACCCTGACAGAACCACACTTTACCTCATCATCCATCACTACGATTTGTGCATCTGCTCGAGCCAGTGCATTTGGTACTGCGTCCTCGGATTGCTCGAGGGCCTGACCCACACTGTGAGTAGTGCAATGGAAGCCCACATCGCCCAACTGCGACAGGCCATGTCGCCTCCTCAAACTACACCGGCTCATTTTGTTGTGTGCGATGAGTGATTATGCACCTGTGCGAAGCGCCTTACAGCTCTCTGAGGGTCGTTATAACCACACCAGCCACACGGTCTGGTCTTGATATAAAGCTTCACAGAATCCTCACCGTCAAATTCTCTCAGAAAGGCCTGCGAAAGTGTCATGTCATTGAAGTGAAGTCACCTCTGTCGGGACAGGACAGCAGGACCCTGTGAGACACACCTCCACGAGTCCCTTCCAGTTCTTCCGATCCTATCATTCAATTCGAATGGTGAGTAACCTGTGCAGAACGCCGGAGGGGCTGTGCCTCCATTTTAAAGACAGACAGGAAGTTGTACCCTGCTGGACTTGCAAGTGTATATGGCTCCACCTAGTAATTTTCATCGGAACATTGCTCGTATTACAAGCTGAGGTGTGCAGACCGTTTGTGGATCCCACAATGCCAGATTGAGCGCTTCGGGTACTACACGCAGCTTCCTTTTGTCCACGCCTCGTAAAGAAGGGGCTCATGACATGAGTGCCAGTACCCGGCACCATGCATCAACCTGCTTTGACAAATGTCGCCCTGTTGAACTCGCTAGGAACCCATATCTGCAGGGGCACAGAGTCAGCCCAATTGTGTATGGCGCTCACGCCGATGACCAGAAGCTGAAGGAGACATGCGGACCTCGTCGAACGCATGGCTGTTGCACCTTCGCACTGCAGATTTCGGCAGTCCATCCACCTGCAGTGCCATCCTCACATTACCGTTTAACGGCTCAACAGCCGCCCTGAGGGAGGAGCGGACAGGGGCTGCAGGTGCCCCAGGTTAATGCCACCACCTCACCTCGTACATGGCACGGGCAATCACGCGCTTCGGCCGCTTGCCCCATTTCTTGATGCCGCACACACCTTTGAATGCAAAGTGCAGCACCACCACCTGAGTGCGAGAATGTGTCAGGACTGCTGTTATCCATTGTGATCTGATCATCGCGAATCCTGCAACACGCATCTAACGCATCACTGCGAGGCTGCTGCCTCGGGTTCGTGATCCACCCCTGCCGCTGCCTGCAGTCGCCGAACCTGCCACAAAAACAGTCCCATGGTAGTGGGTCTTGGTGTGTGCATTATCACCTCCCGAGGTGCATAGCCATCACACAACTTGTCGCACTTGTTTGTGCTTACCTCAAGGCGGTCGTCCTGCAAAAGAGGCTGCAGCAAGTTGAAGGCCTCCACCTCCATGCCTGTACAGCCGCACTCCATCTCCCATTGCACTCGCAGCGGTGGTCCTCGAGGAGTAGGTGCTGGTGTCGGTGGGTGGGTGACTTGTGTCTGTTTCCCCGCCGAAGGAGTCACCGTGACATCGCCCGGCCCCAGTGGTATCACGACGATGGTGAGGTAGCCACATATCCCCGCTACGGCCGCGCATCTATAAGACACGGACTATCACATGCACGATTCAGTCGACAGTGGCAGCTCTGTCACATGCTCACGATTGCGCAGATCTGCCACGTACGTGACCTTTGGACCCTTGCTCCCCTCCACGGGTGCTGCACGGAGCGCACATGCCTCATGTCTCTGGTTTTTTTGTGATCTGTACACTTTTTCGTAAGGCAGTATTTCGTCGTGTCAGAACCTCAGCGAAAAAAAAATCTTGTAGGAAACATATGTATTGACATACGCTAGCGTGATGTGAGAGATGCGGTAGCCCCGGTTTCTACAGCGGAAAGTTTTTTCGCTCATTCTGACACGACGAAATACTGGGCCTAAGTGCAGTACATAATTATACAGTGGTCGGAGCTAAACTTAAGGTAGAAATCGTGAGTCTATATATAGGCGCGGCAGTTACATTACATTACATCAGGATGGCGATGTCCCCCTCAGGGTACATACGAGCGTGGTAGCGAAGGGCGGTTCTGATCCATGAACAGCCCCGCTGTGGTACAACTTCGCAAGACGTAGAAGACCGGCTTGTCTCGACGTGACGTCGGACTGAGGGGTGATGCTGATGCTGAGCGCTTGGTAGCGCGAGGCAAGGAGTGTCGGAGCGATAGACACGCAGGGGATGCGGAGTACACGCACGGCACGGATGCACGCACGGAGCGAGGTAGAGGACAGGCGACCGATCAGTCAGCTACGTTTCCTCGCCCAACAGGATCTGAGTGGACTATATGATGGACATGTTTAAAGGCAGAGCGGAGTATGACTCCGACCACATGGTCATATGGGCTCACCCTGGATGGGTCGGGAGGGGATGTAGCTAGATTGGAGGTAACCTGCACATCTACACGCATAGATGAGTGCATAGGTCGGTGAGTGCAGGCAGCACGAGCTGAGGAGGACGTCCGTGAAGGACTGGTAGCGAAGCAGGATGGATGACGACCCATGATGGGTCGGAGTAGTACAGTAAATTTACTGCAGCCTAGATAGACTTTTTTTTTAGTTCGCACACCACAGGTGGAGTACAAACTAGGGGGCACGTGAGTCTATATATAGGCGCGGCAGTTACATTACATTACATCAGGATGGCGATGTCCCCCTCAGGGTACATACGAGCGAAAATAAACTTGTCTTACATCGATCGGGTTGTGGCAGCCGATCGGGAGCCCGGTAGAGGAGTAGAGTGTGGGAGTGGCAGCGCGACAGTGCTGCGTCCCGAGAGTGAGTGCCCACTTGTGAGCTGGACAGTTGTGGGGACGCGGGAACTCTTGCGGCCGTACGTCTTGCTTTACACCTAGAGTAAGTGAATGAGGCGCGCGTCGCGTGACTAGAACGCACCTAGAGTAAATCAAGATACTTGGCTCACTGGCCGTGAGAGCATCTCGTGTGTGTACGTCTCGTGAGTACTCCAGAGACAATAACACAAATGTAACCAAATGTAACGAAGAGGAGCTCTTTAGTCATCGTCGTAACACAAACGAGCCGTTGGCGTGTCTTCACTGAAACCGCTGATCCAACGTAGGATCGACTCGCCGAGCACTCAGGAGGTGTGGCGTCCGGGTAGCGGAGTCTGCCGCGGTTACAGCCCCCCAATCTGCGGTTACATGAAGTCGCCATCTAACGCTGGTGGTTTGGAGTCGCCCCACGTAGGGCAGTTGGTGGCAGGCGTGGTACCCCATTCACCTGTCACACCTCGTCAGCAACGCCTGTGGATCGGACTGCATCCAAGAGCTGAGAGGTTATGTGGTACGTATCACTGATAGATCCAACCACGATCATGTCGTTAAG
>JACLAD010015464.1_pt1 | contig 11201 bp, 10 predicted proteins | sample 8027901 | NCBI WGS metagenome assembly JACLAD01 (sample SAMN15725071, study PRJNA655200) | protist metagenome | isolation source: fluorescence activated cell sorting (FACS) single amplified genomes of... | place: Spain: Blaines Bay Microbial Observatory, Mediterranean Sea | collected 2016-07-05
TGTTTTCGCATAGAATTCATGTTCCACTCATAACAAATCAAGATGTTATATTTTCAATTGGTGAAAATAAATATAATCTAAAAGAGAATATAGTTTATGAAGTTAATAATTCAAGAGAACATTCAGTTATTAACAAGACAGATAATTTTGAAAGGGTTCATTTAATTTTGGATTATGTTACTGAAGAATATTTTAATTACTATGAAATAATACACAGTCATTTTAGAAAGTCTAGAAAGTCTAAATTTTTTAACAAATGATGAGATAAGTAAACAAAGGTTAGATGACATTTACAAACAAGGTAATGAATGATATACTGAGGGTTATATAACCCTCTTTTTTTATGGATTATAAAACTTCGGGTGTAGATATTGAAAAGGGAAGAGAGTTTGTAGAAGAACTTAAAACTAAAATTCCCACCATTGGCGGATTCAATGGTATGTTTGAAATTCCTTCTGGATATGAGAAACCCTTTTTAGTTTCTGGTGCCGATGGTGTAGGAACTAAAATTAATATTGCAAGAATTGCAAGAGACTATTCCACCATTGGAATTGATTTGGTTGCAATGTGCGTTAATGATGTAATTTGTAGTGGTGCAAAACCACTGTATTTTCTTGATTATATTTCTACCAAAACACTTGATAATAATGTTACACAAATTGTAGATGGTATTATTGAGGGTTGTAAGATTTCAGAAATGCAACTTTTAGGTGGTGAAACTGCAGAGCACTACAGAGCAACTGACTACGATCTAGCAGGATTTTGTACGGGTATCGTAGAGAAGAATGATATTGTTGATGGAAGCAATATAAGACCCGGTGATTATGTTGTTGGTATTGAGAGTAGTGGTCTTCATAGTAATGGGTATACTCTTATCAATGATATGCTATGGAAAAATAAAATTTATTATAAAGAAATGCCGGAGTTGTTGACACCAACTACAATTTATTCTCCTCTTGTACAATCTCTTTTGGATGAATATCCTATTCTTGGTATGGCACACATCACTGGTGGTGGTATTCCTGAAAATCTTCCACGATGTCTTCCAAAGGGACTGACTGTTGATGTTGATTATTGGTCCTGGCCAAGACCAGAGATTTTTAATAAGATAGAAGAGGCAGGAGATATAGAAGAAAAAGAAATGAGAAATGTTTTTAATCTTGGTATTGGGTTTTGTTTGGTTGTTCCACCAGAGGTGGTCTACTACATACAAGAATACATTCAAGGTTTTGGTATGAAGTCTTGGATTATTGGAGAAGTTAAATGAAGATGTGGGAGACTAAATGTAGTGGTTGTGGTAAAATGACACCGGCAAACAAATGTCCACGAATAGGACATCTTGAACCTGGTGAGGGATGGAAAAATTCTCTTTGTAAACCCTGTTGGATATTAAAAAATGCAAAAGTATAAGGCAAAAGTTTATGTTAGATTGAGGGCAGCAGTTGATGACTCTGCCGGAAATGCCGTCAGAGCAGCATGTGGTAGATTGTCTGATCTTAGTATTTCAAAATTGAGATTGGGCAAATTGATTGAAATGGATTTTGAGGCAGAAAATGATGACGATGCCAATAAGGAAATAAAGAAATTATCCAGTAAGTTTCTTGCTAATGAAGTTATTGAAGACTATGAGTTTAAGGTTTGGAGTATAGATGAGGTAACTAAATGAACATGACTACAGAAAGAAAACCAATTATTGAGGGAAAAGTTAAAACAGTATATCCTGGTGATAATGTTGATCAGGTTATTATCGAATATCATGATAAAGTAACTGCAGGTAATGGAGAAAAGAAAGATAATCCTATAGGTAAAGGATCTCTTTGCTGCAGCATTTCTTCTATTTTATTTGAAAAACTTTCAAAGGATAATATTCCAAATCATTATATTGATATGATTGGACATAATAAAATGATTTGTAGAGCAGTTGATATTGTTCCATTGGAAGTTATTTGTAGAAATCGTGCTGCCGGTTCTATTGTTAGAGAGACAACATTAACTGAAGGGCAACCATTACCTTCACCTATTGTTGAATTCTTTTTAAAAGATGATACTAAAAATGATCCTTTACTTACAACTGATCGTGTATGTTTGATGGGATATGATCCACAACCTTTTATTGATATGACTTTGCTTATTAATAATACTCTCAGGCAAATGTTTTATATTCTTGGTATAGATTTGGTAGACTTTAAGGTTGAGTATGGATATACACCTCATGGAGAATTATTACTTGCCGATGAAATTAGTCCTGACAGTATGAGATTGTGGAAAATTGGAACTAATGAAAGATTTGATAAGGATTTGTTCAGAAAAGGTGAAGGTGATATTGTTCCTGCCTATAGAGTTATATTGGAAAAATTACGTCCACTGGCAATTTCATAATTTTTTCTATCTAAATATTTCTAAAACAAATATAGTATGGCAATCGGTTATAATCCACGAATAGTTACTGGTGGTCTTGTATTTTGCCTTGATGCTGGTAATACAAAATCTTATAGTAGTGGAAGTAGATGGTATGATCTTATTGGGAATCAAAATGGAACCATAAGTGGTGCCACTCACACTAGTGGTGCTGGTGGATATTTTAGTTTTGACGGTAGTAATGATTATGTGGATAGTGGAAACTTAGGAAGTGGATTTAATGATTACACTGTGATTGCATGGTTCTATCCAACATCAGTCACTAATCATGAAAATGTATTGGATTGTAATTATCATACTGGTGGTGATCACACTGGTAACTTGGGTCCAAGATTGGAAATGAATAGTAGTGGTGGGTTAACCTGGATATATTCTAATAGTACATCTAATAATAATAACTATTATGGACATAGTGTTAAAAGTAGTGGTTTGTCTGCAAACACCTGGCACTGTGCCGCAATAACATATACCAGCACCGGTAATACATCAGTTACATATTATAATGGAAGTGCAACGGGATTGAGTAGATCTACTGTTGGATCACCTTCCGGACAATACACAACTTTTAATGATTTAAATGTTGGAAGAGGATTTCATCTTGGTGGAGGTGAAAGGTATTATACCGGAAGAGTTGGAGCAGTTCAAATATATAATACAACATTGACGGCAGATGATATATCACAAAACTTTAATGCCCTCAGAGGGAGGTACGGAATCTAATGGGACTAGCACATTCTCCACGAATAGTTACTGATAGTCTTGTATTATGCCTTGATGCCGCTAATACAAAGTCTTATGGTGGAAGTGGAACCACATGGACGGATTTGAGTGGTAATGGTAATGATTTCACTCTTGTGAATGGTGTTGGGTATGATAGTGGTAATAATGGTTCTTTAAGTTTTGATGGTAGTAATGATTATGCTACGAGAGCACATGATTCCAATAATGAATTGGCTTCTACTGCTTTAAATTTTTCTACTGCTCTTACCATTTCGGTATGGTTTTATAGTGGAAATGCTATTACTTCTTGGTTATATCTAAAGGGACGAACTGATGCTGATCATTATAATCCTTTATTCTATGTATCAGGTCGATATGGATGGGTTGGAGGAGATGGAAGATCCTTTTACGATTCACCTTCTGGATATATTCAAACTAATACTTGGTATAATTTGACAGTCTCTCATACAAGTGGTAGTGATCCTTCAATTTATAAGAACGGAGTATTATCTACTTCTCATTCATACAGTCAAGGGAGTGGCAGTCGTGCTTTAGGGCTTAATTCACATCCAATATCTATAAATGCTGATGTACTAAGAGGAACTATTGGAAATTTTAGCGGAAAAATTGCATCTATTCAAGCATATGGTAAAGCACTATCAGCAGCAGAAGTCGCACAAAACTTTAATGCCCTCAGAGGGAGGTACGGAATCTAATGGCAATCTTTTCTGGTCCAAATATAGTAGATGATGGACTTTTATTGTGCCTTGATTCTGCTAATTTGGAATCTTATGGTGGAAGTGGAACCACATGGACTGATTTGAGTACTAATGGAAATGATGGAACCATAAGTGGTGCCACTCACACTAGTGGTGCTGGTGGATATTTTAGTTTTGATGGTAGTACTGATCACATTATTACAGGATTAACTAGAGGAGATTTAGGTAATACCTTGACAATAGTTGTTTGGTATAAGTATACTGGAAGTTCTAATAGAACTTATACTGCTATTATTGGCGGTAAAGAATCCGGAAGTGGAACTGAATTTTTTATAGGAAAAAATACTGGAAATACAAATATTGGAGTACAGGATGGAAATTACAGTTCTACTTTTGTAACAGGAAGTAATGCTTTTGATGGAAACTGGCACCAGATTGTATACACCTATGATAGTGGGACTGGAAAAATATATTTGGATGGTACATTAAAAAGCAGCGGATCTTTTACAAAGTGTAATGACGCTGAAGAAATAATGATTGGTATAGAATTTGAGGGATCTAATTATCCTTTTCTTGGAAATATGTCGCAAATATTAATGTATACTAAAGTACTATCAGCAGCAGAAGTCGCACAAAACTTTAATGCTCTCAGAGGGAGGTACGGAATCTAAATATTCGTAAGACGCAATATTTTATGCCTCTCTACAATACTCCCGAAGCCTATGTCTTTAATCTTCAAACAACGAGTTCAGCAGAAGCAAAGAGATTATGGAGGTCAAAGATAAAAGAGAGGTGGGATTTTGAATGTGCCTATTGTGGATCGGATAAAAATCTTACAATAGATCACATCACACCAAGATCAAAGGGTGGTCCTGACTTCACAAAGAATGTTCTTTGTGCCTGCCACTCTTGTAATCAAAGTAAAGGTCATACTCCTGTGGAAGATTGGTATCTTTCTCAGGAGTTTTTTGATGTTGATCGATATGAAAAGATTAAAGATTGGATGAAACCAGAACCTCCTGTCAATTTATATCGTTATGGTAATCGCCGTAACAATGCCTCATAAATAAATAAAACAGGCAATATATATTGTCTTCTTTTGGTAGATACCGAACCAATAAATGGCAACTCAGATTACGATAAAGAGGTCGGCTCAAGCTGGCAAGAGACCGACTTTAGAAAATTTGGCATTAGGAGAACTTGCTCTTAATACATATGAAGGTTATCTGTTTGCCGAAAGGGATACTGGTGGTGTCGGTATAGGGACAACAATCAGTCTTCTTACTCCATGGACTGAAAATTTTGGTGCGGGTTCGATATATTATCAAAATGATGTCGGTATTGGCACCGATACTCCTAATGGAATTAAGTTAAGTGTAGATGGAACTGTAAGAGTTACCGGAGTTTCTACATTTACAAACTCAGTAATATTTGATAGCACTGGTTCTATACAAATACCTAAGGGAACCACTGCAGAAAGACTTTCTGGTGTTCAGGGACAGATAAGATATAATACAGAATTATCAACATTTGAAGGATATGGTGCGGGTAATGCCTGGGGTTCTCTGGGTGGTGTAAAAGACGTTGATGGAGATACTTTAATTCGGGCAGAATCGTCTGCAGGTTCCGATGAAGATACAATTGAAATTATTACTGCCGGAACTGTTAGAGTTGCCATAACTTCTACTGGAGACGTTGGTATAGGAACAACCATACCAACTAATGCCGTAACTAGTTCAAATACTGCCAAGTTGTCTGTCGGTGTTGTTACGGCAAATACTTATCATGGTGATCAAATTATAGGAACTCCAACCGGAGGATCATTTAGAGCAGGTGCATATGTTCCTACCGCAGATGATAAGACAAAAGATTCTATTGATGAATTAAATTTCATTCTTGGAAAATTAGTTCCTCCACAACCAACCACAATTAGTGGAGTTTCTCTTTCATTAACTGGTACTGCAGGAGTTGGAAGACTTTGTTCTGGATTTACTCCATCCAATAATACAAATGATGCCGCACCTGTTTCCGGAACTCAATATACAAGAAATACTGATGGTACGATTACAACAGATTATTTGACTGATTATGGTCCCGGTGATTCCGGAACTTTGACTGGTTATGTTAATGCTGTTGGAGTCGGAACAACCACATTTAATGTCTCATTTGGTTTATATGATGAAGGAAATAATGCCGGAACTTCCGGTGCTGTTCAGATTGCCAATAATACTGATGCCGCAGATTCTGTCAGAGATACGGGAATTGATGCATTGTTCTATGAAGTTTATGATGTAAGACTTATAAATGCTGCAAGCCCTGATGGATATAATGAAGCATATATTACTCATGGATCAAATACAACCAACTCCGTGTATTGGTATGAAGATCCAAGCACCGTTGGAGCACCGGTAATTTCATTTGGATCAGTTACTTCACCAGATTCCGGTAGTCATACTGTTTCATATTCATCTGGTGTGCCACACTATACCGAATCAACAAATAATAACTTTACTTATGTAATGACTGTTGAGAATGCAACAGGTGATATGTACAGTGACCACACATTTGTAACATCTGATGGTCAAACTTCTGGGTTTGCTAATCCTGGAAATAAAACATATACTCAATTTGGTGGAGCAAATCCTCCAGCAAGAAATTTTGGTGTTGGAACAGGAGTCACTTGTTTGATTACAAACACTCCTAGAAATGTTCATGATACCATAACATCAAATCATTTTTCTCGTTATGATACTTCAACTCCTTATGGTAGTCATAACGATCAGAGAATTAGTTATAGCACTAATGTTAATCTTATGGGAACAAGTGCGATTACTAATAAAATTGATGAAGATAATATATTAATTTCTTCTCTTGGAACCGGATCTGGCAATGCCATTAGAGTAAATGCCGGTTCTACGGGTGATAATCCAACACCAGTATTCACTTCATGGAGTGCTTCTGGTTCTGCTGCCACTTACGAATCTATTGTGAGAGGTGGTGTATTGAGACATGATCAGACAGATTATTCTTCGGGTTATCTTCCTATTGGTCCTGATTATTCTTCTAGTAGAAGTGGAGCACAATATTTTCAAGTAGAACTTATTAGATCTGCTGTTTCGGCATTTAGAATATCTGTGACTGGATCTTATGGTGCCTGTAAAGTTTGTATGCCAGATAATTCAACTTGGACGACAGGTTTGAGTGATACAAATGGTTGGGCAGATATGTTTACGGCAGCACCTGGTTCTGGTGCTCCAAGAAATGTTTCTCCTGGATGTGCTTCTGGTGGAGTTATGTCTGGAAGTAGTGGTACATTTACTTGTACATTTGGTACTGAATCGTCAACAAACGATAGTAATAATCGTATTCTAATCAGGTGGAGATTAGATGACGGTGATTCAATAACGGCAATGTCATTCTCGGCAACTTAAGGAGAGGTAAAAAAAGTGGCAGCATCACAAGAACAAAAGGTAGATTTTCTATTAAAAAAGATTGGTTATGTTCAGTCCAAAACTGGCATAGCAGAAGATTCAAGTATTAGTGGAACTAAAAAGGCTCCGACTGAGGAAAGTAAACCATCTCCATTAGTTGTTCCGAGTACATCTATTTGGGCAGATAGTACACTGGTTCCTTCAACTCCACCAACCAGTAACACAAGTTATGTTGGAATCTATACTGCTGCCAATGCATTTCAATTAACTCATGATAATACTGTTGCCGATAATAGGACTTTTATTGCCAGATCTACCTTTGGTAATCAGTCTTCATCAATTAGTGGTGATTGGATAGATCCATCTTTTGGTGCGGACTATGCCGTTCAGGTATATAAGGGAGATCCTGATTCTGGTGGTGTATCATTATCTCCGACTGGTTCAGGAAGTAGTGATGAATGGTTCTTTGATTATTCTTCTGGTATTCTTAATTTTAATGGAACAAATGTTCCATCTGGAATCACTACAACTAATGTATATCTTATAGGATACAAATATACTGGTGCTAAAGGTGCAAAACCTGCCGCTGGTATTGCCACATTTTCTACACTTAGTGTTTCTGGAATATCTACATTCACTGGTAATATTGATGCCAATGGTGATTTAGATGTAGATGGTACAACTGAATTAGATGTTCTTAATGTTGCTGAAACTGCTACATTCTCTAGTAACATTGATGCCAATGGCAATCTAGATGTTGATGGCACAACTGAACTTGATACTACCAACATCAGTGAAACTCTGAATGTTGTCGGTATTGCAACTTTTGCCTCTGATGTAGATCTTAATGCGGGATTAGATGTTGATGGACACACTGAACTTGATGATGTAAATGTATCTACAGCACTTACTGCCAATAATTTAGTTGTAACTGGATCCACATTATTAAAGCACTCTGATTCACTTAAGTTACAGACTATTGGTATTGGTGTATCTATTTCAAATGGTATTGGATTGACTGCAACCATTGCAGGTCCTTCTAATTTAATTATTGATCCCGGTGTTGTTGGTGATAATACAGGTACTGTCAGAATTAAAGGTGATTTATTTGTTGATGGTACTCAAACACAAATTAATTCAACGACGATTGAATTAGCAGATTTTATTGTTGGTATTGCCACGACAGCTACTTCAGATTCACTTGCCGATGGTGCCGGTATTCAGATCGGACCAAATAATACATTTTTATACGAATTTAATAGTGGAACTAATCCATCATTAAAGTCCAGTGAAAACTTAAATGTTGCATCAGGAAAGGTTTATCAAGTTGATCAAACTGAAGTATTGAGTGCGACAACTTTAGGATCGGGTGTTGTTAATTCATCACTAACAAATTTGGGTACACTTACAGCACTAACAGTATCTGGTGCCATTGATGCCAATGGTGATTTAGATGTAGACGGGCATACTGAACTTGATGATGTTAATATCTCTGGTGTATCAACTTTTGCTTCCAATGTAGATATTAATGCCGATCTTGATGTTGATGGTAGAACTGAACTTGATATTACTAACATTAGTGAGACCTTAAATGTTACTGGTATTGTCACATTTGCTAATAATATTGATGCCAATGGTGATCTGGATGTTGATGGACATACTGAATTAGACAATGTAAATGTTTCGGCAGCATCAACTTTTGGTGGATTAGTTGATATTAATGCCGGTGGTCAGGCAAATACTTTTAAAGTAGAAGATCTCACAGATAATCGTGTAGTAATTGTTGGAACAGGTGGGGAATTAGAAGATAGTGGTAATCTTACATTTAACGGATCTTTATTAAATGTAACAGGACAAATTGATGCCACTACTATAGTTGTTGGTTCTGCCACAACAATTACCAGTTCTGGTATTGTTGCTGGTATTGTTACTGGCACACTTGATAATGATTTAACACTGGCCACTTCAGGAGCAGGATTATCTGGTTCGGCAACTTATAATAATTCTGGTACTCAGACATTCACTGTTACAAGTAATGCCACAGATGCTAATACCGCATCAACACTTGTTGCCCGTGATGGATCTGGTGACTTTAGTGCCGGAACGATTACTGCTACACTTTCTGGTAATGTAACTGGTAATTTAACAGGCACTGCAACCACTGCTACAAACTTAGCGAATGGTGCCAATATTACCACTGGAACAATTAGTGATGATAGATTACCTGATTTAATTACTTCTAATGTCAATATTGCCAGTGGTATATCATCTGTTGCAACACTGGATGCCACTAATGCAACTATTGATAATCTTACTTTTACCAGTGGTACGGCAATTACTAGTATTGATACTGACCTAAGTTCGGTATCTTCTAGTGATGATACTTTGGCATCTGCCAAGGCAATTAAGACTTATATTGATACTGAAGTTACTGCTCAGGATTTAGATTTTCAAGCCGACACTGGTGGTGCTCTTAGTATTGATTTAGATTCTGAAACTTTATCAGTCGTTGGAACATCAAATGAGATAGAAACTGCCGGATCTGGAAATCAAATCCAAATCGGACTTCCAAATGAAGTTGAAATTACAACTTCATTAGTTGTTGGTTCTGCTACAACTATTAATGCTGCTGGTATTATTGCCGGTATTGTTACTGCAACAACATTTAGTGGTGGTTTAGCAACATCTGATCTTACCGGAACCATCACTAATGCTCAGTTAGCAGGTTCTATTGCCAATGATAAGTTATCTAATTCTAGTATTGCTATTGGTGGTATTACATTTAACTTAGGTGACACTGATGCAACACCGGCATTTGATTTGCAAGATGCAACAGGATATCCTACTTCAAGTCTTACAGGAACCATCACTAATGATCAGTTAGCAGGTTCTATTGAAAATGGAAAACTTTCTAATAGTACTATTACTGTTAGTGATGGTTCTAATTCTACTGCAACTGCTCTTGGCGGAACCATTACATTCTCCGGAACTTCCTCAGAAGTAGAAGTTGCAGAGTCTAGTGGAACAATAACGGTTGGTTTACCTAATGATGTATCGATTACTGGTGATTTGACTGTTGGAACTAAAACTGTTATTGGTACTGAAACGGCATCTCTTACAACTACTTCTCAGACTTCTATTCATGCCGGATTATCTGCATCTACATATCGCTCTGTGGAATATACAATTCAGGCAACAGAGGGAACTAACTTCCATGCTACTAAAATTCTTGCACTTCATAATGGAACAACTGCATATCACTCTGAATATGGAACAATTTATAATTCGAGTTCTGTTGCCACATTTGATGTGGATGTAAATGGTGGAAATTTAAGACTTCTGGCAACAGGAGCATCGGCAAATACCACTAACTATACTATTAATTTTGTTGCCACTAAGATTTAAAATTAATTTTAAATTGACAACACTCATGGGTTTTGATACAATAAATATTACTATACCAATATAAGTTGGGGAATAGTATTTTCCTGTCTTATAATTAAATCGATACTTGCAAAGAATTATAGGAGATATGTAATAAAGTGTCTTTAAAGAACCCATCTGACTTTTTTGAAAGTGAGAATAATACTCCTGGTAATGTTGAAGAAGATGTAAATGATTCTGCTGAAAATAACAAATCGTCTTTAAAGAAACCGTCTGATTTTTTTGGGGATAATAGTGTTCTTTTGGATGATGTTGAGGAAAATATTGAGGAGTATTGCTCGAATTTCCATATACACCTTGAGAGACTCCCGTAAGTGAGGTTAAATTCTGAGCAGAACCACCAGAAGTAATAAATCCAACATTATTAGTAAGGTCACCAGTATCAGATGGGATTGTTGGAGTATTAGTTAAGTCGTTATAATCACCAGAGAACGTAGAAATTGTTGGAGTATTTGTAAAATTATTATAA
>JACLAD010004355.1_pt1 | contig 11197 bp, 5 predicted proteins | sample 8027901 | NCBI WGS metagenome assembly JACLAD01 (sample SAMN15725071, study PRJNA655200) | protist metagenome | isolation source: fluorescence activated cell sorting (FACS) single amplified genomes of... | place: Spain: Blaines Bay Microbial Observatory, Mediterranean Sea | collected 2016-07-05
GGTGGGGCACTCACACTTCACTTTTGCAGTGAAAAAGTTTGACTGAGACACATTTCCCCAGGATCTTTCTGTCCTGGCACCTGGAGGTATCAAGAGCCGGTCTCTCTCTAAGAATAACCAGTGCCTGTATTACGATATATTCTTTTTCTTTCCTTTACCGATTGTATGAATAAAAAAATAATAATAATTATACATTCATGTATTTCTTTGACTTCTTCCGGTTTCGCTGAATTACTTGATATTTTATTACCCATTTGGTTTGTATGCTTGTTATTATTTAACAAGCCTCTTCGTCCGACCCGACTCGCCACTTCCATCACAATTTCAAGAAAAAGCCCGCCCGTTTGCAAGCAGACTTTTCGGTTTCGATTTAGCGGTGATCGAATTGTACAGCCCAGGGTTGTGGAATATTAATATTACCTATAGTTGATTGCTTATATAGTCCATAGAGTCGTAATAATACCTCATTACTTGGGATCAAATGTCGCAATCGAAGTCAGATAATGCAAGAGTTCGGGTCATCGTTCGTGTGCGCCCTCTTAACCGTAGTGAGAATGAGCGCGAAGTCAAGGAAATCATCCGTCCTCCTTTGCAAGGCTTTGAGCGAAGTCTGTGCATCTATGATCCAGCAGCACTGATTTCTGGTCTCAAGACGGAGCTGATTGAGTCATGGAATCGCACCTTCAGTTTCGACAAGTGTCTCTGGTCGAACAATGCACCGATTGCCAACTACGCCAAACAAGAAGATCTCTTTATGGAAGTGGGTGAGCCTGTGTTGGATTGGATATTATCTGGCTTTAACTGTTGTGTATTTGCCTTTGGACAAACTGGTTCCGGCAAAACATATAGTATGATGGGCAACATGGAAGGTGAAACTGAGCATTACGGCCTTGTACCACGTATTTGTTTCTCTCTCTTTGCGTCCATCGCTGAGATTGAATTAGAAAAATCGAATAATGTGGAGACACATGTTACTTTTAGTCATATGGAGATCTACAATGAGAGTGTGCATGATTTGTTGACGCCTCCCCGTGATGTGAAGAGACCAGTAGGTTTAAGAATACGAGAACATCCTCAAAAAGGCATGTTTATACCTGATTTGACCATTGTCCGTGTGACTAGTTTTGAAGAAGTGGTATCTCTCATTGCTATTGGCGACAAAAATCGTACAGTGGCGGCTACCAATGTCAATATGCATAGTAGTAGGAGTCATGCCATTGTCACATTGACGGTCATTATGAGAGAGCGTGCTCATTTAAAAGATGGTCTGCCTACTTCAGGTCTACAAAAGAAAGAGGGTAGAGTACATTTAGTAGATTTGGCTGGTTCAGAAAGAGTTGTACTTTCCGGAGCTAAAAAGACACGACTTAAAGAAGCATGTAGTATCAACAAGTCGCTCAGTGTGCTTGGAGATGTCATTCTCAGCTTGTCCTCTACTAGCAAGAAGAAACATATTCCTTATCGCAATTCTGCACTGACTATGGTGTTGAAGGATTCACTAGGAGGCAATGCTCACGCCATCATGATCGCTACTGTCAGTCCAAGTAGCTTCGATTACGAGGAATCGTTGTCTACTTTGAAATACGCTGATCGTGCCAAGAAGGTTAGGATGCGAGTCGATGCCAATGTCACAACAGGTCTATTAGCAACTGATTCTTCTGCACATACCTTGGTGCCTCTGTTGCAAGCAGAGGTAAAAAAATTGAAGGAGATGTTAGAACAACAACAGAAAGACCACCAGGAGTTGCTAGAGTACCAGAATCAACAATCGCAATTGAATGCTAGTACTGCTAGTATGAATGATAGCGTATCGATGGACTACTCAAGTGCCACCACTAGTGGCATCTCGCCTGCTACCAGCACTCCGAGCTCCATGTCAGCGGAACAAATGATGCTGACTAAGATGATGGTGAGGGTACAAGAACTGGAGAAGCAGTTGGCAGACCGTGAGACGTTGATAGGTTCATTGCAGTTACAGGGCATTCCAGTAGATTCAAGCTTCTCTACCATCAATAGTAATAGTCAGAATAGTCATAAGGAGCTTTCAATAAATTCAACGAAAGGTGCCCAGACAAGCGATAGTGGCACCTCAACGGAAGAACCTACAACTATAGGAGCAACTACAACAACAACAACAACAACAACTTCTGAGAGTGGTAGTCCTTCGTCAGAACAACGGAGCCGGATCCGTGTGTCCAACACCAATGCAGTGTTGGCAGACGATGCCAAGGACCACCAGACACCTCGTCTCATCAATCTGAATCAGGATCCACTCTTCTCCGAATGTCTAATCTATTATCTCCCTTTAGATACAAAGATATCTGCTGGTAGTGCCGAGGGCTGCTATGTACCATTGTCTGCTCCAGATGTGCTGACACAACATTGTGAATTGAAACTAGAGAGGAATACACAAGAGGTGTCTCTGCTGGTTCACCCTAATGCCTTAGTGTTCTTGAATGGAGAAATAGTTACTGGCAAACAGACCTTATCAAATCTAGATCGATTGGCTTTCGGAAGGTTCCATCTCTTTCGCTTCGAAAGGAAGAATATGGGTCTGAACAATGCGGACAACCCTATGAGTAGTCTAATTCCCAGTTGGGAGTATGCACAAGAGGAGCTTATGCGCAAGAATGAGTATCTATCCACATTAAATCTTTCCCATTTGAAGAACGCCTCAGATGCATCTGTAGTGATTGATTCCGCCTATTCCAATAGTGGCAAGTCCAACAATTCGGGCTCCAGTGCCAAATCTACAAGTAATGGTGTCCCGGTATCTACCTACAGTAGTCCCCGTACGACTACACTCACTTCGCCGGTGACTAGCCCCACACCTAGTGCTAAAGATAACAATAGGGATGATGATTTGTTGTCCAAAGAATTGAATAGCTTGGAGTTACGACTAGACAGAGAGTTAGCTGTAACTGGGGGGCAGCATACCCCTAGCGCTACCACAGACGAAAAGCAGGGTGATAAGGATAAGACTCCCACACATGCGGAAATTAATGATAGTATGTGGAGTAAGATCAATGCTGTCGCCCAAGGATCTATTAGGGCAGATGCAGGCGAACTGCGGGAGATGCTTAAGGCGGTAGTGAGCCGGGCAGATAAGACCAGGATCAACAAGAACCTAGCAGATTCTCCCACGTTGGTGCCGTGGTCTCCTGAGAATAAGGACGGTAGTACTCCCAACAACAAGAACAGCTCTTTGAAACATGACAAAGGCTCTTCTGAGGTGAGGAAGACTGTCTCAGCAGTGCCAATAGAGTCCCCTAAGGGAACAGGCTCCAATTTCGAGAAAGAGGCTCTCTCGCTGCAGCAAGATCTCATCCAGATGCAGCTGGCGTTACAGGACAGAATGAAGAGGTATAAAGAAGTGCAAGACAATTTGTAAGAAGTGTGATGATTTGATGATATAATATATTGTGTGTGAAGTTTTTCTTGATTTTGAGAATAAATAGTATTAAGAAGATTAGATTTCCAGTGGTATTCCATTATCGGACAGTTAGTTTACATATATATTCGCTACATAATCACTCTCATACACTCTCTATCATCAACACCACAACTACATCTCGATACTTTCATCGAATTGACATTGATCAGCCAACAGTTCTTGACATTGTTGCACCGCTCGCTTGATGGCCTCATTGTCACTAACATCGTTATTCTCTGCAGCAGATAGCAACCAGAAGGTTTTCATCTCTCCCTTGCCCTTAATAGGAATTAGCCCTCGTTCTTCGATCACGTGCCTTTCTCCCTTCTGAAGCTTGTTTGCAAACGCTTCGCTGCAATGCACTCTGCCAGCTTCTCCATTGCTCTCCATTCTAGATGCAGTATTGACTGTATCTCCGAACAAGCAATATCTAGGCATCAATGTGCCTACAACACCTGCCATCACATTACCAGTGTGACAACCCATTCTGATCTCAATGGGAGAGTTGTCGATAGGACTCTTGACTGTAGCACTTACAACAGCACTCACTAATAGAGCGAAGTCGGCTAAGTCTTGAGCATTATTTGCATCTTTCTCTGGTAAACCTCCTGCGACCATGTATGCATCCCCTATTGTCTCTACTTTGTACAAAGGGAACAAAGAACAGCAATAATCCATGACAGTGAACAGATTGTTTAGCAACTGCAATACATGGATAGGTTCAATGGTCGCTGAAATGTTTGTAAAACCTACGACATCTGAAAAGAAGATACCCACATCATCGAAAGCTTCAGGAGGAACTTTCTTGCCCTGTCGCAGAGGCACACAGACCTTTTTGGGTAACATTTGTCGAACCAGGGCCTGATCCAGAGCCATACTATCCCGGCGAGGAGATAATGCCAGTTTGTGCTTTTTGGCGGTACCATCCTCATCCACAATCGGTATCTCTAGAGTCATGCTGGGCTTCTCCTTTGATGCATCTCCATCTTCCACTAAAGACCCTTCTACGGAGATGGCACTCTCTTTATGAGTACGCTTCTCTATCGCCACTTCTTTCGCAGGATCCGTCAGCAACATATCTACATCAACATTAATGTGGTCAGCAGCAGCTTGTACTTTGTTCTTGAACTCGTTCATAAACGCCATTGATTCTCTTTTGATGATGGAGATATCACGCTCTTCATCCACATCCTGCGGCAAGATGCTTTTACGACTCTTCAACTTACTCATACCTGCCTTTGCACGTAATTGCTGTATTTTAAATCTCTGTGAGGCTTGTTCACGAATGGTGTCCGGATCTATAGGTTCTCCCAGACTTTGGCGTATAACACTGTCCAACGTGCGCACCGCACTGCGTCTCCAAGCTAGCTTCTCCGATTTCGGGACACCGTCTGTTGGTGCTAATGATAGTTTGTCGACTACAGTGTAGACTGTAGCGGAGTCTTTATTAGTATTGCTGGAAGTAGTGGAAGTAGTATCTACCTTTGTGTCAGCACCAGATTTCACCTGCTCTTTACTTGTACTCGACGGGGTCTTACATGCTGTCGTTGTCGTCTTAGCATTTACAGAAGGAGTCGTCGTACTTGTGCTTCTTCCTCGAAACGGTGTGGTTCCCTTATGATGATGGGGAGTATTGTCTACTCCTGCTCCTGGTCGTGGTGAGACTGTGGTAGTCGCACTGCGTCCACGCGTACTTGTGCCATTATTTGGAGTATTGGTCACTGTCTTCGATCGCTGTTTCGTAGATGACAAGGTAGCACTGATGGAAGTCTTTTTTGCTGGAGTCGTTCGTGGAGTCATACTGGACTCTTTGGCACTCACACTTCGTAGTCGGGTTGACCCTCTGACATTACCATCCATATTCTCATTCCCATTGCTTCCCTTGCCTTTTGATGGCGTTTTGCTCAAGTAACTACTCGTTAAAGTACTTGCGCGTATAGAATGGCCTTTTTTGGAAGAAGAAGAAGGAGTAGTACCTTCGAAATTCAACTTTTTGGCACTCATAGGAGATAACGGGCTCTTGGTCACAGACTTCGTCAGAGAGGAGCCTTCATGGCGATTCTTCTCAGCTGTAGATACAACTGGAGTAGATGGAGCGGTTCGAGCCAAAAGATCGCCAAAGGGATTACTCATAGCAGTGCTCTCTCTCTCTCTCTCTCTCTGTCAAAAGTGCCCGATTCGGTGTGATAAGATGCCTTCCTGCACCGACTTTATTCAAATATATGACTATTCAAAGCAGCGCGACACAATAAGTATCAGTGTATTCTGGGAAGGTGCATACACTATCGATCGTTGACTGGAGCTTGTCGGGTCACAACGATTAGGAAAGTGTCAGCGCGGGGTGGGAGTCTTATTTTTTTTGATTTGCAGTTTGAGGCGCGACATCGATACTCTGATTGACGTGTTTTACGGATAATGTCTACCTGGCAAGAGGTACTGAAAGCCCAGCATGACGACTTGGATCGTCTTGAAGCTATGGATGCGGCGTTGAACACTGAGACGACTGAACTGGAGGTCGACAAGGTGTTAAAGAAGCCTAGCAACATTTCTTTCAGTGCTTCCGTGACCCGTAAAGGCCGGGGGTACGTTAATCGCAGTGTTTTGGACGACTTGGATATGAATCAAGTCGAGAATGATTCACTTTCACCGCGCGGTAGTATGGAATCTGGAGGATTGAGAAGTAGTGGAGATAGAGAAATAGAACGAGAAATAAGACGCAGTCATGAAAAGAAACCTTCCATAGCAGAAAGTGGAATGGCATTGGATACCGAGACTGTTTTGGGTGATCGTCGCGGTCCTTTGAGTCCAGGCTTACAATCTCCTCCTGCAGCTGCAGTTGACACAAATATGAGATTCAATAAAGCACGTGCAGTTCAACTACAGAAACAATTAAACGAAAGCGAGGATATCAGATTGAAATTGATGGAACAAACGAAGGATTTAGAACGACAATTGAAAAGCGAACGAGAAGAAGGCAAGAAGAATAAGAAACAAATCACATTATTGGAAACTGAACAGCGACGAAATGCTAGAAAGACTTCTACACATTCCGCAAGCAATGCAGATCCGGCTGCTATGCGACAAGAAATCGATATATTGCGGAAAGATTTGCAGACTGCAGAAAGATTGGTGAAACAAGCAGAGAGCAATGTAAAAAGTAAGGACTTGCAATTGAAACGTGCTTCTGAAAACATTAGTAAGATGAAGGCACGTGTTTCGGAATTGGAGACGCAACGCAGTGGAGATGTGGCCGGCGATCGAGAGAGGGCAGATGCCGCCGAATCACGTGTCAAAGTGTTGGAAAAGCAAAGAAGCGACTTGATTGCCGCCTTCAAGAAGCAGATAAAGCTTATCGATGTGCTCAAGAGACAAAAGCTACACATCGAAGCGGCTAGATTACTGTCCTTTACAGAGGAAGATTTCATGAAGGCGTTGGACTGGAATATTTAAATTCCCAGACATCCATATCCATGTAATATTATAGATAGACTCAAATATATTTGTATACTTAGTAGTCAACATTCTGGGCACAAATCACAGTCATCTTTCAATTTATAATTGAGCAAGTATCAGTCCCTCGTATTATTCTTCCTTATCTGGAATCACCGCTTGGTCCATCAGTAGCGATTCGTCCCCGTGCAGATCGATGTAAGACCCGTACTTTTCCAGAGCAGTGCTTTGTGCCATGCTCGCGGTCTCCACGAAGACTTGGTCTCCAGCATGCGATTTCAAGGCGTCTCGGAAGACTTGTAGCTCCAATTCTTCTTGTGCCAACAGACTCAGTAGATCATTGTGCGTCTCCTGTAATGCCAAGAGCCTCTTTTTCTGTTATAATAGAAGTGAAAGTATTGGTGTTAGTAGGAGAAACAAACACGATTGTTGTAATAATAAGGAGAATTCATTGCATAGGAACTTTACCTCCTTGTCCAATCCTAGCGACAGCTTGACAACTTCTCGCTGCATTTTAGGTGTATTATTCAAAGCCGCACTGGCTCGCATTGCTGTGCTGGAGACCAATGCACTCGTTCCGGTCAAAGGTGTCTGGACGGAACTAGTTGGTATGGGCGATAAAGGGTCTATTGCTTCACCATCCGCCTCCTTCTCAAAGAAGCTAGACGTCTGTTTCACGGGGGAAGCAAAGTCGACCATTGTGTTTCTGGGATGATCGTCTTTCTCTTTCGATAAAGAAGATGCACGCATGGCTTGCAATTCAGAGACATATCCCTGTTTCTCAGCCTCAACCTTCTCGTACAACTCACGCAACTCCTGATCTCTATTGTTCCACGTCTGGTTCCATTCAGCGAAGTTCTCTCTTTCTTGAATAAGTATGGTCTCTTGCTCTTCCTTTAAAGAATACAATTCCTTGAGATTCTTTCCCATAATATCAACATTTTTGGTCAATGTTTCAATCTCATCATCCTTTAGTTTCAAATCAGCTTGCAAGTTCTGTATGGTAGTATTTGCTTCTTTTATTTCGTTGCTCTCGTCCATTTTCTTTGTTCGAGGCGCGAAAGGAGAATCGGCCGCCACGGGAGCGCTACTATCGAAAGGATTCTCTACTTTGTTTTCTGCGACATGCACCTTCTGTAACAGTACGTCTCTCTCCGCACTCACATTTCGCAACTGGGTTTTCAACGTTGTATTCTCTTCTCTTGTCCTACGCGCTTCTTCATTGTCTTCCAATGCTCGCTTTGCCTCTGCTGCCATTGTGATGTGCGATGCCAGGTCCTTCTCAAGAGACTCTATTTTAGCATCCTTGTTCTCCATCTCTTGTTTACACTCTTCAATTTCCTTCTGCAATTGGATAGCATTTCCATCGTCAGCATCGGTGAAAGGAATATCAAAAAGACCGCCAGCGGGGGCTTGTATTGCATCATCACGAGGAGGAGACTTGTCGAATAGCCCTGCTCCGTCTCTTTGTGGAGACCCGAAGAGTGACTTCTGAGGTTTCCCGGTCTCAGTATTCTTTAGAGATTGTTCGGCTTCTTGTAAAGTATCCTGAAGAGCCTTCATCTCCATCTCCAGCCTCTTATTGAGTTCCTTCTCAGCACCCAAATCGCCTCTCAGTGTGTCTACAACTGTCACACTTTCGTCATGGTCTTCTCTCAGCTGAGCATTGAGTTTTTTCAATTGGTCCACTTCGGCACTCTGTGCATCACATTTCTCTTGTAGCAATGCGTAATCCGTACCCTTGCATTTTAATTCCTGAATAGTAGCTGCTGATTCTGATTTCAATGTCTCCAGCTCCGAAATATATTGTTGCAAGTTGTCGATTGTCTGTGAATGATTAGTATTCGCAGTCTCCAATTCGGAGAGGGTCTTTAACGTAGCCTCGTGTGCTTCTCGCCATCGATAGAGTGCATTGTCTCGTTCCAGCACAGACACCTCTAGCTCCTGAATACGTCTAGTTTGCTCCTCATTCCCTAAAATATAATCATCATTGTTATCAGTAACGACTGTGATTTCTTGACTGATCTGGTGTGTATTGAGGGACGCATGTGTCTCTGGAAGAGTACCCGTATAACTCTGATGATGTTCTCCATCTCCATCATTACTTTCCTGGTTTGTCTGGTCATTTACCGGAATGCTTTCCATGCTGTTAGAAGTAGTCGTAGCTGTCGTATCATCAATATTTTCAATAGTACTCACACTATTATCGGTATAGAAATACAGTACACCATTCAAGATTGCGTCTACTTGTGTGTTATAGAATCTCTTAAATGTATCACAATAGAATAGTTGTCGTTGGATATCCTCAAGATTCTGGTGTATACCCTGTGAGCTCGCTTGTGAGGGATCACTGTTAGGAATTCTTAATAATTCAGACATACGATTCAATGAGATACGATTGTCTATCATTTTCAGGAAGGAAGTCTGAGTGTATGCTTCTCCATTATTCTGTTTCCCAGGAATGCCATGAGATAGAGCACTGTAACAAGATCCCAAGAAGAGACAAGCACATATCTGTACAGCTGCAGGCACACCTGCATTCTCACTTGATTTGGAAGCTAAATCCATAACAAAGAAATTATTAGTATCATTCAATACTTGGTTGACAGCCAGAGCACATCCACTGATGGATGTCGACAATAGACATAGTAATGAACACAGTCCTTGATGGCCTGCAGGACCTAATCGAGCCAATTGGTGAACAGTTACTAACAAAGATTTTATAATTGTTTGATCTGCATCAGGCAATGGAGCTGCACTTTGTCGTACTTTCTGCATTCTCCAATGGGTGTTGGCATTGTTGTATATGTGATTCAAGAGGATTGCCGTACATAGCTCTTGTGCCACTTCACCGCCATTTATCAATATCAATGACAACAAATTGCTCGCTTTCATTACTTGCAATAAACCCTCATGATGACTATCCAATGGCACCAAGGAGGCATCATACAGTATTTGGCAACACCCTTCTATGACCACACTATAGATGAGAGCAGCTAGAGGAGGTGCATTGGATGCAGCACTATCTTGATCATAACTCGCATCCATTGAGTCCTCCATCGGTAATGGCAATGGAGGTGCAATAATGTACTGAATCAATAATATGCATCCATGTTTATCTGCGGCGAGTTGAGCTTCCAATATACGAAGACATTCCATACTAATTTCTTCTGGAGAATTTCCCCCCATTTGGGCTTCATTTGTATCACGCCATATAAAACTTTTGAATATATAGCGTTCACTGAGTAGATGTGGGACGGTGATATTGGTCAATTGGTCATCTATAGAAGAAGCGTAGCCGAAGAAGAGAGAACCAATCGGGATGCCTTCAGGGATGGTCTTATTGGCTATTGGTCGAGTTACTTTCATTACTGCATCGACAAAACATTTGGCTACGGCTTCATTGCCCACAACCATATTATAAAGCAATTCCAATGATGCAAATAGCATTGAAGCAGGGCCATTTCTAGCGATACAATAAGCTGCAGCAGGAATGAGACCTTGTAAGGAGACACCTAACAACTTCTGATGTTTCTCGTGGGCAGGAGCAAGTCCATTAGACAACGCTCGAAAGGCGAGCGTAGCGCACTCTACACATCCCGGCTTCAAGTACCACGGTTCCATTTTGCCCTCTTTCCCTTCAGAACTACCATCGTAATATGCAGCAGTGTTCTCCAAAAGTGCAGGATCAAAGAAGTAAGCAAGGCGCAAGGGCCAATTACTGCCCATTTCGAAGAAGAACCGCTGACATGGCTCCGCATCCCGTAATATATTGCCACAGATCCCGAGACATTGCTGGACAACCACGCCTGTGTCAGCATACTCCGTGGGGGAATCGTATTCAGACTGAATGATACCAAAGAGCACATCAAATCCCTATTTCAGATGTGGTAGCGTAGAAAGAACAACAATAAAGAGAATACGAAGACAGGTTAGGAATAAATTAATATGGGCATATTAAGCAATGCATTATAAGATTGGTCTTCTTACTTCATTAAAGACCATTGTCTTTTTGATCTCGACATTCTTTGCTGTGAGTTTCAACAGTAATATCAATGCTTGATTCCTCAATAATTCTGTGTTTTGATTAGGCAATCGCAATAACAGTTTGTTCATACCATCTGGACAATCCTGAATCAGTTGTTCCAACTTGTCACCATTGATATTATGCATATCCACCAATAGCTGAGAAGTAGTCACACTCACAGTCATATCTGAATGCTCAAGTAATTCTAACAAAACCTCCACGTTCACACGATCTTGTAATAGGATTTCTAGATTAGCAAAGGCCACATCCTCTTCGTCTGTCTTGAG
>JACLAD010008430.1_pt1 | contig 11197 bp, 10 predicted proteins | sample 8027901 | NCBI WGS metagenome assembly JACLAD01 (sample SAMN15725071, study PRJNA655200) | protist metagenome | isolation source: fluorescence activated cell sorting (FACS) single amplified genomes of... | place: Spain: Blaines Bay Microbial Observatory, Mediterranean Sea | collected 2016-07-05
CTCTTTCTTCCCTGACGCTGCGCGGCGCGCGCGTCCTGCAGACAAGGTTCTCATGAAGATCAACGGCAACGAAATCCGTCCCGGCAATGTCATCCAGCACCAGGACACTCTGTGGGTGGCGGTGAAGACCGATGCGGTGAAGCCCGGCAAGGGCCCCGCCTATGCGCAGGTCGAGCTCAAGAACCTGCTCGACGGCCGCAAGCTCAACGAACGCTTCCGCGCCTCCGAAACGGTGGAACGCGTGCGCCTCGAGCAGAAGGATCACACCTTCCTCTACGAAGAAGGCGACATGCTCGTCTTCATGGACACCGAGACCTATGAGCAGATCTCGATCCCCGAGGAGCTGGTCGGCGAGCGCTGTGCCTTCCTGCAGGACGGCATGCAGGTCACGGTCGAGAGCCATGAGGGCCGTCCGATCGGCGTCGCTCTGCCCGAGCAGGTGACGCTCGAGATCGCGGAGACCGAGCCGACGGTGAAGGGCCAGACGGCGAGCTCGTCCTACAAGCCCGCCGTGCTCGAGAACGGCCTGCGGGTCATGGTGCCCCCGCATATCTCGATGCCGCAGAAGATCGTCGTGAACACCGAGACGCTGGAATACGTGAAGCGGGCCGACTGAGGCACTCAGCCGGCCCTCCTCCGCTTTAGCGTTCGAGGATCAGCTCGATCCCGATCAGGCGGCCTTTCTTGAGCGGGGCGAGCGTGCCGCCCTGCGGATAGAAGGCGAAGGGCTCGGCCACGCCGGTCGAGAGCGGGCCGCCGAAGGGCAGCTGGGTGTCGTTGCCGGCCTGGACCTCGTCGAGGAGGTTCTTGCCGTAAAGCGCCACCGAGACGCCCTCATAGGGGCTTTCCCAGGCGATGTTCGCGTCCAGCATGTCCGCGGCCTGGATCCAGCCGAGATTGTTGTCGGTATAGGCGACCTCGTCCCGGTACTGATAGCTGACCCGCGAGACGATCGCGCCCGCATCGCCGAGATCGAGATCGTGGATGACGGAAGCGCCATAGGTCGCCTCGGGCACGCGCGGCAGCTTGAGCTCGAGGTCGGCCTGGGTCACGCGGCCGTCGCCGGTGAGGTCGTAGAGAACCTCTTCGTATTCGGCATCGATCAGGCCGATATTGCCCATGACGAGCAGGCTGTCGGAGATGACGTATTGACCGTCGATCTCGAAGCCCTTGATCCGGGCATCGGCGGTGTTGACGATGTTCTGGACGACCGCGGCACCGGGGTCCGAGACGTTCACCTCCCGCTGCATGTCGGCGATCTCGGTCAGGAACAGCGCCGTGTTCACCGTCAGGCGGCGGTCGTTCGACTGGAACTTGGCGCCGAGCTCATAGGCGTCGACTTCCTCTTCGTCGAAGGCGAAGCCGCCGAGCGCCGGGACGACGCGCTCGAGGAAGACCGGCACATCCGTGATGCGGAAGTTGTAGCCGCCCGAGCGGAAGCCCTTGGTGTAGGAGGCATAGGCGAGGGCGCCTTCGCCGGTATCGTATTGCAAGCCGAATTTCGGCGTGAAGTTCTCCCAGCTGTCATCGTCGGTGAAGCCGTTGGGTTCGCCCGTGAAGGGATTAGTGCCCGAGGTCGGGCAGGTGCCGCCGACGACGGAGCATTCCGGGCGCGGACGGATATAGGTCACCGCGCCTTCCTTGTCCTCATGGGAATAGCGCAGGCCCGCCGTCGCCGTCAGGCGCTCGGTGACGGAATAGTCGATCTGTCCGAATGCGCCCCAGACCGTGTGGTCCTGCTCCCCGCCGCCATAGAAGGTGGGCGGCGCGTTCGGGTTCGGCACGTCGGGGAAGGGGAAGGGCAGGTCGCGGGTGATATCCCGCGTCTCGGTATAGGAGACGTCCTGCTGGAAGTAGTAGACGCCGGTGGTGACCTCCGCCTTGTCGAACGTGCCCGCATAGCGCAGCTCGTTCGAGATCTGGTCTTGGGCGAACTCCGTGCCCGAGTGGAACAGGAAGCGGTCGGTCGAGTCGATGTCGCCGACGGTCGATCCGTCGCCGTCGCGATAGCCGAAGATATTGACGATCTCGCCGTCGCCGAAATCGACGTCGAGATTGGCCTGGATCGTCCCGAACCAGTTCTCGGATTTGTAGTCGCCTTCCTCGTCGATCGCGAAGTCGAAGGTGTCGCGCTCGAAGAAGCCGCGGTTCTGGCCGGCAGGCCCTTGGCCGTCGGAATCGAAATACTGGATCTTGCCGAGAACGCTCAGGCGGTCGGTGGGAAACCATTCGAGCGCGGCGCGGGCGATATAGGTCGAGGCCTTGCCGAAGTCCTGGCCGTTTTCGAGGTTCTCGAAGTAACCGCCATCCTTGTTGTAATAGGCGCTGAGCTTACCGTTCAGCTTGCCCTCGACGATGGGGCCGGAGACCGTGCCCTGCACGAAGGTGTTCCAGGTGCCGCGGCCCTCGTCGACCGGCGTCTCGGTAGCGATCCGCGCCTTGGCCGAGAATTCGTCAGTGGGGTTGCCGGTGTTGATCAGCACCGCGCCGCCGGTCGTGTTCCGGCCGAAGAGAAGGCCCTGAGGGCCGCGCAGGAGCTCGATCGATTCGAGATCGAAAATGTCGAAGACGACGCCCGTGTTCACGCCGAGATAGACGCCGTCCACGAAGACGCCGACCGCCGGGTCGATCGAGGGAATGGAGGAGTTCACGCCGAGGCCGCGGATCGAGAAGTTCGCCGTGCCGCGCGACGTGCCGACATCCTCGAGCGAGACGTTCGGCGTCGAGAAGCTGAGGTCTTCGAGGTCGCGCACCTTGAGGACTTCGAGGCTTTCTTCGCCGAAGGCCGTCATGGCGATCGGCACGTCCTGGACGTTCTCGGGATTGGCGCTCTTGGTCGCGGTGACCGTGATGACGTCGGTCAGCTGGTCGATCGCGCCCGCCCGCTCTCGCCGGGGCTCGTCCTGCGTGATGTCGTCTTCCTGTGCGTATGCGGAGCCGCAGGCGAGGGCGGCGGCGGAAACCGCGCAGAGCATTGCGAGGCGTCGTGTCATAATCTCACTCCCTAAGCGCACCCTTGTGGGCGTCGGTTATGGGAGAGTGTGTTCCTCTCCCCTTTCCGAAACGTTAGGCATGATGGAAGCGAGCGTCGAGCCGATTGTTCGAAAATCACTGAGACCGGTGCGCTTACGATGCGGGCAGGCCACAGTGAGGAGGCGGTTCAACTCCTGTCGGAGCCGTAGGTCAGTTCGAGGAAGACGTCTTCGAGATCGGCTTCCACGGTGGAGAGGTCCTTGACCGAGATCCCGGCGGAATTGACCGCGGACAGGATGTCGCCGACCCGAGTCTCGCTAGGCCGGTAATCGACATAGAGATTTCCGCCGCGCACCTCCGCGCCGCAGAGCGCGCCGAGCGACGGAGCGGTTTCGATCGGTTCGTCCGGCACGATCATCAGGGCCTTGCGATCGAGGCTGGCGATCAGCTCGTCCTTGGGCTTCACGGTGGCGACCTCGCCCTTGTGGATGATGCCGATCGTGTCGCAGAGCTCCTGCGCCTCTTCAAGATAATGCGTCGTCAGGATCACGGTCACGCCGCGATCGTGCAGGCGCATGACCTGTTCCCAGAGCTGCTTGCGCAGCTCGATGTCGACGCCGGCCGTCGGCTCGTCGAGAATCAGCACGGGCGGGTCGTGCACCATGGCCTTGGCGACCAGCAGGCGACGCTTCATGCCCCCCGACAGGAACCGGACATAGGAATCGGCCTTGTCCTCCAGACCCAAGTTTCGAAGAATCTCCATCGTCCGCCGTTCGGACTTCGGCACGCCGTAAAGGCCGGCCTGGATTTCGAGGCCTTCCTTGGGCGTGAAGAAGACGTCGGTGGAGATCTCCTGCGGCACGACGCCGATCGAGGCGCGGGCCTGGCGCGGGTTCTTGTCGATGTCGAAGCCCCAGATCGAGACGTCGCCTTCGGTCTTGTTCACGAGGCCCGCGAGAATGTTGATGAAGGTCGATTTGCCCGCGCCGTTGGGGCCCAGAAGCCCGAAGACCGAGCCGCGCGGCACTTCGAGGTCGATGCCCTTGAGCGCCTCCTTGGGGCCCGATTTCTTGGTGCCCTTATAGACCTTGCGCAGGCCGCGCGCGGCGATGGCCGCGTCCGAGCTCGTGGCGGCGCGAGCGATCGGCTGCTTCGACTGCAGGGCGGGGGAAAGGGGGCGTGCGTCATCCGGCATGGGGCGGATGTCGGCGCGGAAGGCGCCCGCGTCAATCGCAGCCGGGTGCGAACTTCTGCAGCGGGCGGCGCGTTCGCGGCGGCGAACATAGTCTCAGTGGAGGGTTCGATGCCCTATTTCGATACCAAGGACCACCTGCCGCTCTTCGTGCGCGACATCGGGCACGGGCCCGCTGTCGTTCTGATCCATGGCTGGCCGCTCAACGCCGATATGTGGGAATACCAGACCCAGGCGCTGGCAGAGGCGGGCTACCGGGTGCTCGCCTATGACCGGCGCGGGTTCGGCCGATCGGCCCAGCCCTGGACGGGATACGACTACGACACGCTGGCCGACGACCTCTGGTCGCTGCTCGACCAGGCGGGCGTGCGCGAGGCCGCGATTGTCGGCTTCTCCATGGGCGGCGGCGAGGTCGCGCGTTTCCTCGCGCGCCATGGCCGGCACAACATCACCAAGGCGGTCCTGATTTCTGCCGTCACGCCCTACATGATGAAGACGGCGGACAATCCGGACGGCGTCGACCCGTCCGTGTTCGAGGGCATCGAGGCGGGCCTGCGCGAGGACCGGCCGAAATTCCTGAAAGACTTCGCGCGAAGCTTCTACGGCGTGAACGAGACGCCGGGCGCGGTGTCCGACGCATGGCTCGAATGGTCGCAATCACTCGCCATGCAGGCCTCGCTGCACGCGACGCTCAAATGCGGCGACAGCTTCGCGGGCACGGATTTCCGCGAGGACATGAAGGCCTTCGACCTGCCCACCCTTCTCATCCACGGCACGGCCGACCAGACTATTCCGATAGAGGTTTCGGCGGACAGGGTGGCCGAGCTGGTGCCGAATGCGGAGTACAAGAAATACGAAGGCGCGCCGCATGGCCTCTTCGCCACGCATGCGGACAAGCTGACGGCAGATCTCAAGGCCTTCTTGAGAAGCTGAGCCGCCCGTGGCACAGGTCCGGCAGTCTCAATCCTCGCCGGACCGCGTCTTATGGCAGAAAAGCAGCCCCACCACACCCAAGTCCGCCCCTTCTCCGAGGTGCTGGACGAGATCGTCTATGACCGGGATGCGATGGAGGTGCTGTTCGTCGGCGAGCGCCGCGTCGCCTGCATGGGGCCGACCGGCCCCGGCGGCGGCGCGCTCGGCCACCCCAAGGTGTTCTACACCATCGGGGACAAGGGCTATGTCGAGTGCATGTATTGCGACCGGATCTTCGTGCTCGATCCTGCGCGCGCGGATACGGTCTACGATCCCGGCACCGATGCGCGAACCGAGGAAGGGGAGCGGAACCGGCAGGAGACGACCCCCGCGCTGCCCGGCGACGGCCTCACCGAGAGCGCAACACCTCCTCCCGAAGAAAACCTGGCGTCCGAGCGTGATAGCGACGCATCGCGATGAAGATCACGAGCACCCAGAAGAACAGAAGACCGAAGAAATAATAGAAGCCCGCCCAGCCCTGCAGCACGTATTGCAAGGCTTCGGGGCTGACGCGGCCTGCCAGCGTGGCCGCGCCGCTTTCGTCGAACCGCAGATAGCTCGCCGCTTCGGCCGGCTGCGCGATCATGCCGGCGCGGTCCGCGAAATAGGCGGCGGCATTCATCACCGCGAGCAGGGCCGGGGTGCCGATCACGAAGGCGGTGATCGCGCCGAGCATATAGGCGGGGAAGCGCGGCCTCTCGACGCGGGCATAGACGCGCGCGAACTGCTCCTCGGTCATGCCCGCAAGCAGCTGCGGATCCTGCCGCTGGAAGCGCCGCCACTCGGCCTGCGCGCCTTCGGTGATGTCGGCGTTCACCCCGCGGCTCCACAAGGCGTGAAGGCCCCAAAGGACGGCGAGGATCAGGGTAGCGATCAGGAAATAGGTCAGCAAGGACAGCGTCTCCGCAAGGCAGGGCGCTGAAGGTAGGGAGGCGCGCGAAGCGCGTAAAGCTAGCCTACCGAGCCTTCACGGAGGGCTCAGGCCCGCGCATCGCAGAGAGCGGCGTCGAGCGCCTCGGCCAGCTCTCCGCGTTCCTTAGGTGACAGGAAGCTGCCGAGCACCAGCGTGCGGCCCTTCTCGGTCAGGCGCAGCTGGGTCTCGTGCCGGACGGGGCGGTCGATCCGGACCCGCGCCCAATACGGATTGAGCTTCCAGCGCGTCTCGTGGCCCGAGGGCAGCACGCGGCTGACCCAGAGCGCGTCCTCGGTCAGCATGACCCGCTCGTGCCGGCGCCCGCTGAGATAGGAGGCCTGGAAGGCGAGCCAGACGATCAGGATGTCCACGCCGCAGAAGAAAGCCACGGGCCAGGCCCCCAGCGTGATATAGACGATCGCGTTGATCAGGTTCACCCCGACGACGAGGCCGATCACGCGGCGGAAGCCGTCGGGCGTCAGCGACCGGTTGGGATAGAGCAGCGCGTGAAAGCGCAAGTCCTCGTCTCCGCCGACGGGGTCGAGCGGCGCGCCCGTTGCCCGGCCCACCGCCGAGGGCGGCATGTTCTCGATGGTGAGCGCTGAGGCCATGGCGCAAAGAGTAGGTCCGCCCCCGCAGCCTGCAAGAGGACCCAGCGTCACAGCTTCGCAAGCTTTTTGCATGCTGCCGCTGCAAGCGGGTATCCTTGTGGCCGGGGGGCGGAGGGAGAGAGCCATGTTGGATGGCGACCGCTATCTTTCGGACGTGCGCGCTTACGATGCCGCTGCCGATCCCGAGAAGGTCGAGGCGATCGTGCGGCGCCTCGGCATCGCGCTGAGCACGCGCGGGGGGCGCTACGTGTCCTGCGAGGACCGGGCCGAGCTTCTCGCGATCCGCGACGGGTTCGCCAAGAAGCGGCTGCGCCTGGACGAGAGCCGTTCGGACGAGGAGATTCTGGCCGCGCTACTCTCCGTCTGCACCCGGATGGCGAAGGCGAAGATGAAGCATCGCGTGGTCTTCTACTATCTTCTCGCCAGCGAGACCGGAACGCTCGACCGCCTCTGAGGCGCGGCATGCCTTTTCCGCATCGGCTGCGCGCGCTAGCAGCGGATCATGCCCCGCAACCTGACCCGCGCCGAGATCCGCACGCTCTATGCCAGGCTGGCCGAGGCGCTGCCCGAGCCCGAGACCGAGCTCGAATACAAGAGCCCCTATACGCTGGTCGTCGCGGTCGCGCTGTCCGCGCAGGCGACGGATGTCTCGGTGAACAAGGCGACAGGCCCCCTCTTCGAGGTGGCCGATACGCCCGAGAAGATGGTGGACCTGGGCGAGGAGGGGCTCGCCGAATACATCAAGACCATCGGGCTGTGGCGGAACAAGGCGAAGAACGTTCTCGCCCTCAGCCGCAAGCTGATCGACGAGCATGGCGGCGAGGTGCCGGAAACCCGCGAGGGGCTGATGAGCCTGCCGGGGGTGGGGCGCAAGACGGCCGATGTCGTGCGCAATGTCGCCTTCGGGCACCCCACCATCGCGGTCGACACCCATATCTTCCGCGTCTCGAACAGGACGGGGCTGGCGCGCGGCAAGACGGCGGATGCGGTGTCCGACAGGCTCGTGAAGGTGACGCCGGCCGAATTCGCGCGCAACGCCCATCACTGGCTGATCCTGCACGGGCGCTATACCTGCAAGGCGCGGCGGCCCGAATGCTGGCGCTGCCCCGTGGAAGACATCTGCCTCTTCAAGGACAAGACGCCGGAGCCGCCCCAGAAGGCTTCGCCAGCCGGCAAGGCCCCGAGACGAAAGACAGCCGCTTGACCCATACCCAGTCCCCCGCAGACCGCCTGATCGTCGCTCTCGACCTGCCGAGCGGCGCCGAGGCGGAGACCCTGATCGCCCTGCTCGGAGAGCGCGTCTCCTGGTTCAAGATCGGCTATCAGCTCCTGCCGCTCGGCGGCTACGAGATGGCGCGGCGCCTTCATGCCCGCGGCAAGCGCGTCTTCGTCGACGCCAAGCTTCTCGATATCGGCGCGACGGTGGAGCGGGGCACGCGCAGCATCGCGCAGAACGGCGCGGACATGCTGACCGTTCATGCCGATCCCGATACGATCCGCGGCGCGGTTGCCGGACGGGGAGATGCCGGCCTCGAGATCTTCGTCGTGACCGTGCTGACGAGCTGGGACCAGAAGAGCCTCTCCGCCCACGGCATCGACACGCCGCTCGAGACCCTCGTCCTCAGGCGCGCCGAAATGGCCGCCGAGCTTGGCGCGCACGGTGTCATCGCCTCCGCCGAGGAGGCGCGCGCGATCCGCGAGCGCTTCGGCGACAGGCTCAGGATCGTCACGCCGGGCATTCGGCCCAGAGGCGCGGCGGCGGACGACCAGAAGCGCATCGTCACGCCCGAAGACGCCATCCGCGCCGGCGCCGACCGGCTTGTGGTCGGGCGGCCGATCGTGAAGGCCCCCGCGCCGGCAGAGGCGGCGGGGGCGATCCTCGCGGAGATCGCCAGCGCTTGAGCGCGCAGCGGGGCGGGCCCCGCCCACACGTCAGGCGGGAGTGGGCGGGGGGCGCTTAACCAATCCCGGCGGCAGGGCTTCCCTTTGCGGCGCCGAGCCGCCAGTTTGCGCCGCAAGACACGGGACAAAGGGCAGTAATGAAGCGCATTCTCCTCTCCGCGGCGGGCTTTGCCGCGCTGACCGTCACCCCTGCACTCGCACAGAAGACGCCGACCTTCACGGGCGTCGGCTCGGGCGCCCGCGCCTTCGAGCGGATCGACACCGAGCTCCCCACGCCGAACGTCTATCGCGCGGCGACGGGCGAGCCGGGGCCGGCCTATTGGCAGCAGGAGGCGGACTATTCGATCGAGGTCGCGCTCGACGAGAACGAGAAGCGCATCGACGCCTCCCAGACCATCACCTACACCAACAACTCGCCGCACACGCTTCGCTATGTGTGGCTGCTGATGGACCAGAACCGCTTCGCGGACGGCTCCCTCGCGCGCATGTCCGAGACGTCCTCGACCGCCGGCACGCGCCGCCAGAGCAGCGGGCCGAATGACAGCCTGCCTTACGGCGTTCTCGCCCGGCAGATGGCCTTCGATGCGACCGAGCACGGCTTCGAGGTCAAGAGCATCACGGATGCGGGCGGGCAGGACCTCGACTACACGGTCGTCGACACGCTGATGCGGATCGACCTGCCGGAGCCCCTGCGCTCGGGCGGCGAGACGACGCTCAACATCGACTGGGCCTTCAACATCATCAACGAGCCCGTCATCGGCGGGCGCGGCGGCTATGAAGGCTTCCCCGGCGACGTGCCGGACGAAGAGGCCGAGGACTACATCTTCTTCCTCGCCCAGTGGTTCCCGCGCATGGCGGCCTTCACCGACTATGAGGGCTGGCACACCCAGCCCTTCCTGGGCCGCGGCGAATTCACGCTCGAATTCGGCGATTACGACGTCGCGATCACCGTGCCCTCCGATCACATCGTGTCGGCGACCGGCGAGCTTCAGAACCCGCGCGAGGTCCTGACCAGCCAGCAGCGCCGCCGCCTGCGCGAGGCGCGCGACGCGGAGAACCCGGTCTTCATCGTGACGCCCGAAGAGGCCGCCGAGAACGCGGCCGAGAAGGAAGAGGGCACCAAGACCTGGCGCTTCTCGGCGGACAATGTCCGCGACTTCGCCTGGTCGTCGAGCCGCAAGTTCATCTGGGACGCGATGGGCTTCGAGCAGGACGGCGCGCAGAACCCGCTCGTCATGGCGATGAGCTTCTATCCGGAAGAAGCCGAGCCCATCTGGTCGCAATATTCGACCGAGGCGGTCATCCACACGATGGACGTCTATAACCGCTTCAGCTTCGACTATCCCTACCCCACCGCCCAGTCCGTCAACACCTGGGAACGCGGCGGGATGGAATATCCGATGATCACCTTCAACGGGTACCGTCCGAACGCGGATGATGCGCCGGACGGGGAGATCACCTATAGCCGCAACATCAAATACGGCCTGATCGGCGTCATCATCCACGAGATCGGCCACATCTACTTCCCGATGACGGTGAACTCGGACGAGCGCCAGTGGACGTGGATGGACGAGGGGATCAACACCTTCCTCGAATATGTCGCCGAGCTCGAATGGGAGGAGGACTATCCTGCCTTCCGCGGCGAGCCGAACGTGCTCGATTACATCACCGGCTACATGACCAGCACCAATCAGGTGCCGATCATGACGCAGTCGGATTCGATCCTGCAATTCGGTCCCAACGCCTATTCCAAGCCCGCCGCCGCGCTCACCATCCTGCGCGAGACGGTGCTCGGCCGGGACCTCTTCGATGCGGCTTTCCGCGAATATGCGCGCCGCTGGAAGTTCAAGCGCCCGACGCCCGCCGACTTCTTCCGCTCGATGGAGGAAACCTCGGGCAAGGAGCTCGACTGGTTCTTCCGCGGCTGGTGGTTCACCACCGACCATGTCGATATCGGCATTTCGGGCGTGCGCGAATACCGCATCTCGACCCAGGACCCCGAAGAAGAGTTCGCCCTCGCCCGCGAAGAGCGCGAGCGGCTGGTGCCGGAGCCTCTCGCCCAGCAGCGCAATCGCGAGGAGGGGCGGCAGACCCGGGTGCAGCGCCGCCCGCAGCTGCGCGACTTCTATAACGAGAACGACCGCTTCGAGGTCACCAATGCAGACCGGAACGCCTATCAGAGCTTCCTCGACGGCCTGTCGGCCCGGGAGCGCGCGGTGTTCGAGATGGCGACCGAGCGCGATCCGTATGTCTACTTCATGGACTTCGAGAATATCGGCGGGCTCGTCATGCCGATCCCGCTGACCCTCACCTATGAGGACGGGTCCACGGAGGAAATGATGATCCCCGCCGAGATCTGGCGCCGCGATGCGGAAAGGGTCACCAAGCTGATGATCCTCGACAAGGCGCTCGCCTCGGTCAGCCTCGACGACAATCACGAGATCGCCGATGCGGACCGCTCGAACAACGCCTTCCCGGCGCAGCTGACGCGCAGCCGCTTCGAGCTCTACCGCTCCTCCTACACGCCGGACAACCAGATGGCCCGCGCGCTCGAGGAGCTTGAGGGCGACCAGAAGACGGACCGTGACGCCGAGGAAGAGGAAATGGTTCCCCTCGAAGCAGGCGAGTCCTCCG
>JACLAD010014873.1_pt1 | contig 11197 bp, 10 predicted proteins | sample 8027901 | NCBI WGS metagenome assembly JACLAD01 (sample SAMN15725071, study PRJNA655200) | protist metagenome | isolation source: fluorescence activated cell sorting (FACS) single amplified genomes of... | place: Spain: Blaines Bay Microbial Observatory, Mediterranean Sea | collected 2016-07-05
AAAGCGGTTGGGCAAACGCAGGTTCTGGGCAAGGGAGGTTTCCTTAACGAGCTCGCAATGCTTCACGACTGCTTCAATGTTTGCACGAGCATCGTGTCATCATACCGAGCCGTTGTGTGCGTGCTGTCGAGAAAGGACTTTCAAGAGTGCGTGGCTCCGCTAATGCAAAAGACAATTGTGCAAAGAATGGAGATGTTGAGGAAGGCGCCCCTTCTTCGTGGGATTATTCGAGAGACCGGGACAGGCGCTGGAGGAAGAGCACATGACAGACGGGAAAGCATTATTCAGGGTAGAAGAAAGAGTAGTGTGGGCTATGTTGAAGGTAGGAGAAGCAGCAGCGGCGGTGGCGGTGAAGCTCCGGCAGAAAAGAACAGGAAGAGACAGAGGAAACGAAGAAATAGCCTCAGCCTCGTTTTCGATGTCGACCAGGGACCAGGTAATGATTCCGTGCAAGGCTCAATATGCCTACAACAACAGCAAAGAGAGGAGTGACTCACGCCGCCCCTCGATATCCTCTCGCCAGCCCTTACTATTTACGAGATAATGATTGAAGACGGAGTCTTTCGCCTTGAACGATCGACGGATCTGGCGAAGCTCGCGCTGTTGCTTAGGCGCAAGGTGTACTTTTACAAAGATCGCCGCATAGACCAAGATCGTGGGGTATTTTTCATTGTCAAGGGATCGTGCGTGGAAACGCGAGACATCGCAAACAAGAGAGAAAACAAATGGCCTGGTGGAGGGATTCGGAAGACTGTCGAAAGAGCTACTGTCACTACCAGGATCTTTGGCGCTTTCGACAGCTTTGGAGAGGAGGCGCTTCTCGGCAAGGGTAACACGGCCAAGGTTTACACTGCGGGTCCCGTAACCGGGTTTCTCCTTCCTGTCGAGGAGGGAAGCGCTCTGCAGAGACGAAGCGGCGTAGGCGTGACCGCGGGGAATCCGGATTTGAACGAGGCCAGTGAGCAAAGAGTAGCGGGGGTCGGCGCGGGCCGCAACTACTTCGCTCTCTTCTTTCGAGGACAATTACTGGAGAGCGCCAAGGGTAGTGTGGGCGCAAAGTGGGGCGACGACGCCATCGGAGCGCTCAGACGGGCCAAACGGAGGGCAAAGCGGGATGCAGGGTTGCGCATTGCGGCTGGTGAGGGTTGAATAAAAGGCCCCCAAAACGTCCATTAGTTCTATTCGCTTCACATCACTCCTCCAATCCCTTCAAGAACGTCGACAACGTCGTATGTTCCGCTCCAAGTGTGCACGTCTCGTCCTCCTTGCCGTCTTTGTCAACAGAAGTTGCGTCCCCTCCGATGGCCTTGGGGAGTATCTTGACGTCAACCGTATCTGCAACCAAAGCATGCTTCCGCAGATCCGTCCCTTGAGATAGCGCTTCAAGGGGAAACGTGTATCCGCTCCCAGCCTTGACCATGTCCACGCACATCTTGGCGTAAGCGGGAAAATTGACGAGGAAGGTTATGCTCCCGGCAGGAGTGGGATAAGCGCGTCCCATGAAATCGCCTGCTGTTTGCATGTCTGCGTTTACTCGAATATTAGTTGCACTAAACGCTGACGTGGGCGCCATTGCAAAAAGCTTCTGCGCCTTTCTGCGCTCGTGGTAACTCACACTCCATCGTGCCCAGGAATGCTCCTAAGGAGAAGCCGGAGCAGTCGTAGAATGTGACATTCGAGATATTGCGGGCCTCAATGGCGCTCATGGCTTCAATTCGTAGACGAGTAAGCTCTTGCAAATAAATCAAGACTTGAGGAGAGTGAGAATGAGCTTAACGCTTAACGCATGAATAGACCTTCACATAGGCTCCCCCTATACACACCATCGAGGAACTCGTCAATTGTGAACGCCTTCCGTAAGCTCGCAAAGTCGCACTTGTCACCATAGTTCATGTAAGAAATAATCCGGCCGTCTTTTGCTCGGCCGATGAACGGGTTGCCGGGTTGATACTGAAGGTATTCCAGTACGCGAGGCAGCGTATTGAAACTCAAGTTCTCCCGCACGATACGTTCCCTCTTTGCGTCAATCTTGAATTCCAAGCGGGCGTTAAAGTTCTCTACAATCAGGTTCCTTGCGTCCAGGACGTCCATCTCAGCGATGCAGAGAAAGCGGAACAGTTGGACTGTATTATAGACCCCTGAGAGAGGGTCAGTACGATGGGCTCCGAGATCGGCCGATACTTGCTTGCATAACTCCTCCAGCTTTGCCCTGGATTCTTGGTCCTCTATGCGTGACATGAACGTCTCGATGGCCGTGGAAACTTTGGGACTTGCGCGCCACGGACTACTGACATCTTTTGCGTTAGCGATCGTCATTTTTTTCTTCGGACCGCCGCTTCTTATCATCGACATTTGCATATCGGGCTCTGTCTCAGCTTCCTCAATCAGGTTTTCGAGTCTACGCACGACATCTTGCATGGTCGGGCGCTGCTCCGGCTCAAACTTCACGCAATGCTTGACGACTGTTGGCAGGAGACGGAGGACGATGAGTTGCATCCGAGACAGTACGATGCCGTAAATTGTGAACGACCTACGCTTCTTAAACACGCCCCCCACGCCATATTTCCTGCATGCGAGCCTCCTGCCGTCGAGCAGAGGTTTGCGATCGCCGTTTGCAACCTCGCGCATCAATTTCTGCACCCCTCCGCCGCGCTTCTGCTTCTTGAACTTTGCGATATCATCCCCGTATGGAATGTCTCGCACCGCAATCTCGTAGAGCACTGCTCCAAAAGAGAACGTGTCCACGTCCTCGTTGTACCTCTTCCCCAAGAGAAGCTCGGGCTTTTCGTCGCGTTTCGTTGCGTTTTCTGGTGAGTTTCAGTAAGTGAATACGTAAGCTCTACTCTCCCCACACCCACCGCTGCCCACAGCGGCGATCCCGTCTGCGTCATGGTGTTGTTGAGGTCTACACGTCGGCTCTCCCCGCAGTCTCCAACCTTTCCCGTCTCGCCGTCGGACATCACCATCACGTTGCCAGACTTGATGTCGCGATGCACCACGGGAGTTGGCATCGAGTGCATGTGTGCGAGGCCTTTTGCCGCGCCAAGAACAACCTTGAGACCGATCTTGAAAGAAAACGTTGCGCCCTGGTACAAATGCTCCAGATCGCCGCCACCCGCAAACTCGATGATCATGCCGATCTGCGTGAGCGCTCCTTTTTCCTGAAACCAAGCAAAGAGGCCGATAATGTTTGGGTGGCGCAGTGCAAAGGACGTCTCAATCTCACGAAAAGCCTTGTCCTCCTCAGTGTTGCGAAACAACTTGATCGCTGCAGGTTCGTTGCGAAAAGACGACTTGTAGACCGTGGAAAACGAACCCGAGCCGATTATTTCCCCCTTCTTCACCGTCCTCGTGTCTTTAATCTCGACACGACGCCAGGGCTCTCCCGGAGGCAGATCCGGTTCTGTGCTATTCTCGGTCTCTGCCTTTGCTGGCAGCGCCGAAGCCGTCACCATGTCTCCTCCAGCATTGATGATCATTGACAAGCTTGTCATAACTTCTCGTAGAGAGAGACGAAGCTTTGCATTGTCCGACCAACAGGACACTATGAGGAATGACAGCGCGGGGTTCCACGTCTCCGGAATGGGGGGGCGCTTGCCGTCCGCTGCTACATCGGCCGCGAGTTTAATTCCGCGACCTCTCTCTGATTGAGTGTACGGAATATCCTGTGATGCGGTGAAAAAGAGAGGTGAGAAGTTGTGACAAGTGCAAGCCAGATCCTATCCAATATACACCACACCGAAACGCACCCTATCGCACACCTCGTACATCGTTAGCGCAAACGAGAATAGGTCTGCAGCAAAACCGTAGCGCTCGCCACGAGACAGTTCTGGCGCTTGGTAAATCAATGTGCCCTTGATCGTCATCGTCGCATTTAGCGTTGCGACTCGAGAGATTCCGTAATCTGCTATCTTGGCATTTTTGTTCTGGCCACCGACCAGAATGTTGCCCGGCTTTATGTCACGGTGGATAATGCCGACTGTGTGGAGGTAGAGGAGCCCCGCGGCGCTTTGCTGTGAAGCAAGTGCAGTTTAGTCGAGCTTGTCAGTCAAAGAAGCGATGAAGCAGGAGGATAGATTGCCAAGCTAGGTTTACGCGACTGGGCGAACAAAAACCAACCCGCAGGAGCACCAACGCTCGAAACTCAGAGTAGAGCAGTCCCTCGATCTTGTCCTTGTAAAAGTCTTTGAGATCACCCAAGCAAAGCTCTGTGATTGTCTGTAATGGTCGCTTCACCCACCCGATCAGTCGGAGCGTGCAAGGGTGTTCGAGCGAGGCCATGAGCATGATCTCACGCTTTGCTTCGTCAAGCTGCTTTTGCGAAGCAGTGCTTCGGTACAACTTGATCGCGCACGTGAGACCACGCACTTGACCTTCGTACACCTCTGCATAAGCTCCTCGACCGAGAAGCTCTCTTCTCTCAACATAGCTGTTGTCAATCAGCAGAAAATCCCAGAGATTCACACGCGCCTGGCAGCTCTTGAACACGCGAGGGCCTCTTTGCACAGCGTTGGCCTGCGAACTTGCACTAGCCGCGTTGAAGCGTTGCGGCAGAACCGGTCCAAACCTCTGCGCCTTGAAAGATCCCATTTGTGCTCCCGCCGGAGGAGATGCTACAAAATTGGGTGTGAGCTGCGAACTGTCACTGGTTACTGGGAGGGAATGCGGTACACCTGGACCAAAGCTGACTTGAAAGCTTCCTTGTGAGAACCCTGGATCTGCACCGGCTCGAGATTGGACTGGAGGTGCGTTGTTCCTCTGCATAGGCGCTCCAAGTTGACCCTGCGCGACCGGCATCGAGCTGACTTGAAAGCTTCCTTGTGAGAACCCTGGATATGCGTTGGCTGGAGATTGGGCTAGAGGTATGTTGTTCCCCTGCACATTGTGCTGCGCAAGTTGATCGTGCCGATGTCCTCTCTCTCCCAACATCCTGGGGCCTGCCTTCTTCTTCTTCTCGCTTTTCTTTGGTTGCACTGCAGACTTGGCGGCATCTGTTTCCGCTTCATCTTGCTCCATTTGCTTTGAGAAAACATAGAAGATCAGAGTGATTAAGAGAAGGATAAAAAAGGTTGAGATCACCAAGGCGACGATCAACAATGTATCCGAGTTCTTTGGTGTACCCGTATGTGACGAAGAAGAAATAGATGATGAAGGTGTCGGAGTAATCTGCACTGGGGAAGGAGTGGACGGCAATGGCGAAGGTGACACCAACGGCGACAGCGACGGCGACGGTGATGGCGACGGCCACGAAGAAGATGAAGGCGACGGCCATGAAGAAGATGAAGGTGTAGAAAATATGCAGCTGCTGTCATCCTCGTTATATATCTTGCCCGCAGCACACGCAGTGCAAGCGCTCCGGTCAGGACTGACAATGCTGCCATTCGCACAGAGCTTGCACGTCACCGCGCCTTCTTGATCAGAGTACCCTCTAATTGTGCACAGCTCGCACGTCATCGCGCCTTCTTGACCAGAGTACCTTCCAATTGTGCAATTAGCACAGCTTGGAGAGCCGGCAACGCTATACCTCCCTGGAGAACACATTTCACAGGCGGCGCTTTCGCTGTCTCGAGAAAGCTCTTGGCCGGTCCTGCCGTGTCTGCCAGCGCTGCAGCGAGCACACTGTACGTCTGACGTGATCGCAGGGTGCGTGCTGAACTTGCCGACCGAGCAGTTGGAGCACTGCTCCCTCGAGGTGAGCCCTTTGGTGTTGCCGAAGGTTCCGGCAGAGCAGTTGTTGCACAGGTCGACAGAGGCCAATGGAGCGCTTGCGCCAAACCTTCCTTTGGGGCAAAGGCTACACGTTGGTAGAAACCTTCCAGGCGATTGGCAATCGCAGGGAAATGTTGCAGTCGGGCCCTGGCTCTCATTGAACACGAATCCCGAGGGGCATGTGGCACATTTAAAGTACCCGCGGTCTGGAGCGTACGACAAGGATTCGCATGGCTCACAAGTGACGGTTCCTCCAACAATCGTAGAGATGCGCTGCCCCTGCAGAAGAGGACGTTGTTTTGGTATGCTTGTTGAGTGCTGCGTTGGTTTTCTTCCGTTGAAACGTGAGCTCGGATTGCACGTACCGCAGCGCCACAGGCCTGGGATGGGGTGTTGTTAACGAGTCTCGTCTGCGAATCGAGGACGATAAAATTTACATCATATCTCTGAATTTCACCTTCGACGAAGATACCACCTCCGTCGTGATACGCCATGTTCTGCTGGAAAGTACAGTTTTCCAAGATTGCGAAAGCATCTGATTTCAAATAGATACCGCCGCCGTCGCCGCCACGGGCGGTGTTGTTCGAGACTACGCAGTGCGTCATATTGAGAGAAGAGGCGGATTTTGCGAGATGGATTCCTCCGCCCGATTCCACTGCATTGTTCCCCGTGACCGCGCAGTTCACCATCTCTAGCGAGCCACCCCCGATCCAGTGAGATACATAGACGCCACCACCCGATCCCGTTGCCGTGTTCCCAGTGACAATGCAGTTCACCATCACCAGCGAGCCCCCATATACATAGATGGCGCCACCATCTTTAGTATAGCGGGAAGCAATCGCTCCCACTCCAGCGTGGTTATCCCTCAGCAAGCACGAACTCAGACGAAGAGTCGCACCTACGCTATAGATAGCGCCACCCCAAGACTTACAATACCCACCGCTCAGCTCGAGGTTCTCCAAAGAGACGTCGGCGCCTGTATTGAGGAATAAGAGGCGATACCTCACGCTATCATCCCCCCGCCCCGTGATCTTTGTGAGCGTGTCTGCACAGCCACAAAAAGGAGAATGGATGCCGTCCGTGAGTACTTCTTCTTTTCTTTGACTCTAGGCAACAAAACAGGTGCGATAGGAGAGACAGAGAGAGAGAGAAGAGGGAGGAGGAGGAGGAGGAGAAGGAGGAAGAAGGGAAAAGGAAGAAGAAAGGGGAAGAGAGCAACGCTGAGGCAGAAGTCATATCCTCGTTTGCCATCAAGATTGTTGCGACTCTTAAGCGAACGGGTGGGGACTCACTTTTTGGATTGGCCCCAACGATCCTAACCTTAGCGTTTTGACTGATAACAAGCGCGTTATCATCATTCCAACGCTCAGAGATCTCTACGTCCGCTAACACTCGAATCGTGTGCAGCATCTGAGAGTCCTCATTAGCGCACTGGAGAGCATTCTTTAGCTCCGGTGCCGTCGAAACGTTGTGATTCGTTGTCGTAGTCTCAGAAGGACAGTCCCCACGTTGGTACGAGAGGCGCCTTTTCAGAGTAATACCGGTAACATCTTTCACCATTCTCGTGCCCGCTAGTTGCATCGCGTCGTTGCAACGGCATATGGTGCTCTATCAGCACGCGAAGCACGAAATACGCCCTGCATCTTCTCACATGTCCTTACGCTTTCATAAGGAGCGCATGCATTTTTGTTCCAGCCGTCGCTATGAAGAGCGTCTGGGTGGGGAAATGTGAAGGGATTAGTGTGAGGGGGGTGGGTTGGCTGGGTCTGCTAGTCTGCTGTTTCGCTTGTTTCGACAGGTAGGGTTGATCTGTGAAGACCGATTATTCGAGATTCGAAATACTACAGTAGACTATCGAGTACATAATACTATAATTACTTTACTCTGATAACAATGGATGACTTATAGTTTCGGCGAAAATATCCAAAAATCAATATGAGACAAGATACAAAAATCGGTTCTATTTTCACCGTTGACGATCCACCCTGGGGTGCGCCTTCATGAATTCCCACGCCATCTCCGCATATGCCATGGGCCGCCGCCGATGCAAGGGCCACGTGTGACCCCACTTTCCAGCGCACCGAACGAGAGAGATCCCAGCAGGACATCCTCTGCGAAAGGGATGGAGGGAAGGAAGAAAGGAGGGAGAGAGGGGGGGTTACTAGCTACAGCGATAACCGAGAAAGAGAGAGAGAGATAGAGAGTTGCTTTTGACTGACCTCCTCTTCGTGCATGAGAGTTTCCTCTGCCCATCATACTCCGTCTCGTATTTTTCCGAGCCTCTGCCTGCGGCGCACCCGTTGCGACGAGCAAACTCATCCTCCACGGCTTTTGCCCTGAGACAAAAGAGAGAGGGAGAGAGATGAGTGCCTAGGAAGGGGAACAGAGAGAGAGAGAGAGAGAGAGAGATCGGTAACAGAGGTGACAGAGATCTCACGGTACGTAGTGAAAACCGTCAGAAGAGACGAGGCTCCCGTGAGGGCCCGCCTTCAACTCCTCGCTCCCTGCAAGATTGTTCGGGAAGAGGAAGGAAGACGAAAAAGATAAGAAAAAATAAGTAACAAGGGAGACAAGAGAAGGAAGAGAAACGAGAGAGAGCGACACGATCAAACTTACTGTTGGCTGGCACGGTTCGGTCTTTGGTTCCATGAAAGGTCATGATGCTGACACGAGAAGGGGGCTCAAAGTTGAAACCGTCAAAATTCGACCCAGCGACCGGAACTGCAGAAGCGAAAACTCCCCGCAGGGAAGGATTCAAATCGTTCAAAAGCGAGAAGACGAAGATGGCGCCGGCTGATATCCCAGTGACGTGGATGTTTTCCTCGTCTATGTGGTAGTGCTTCCTTATGTATTCCAGCATCTTGGCGACGAAGAAGACGTCGTTAAGGCACGAAGCGCACGCGCACCCTTTCTGTACGTGTGTGTGGGTGTGGGTGTAGGTGTATGTAGGTGTGTAGGTTTGTAGGTGTGGGTGAGTGTGAGAAAAGAGTAAGCAAGAGAGATACGGAAAATCAAAGAGAGAGAGAGAGAAAGAGACAGAGAGAAAGAAAGAAAAGAGAGAAAGAGGGCACTGACCTTGTTTGGATCCCCACACTTGCCTGCCTTCTTGCAAGAATCATAGCAGCGGTACACTCCCCAGTTTTCGCGGTCGTGCTCGCACACGCTGTCGTTCCCGTTGCCGTGCACGTTCCAAGACGCCTGCGACGAAAATGATGAAAGGAGTTTGAGCGAGAAGGGAGGAAGGGGGGAGGGAGAGGAGAAGAGAGGGAGAGAGTGAGTGAGTTCCTGAACCGTTCCCCAGACCATTCTTCGGGCGTTCCGACAACTTGCCAGCCACCATCCTTCGATGTCATCAGATCCTTTCGGATAAACGGTGATGAAGCCCTCCCGCTCGCCGACGACGTGAAACTTATCTTCCACTGTTCGCGCGTTGTTAAAACGGAGGGAGAAGCGTTGCGTCGTTTCGGAGTGTTGCGATTTGTGAGTCGAGCGCGCCGAACAGAATGAGAAAAGTGTTGGAGAGAGAAACACGCACCGGCCTCGTCCCACGCGTTGTCATAAAACCCGTGAAAATCGAGTACCAGGGCTCGCTTCCCGTTTCGTTCGCCTTTGGCTTGAGGTGATGGCGGCGCGAAGACGAGAAACTCCCGCGTGACCTTGCCAAACTGTGGGTCTTGCACGTCGAGATAAACGCGCTTCCCAAAACCCGGCAGATTATTCGTAGTGTTCTGGCGTCGACCCTTGTGCAGCCTGGCCCTCTTCCTCGCCCTAGCATCGACTCTGGAAACCAGAACGCAAAGCACGATGCCAACTACGGCAGCACTAAAAATGAGCGTATTCATGGTCTTTGTATGTATAAATATATGTATGAGTGTGAGTGTGTGTGTGTGTGTACAAGGGGGGTCGGGTTCGTGAGCAGCGCGCTGTGTTTGAGCAAGCCTTTCTCCTTTCTTATTCTTTCTGATGTCGTGTGCACCACGTTGTCACTTTCTAGTCACCACCGCGATGGCACTCCCTCAACGCAACAAGCGCAGCCCTCGCTCCCTCTGCCTCGCTCAAGTCACTGAAATTCCCTATGGTGTGAATCAAACCTCGGGGTCGTGATGGAAGAGGAGGACCTCTATGAGAACCCCTTTTTCACGACACTCCTCTCTCTTGCCGCGAGCAGGGGCGGAGGTAAGGGCGGGAGAAGGGCGAGCGGCGGACCTGGCGGCACGCGAGGGTCGGTCGCTAGGATCGCTCAGGTGTTGCTCGTTCCCCAGGCGTGCGCGCTCCCACCGTTGGCTTACCTTCGCAAAAACCCGGAAGTCCTCCGCAGCCACGTCGTGGTCAAGCGCCGCAAGCGTGGCCTTTCCACGACGCTCAACGGCAAGCACGTCCGCATAGAGCGCGTGCGCGACAAGTGGGGCCGCGCCCAATGCTACGTCACTGCCGCGAACGGGTTCCGCGAGCAGCGCAAGGTCCGCGTGCTTTACGAGGAGCAGGTGTTTCCCGACTCTGAGGAGGAGGATAATGATGATGATGATGAAGAAGACGAGTGGGAAGAGGCCGGTGAGAGCAGACAGCGATACGCAAGCGTGGCTTCTATGGGAGGGAGTGAGGGAGGAGGAGGTGGGGTTGACGGTGAAGACGATGAAGACGACGACGACGAGGACGACGACGAGGACGACGGCGATGATGGCAAGGATATCAGCGGCGGCACCGGCGGGTTGAGAAAGGCGGTTGGAGAGCTCTCGAGCGTCGGCGGAGATGGGTGGGGGGGAACCTCATCCTCTTCTTCCTCTTCTTCTAATGCAGTAAGCTCCTCCTCGCCCTCGTCGTCGTCCCCTCCTCGGTCTCGCGGGCCATCGTTTTCTCGGCGGCTTTCATCCTCCTCCTCCTCCTCCTCCTCCTCCCCTGCGTTGGCTGGAAGGCGGAGGGGCTCGTCTTCTCTCTCCAACGCGTCTCTCTCTTCGCTAGGAGGAGGAGGAGGAGGATCGAGGAGAAGGTCGAGAGCCGACAGCTCGTCGTTTACCGTGTTCGTGATATCTCGCCCGGTTTGCGGGAAGGGCGACGTGCCGAGGTGGCCCAGAGACAAGACCGAGCTCTTCTCTGCAGAGAGGTCGGCGTCTTCGTGGGTGCGCGTTCTGTCTTCCTACGCGGCGAACAGGAGGGCGCTGGCAGCCGCAAAGGCTTGGGCCGAGAAATTCAACGAAAACAGGTTCAACTCGTCGGCTACCGAGGCCGGGGTGAGGAAGGTCGCGGAAAAGCTGAGGAAAGCCATTCCTCGAATTGCGGACATGGTGGTTGAAGACAACGAGGTGATGTCTATTGCGGGAAGGCACGAGAACTTGTACTCCCGGCTGTGGGACGGCGTGGAGGCCCTAGTCGTGAGGGAGATATACGGAAAGCTATTTGTCGGCTTGTGCTCTTCCTTGCAAACGAGGGAAATTGCGCTGCAGAGAGTGTTGTGGGCGACGAGAGAGAAGTTTGGGACCCTATCTTGGGA
>JACLAD010005137.1_pt1 | contig 11194 bp, 7 predicted proteins | sample 8027901 | NCBI WGS metagenome assembly JACLAD01 (sample SAMN15725071, study PRJNA655200) | protist metagenome | isolation source: fluorescence activated cell sorting (FACS) single amplified genomes of... | place: Spain: Blaines Bay Microbial Observatory, Mediterranean Sea | collected 2016-07-05
CACTATTTGATGATCAAATGACAGCACAAGAAAAAGCTGAATGTGATGCCAAAATCCCTATGAATAGAGATCTGAAAATTTTACTAGACTTGGAGAATAAAGACAAAGATAGATGGGTTCCAATTCTTGATGATGGTGCTTCATCACGTATATCGCAAAAAGATAGATGGAAAAACACATGTGAAAATACAGATATTGATGTTGCAGTAGCCAAATTCACCCATTTATGTAGCGTTGTAAATTGTAATTGCATCTTGAAATAAAGATAAGTGTTTAAAAGTATGATAAATAAAAAGAAAGCCAGTCCCATGTGAGGCAAGCGCGATCAAACGTGCGTCGTATCTACCTTGAAATTAGCAAATAGCTACATGTAGGTAGGATTACTTTTATCTGCTATAGATATATAGACTGCTTCAAGATATAATTTACAGACTAGCTACACATGTGCACATTTGTATGTACTACTTTATTTTTGCTTGCTTTATTCCTAGAAGCTAGAAGACTAGAAGCTAGAAGTAGAAGTAGAAGTACTTCTACTTACTACTTACTTCCATCTTCCATGTACATGTAGGTACTTCTACTCTTCTACTCTAATATTATGTGCTAGCTACAAGCTACAAGCTACTTCCAAGACATCTACTTCTAACACTCTAATACCTAATACTAGTCTAATACCTCTACTTCGAAGTACATTATATATATCATATGCTTAATTAAGGGCCGGTACAACGCAAGAAGTAGTGAAAGTTACTCCTGGGAAGTAGAAGTAGCAGGGGTAAAAGTCGGCATACTAATAGATGACTTAATACCTGCTTCAGATGATGACTTAATACCTTCAGATGATGAAGATGATATTTGAGGTGCGGAGGAGGCTTCGGCTGTAAGTGAACTAATTCCAGATGCTGATTGTGATGCAGAAAGATTTGTAAGAGATTGCTTTTTCTTGCCTAAGCTACCAAGTTTTCTTCCACGTCGCTCTTCCTTGGCTTTTTTAGAATCAGCTCCCAAATCATCACTTTGACCTGTAGATGCACCTTCGTATTGGAAACCAGCAGGAATATTCATTCTTGGGTCATCAGGTGCAAATACACCCATTTTTGCGCGCAGCAAACATGTTTCTAATGCTGAATTATATTTATTTGTACTTGACGGTTTAGGCAATTTTTGCAAAACGCCAACTATATCATCGTCATTAATGAAGTTTCTATCAATAAATTTTATGGGACAAGAGGAGGGTATATATTCATCTTCATCTCTTGGAACATCTAAATCTTTGTATTCCAGATCACACATAGGCTCTGTGCCAGATGTGCCATCTATTCTCTTCACAACTCTTTTTCTCTTATTTAGATATGGGCCTACACCATATTTCTCCGCTATTTCATTTTTCCATTGCACCATTGCCAGTTGGTTTATGTCATATTTATCAGCGGCTATCATTTCTTGGTCACGAGTCCACCATTGCAAAGAAATTTTCTCCTGGGCTGCACTTCTTTTTTTACTTGCTTGCTGACGTTCGGCATCTAGTTCTTGCATTTTTTTCAACACAGCTGCTTCACATTCTTCTATCTTTTTATTCGTATCTATTCGCTTTTTTTCTGCTTTTATCTGTAATTTTTTCCGCTCATCTAACCCCCATTTAATTGCCACATTACTTTGAACTTCAACATTGACTTCTCCACTTGTTCCAAGAGTCTTGACGATATTTTCATGAAAATGACAAGCAGATATATCTCGCCGTCTTTTACTGAGTTTATGCGCTTTGTCTAAAATATCTTTAACATGTATTTGAATAACTTCTGATAAATACTTGGTAGCGTCAAGCGAAATACTCATTTTATCAGGTCTCAATTCTTTCTCTGCTATTCTATTGAATTTTCCATCATTTAGTACATTGTTTTCGATCTTTACTTCAGAACTATCTACAGGCCTCATTTTCTTTATTCCTATACCTGTCATAGGGGCCATCGCATCTCTCATCGTTTCTCGAGGTGTTTGAGCTTCTTGCGATATGTCAATAGTGCCAATCTCAACATCACCATTACTATTACGACTTACTCCAATCTCATCTAGTATCTTCCCAGGTTCAGAAATATTCTCTAAAACTTCTGTTACTATTAACGATGGCCCTTGTGGCTGCAGCTGGTGCTGAGAGTTCCCAGGAAACTTTCTCATTTTTTTTCTCGAAATTGGTACGGAGGAAGATGATGAGGAAGAAGTCGGGAGTGTTCCATCCTCTTTAATCACTTGCTCAGGTTCTGCTTTTCGCTTCTTCGAAACTCGTTTCTTTTTCTCTTTTTCCTCCTTGACAGGTACACTTGCTTCAACATTAGTTGGTGTCTTACTTTTTGCTGTTGTTGCTGCAGCTGATGACGTCTGTGCAGCTTGCACCGCTTTTTGTTTCTGCTCCATAAAACCAGTTGGACCTTTCGACATGAGTAGGAGAAGATCTCTCGCACGAGCTCCATGCTTTTTCTCCAAGAGACTTCGAATATTAGAACTAGGATCTCCTTTCAGACTGCCATCACCTAATTCTCTCTAACATATGCAATGAAAGCAATGAAAACGAAAAACAAAATGATTGGAAGATAGAGTTCTACAAAAGATTGTATACACACATAACCCAACCATGTATACACATATGCACACACATACCTTGACTCTTCCCACAACTTCATGAATACTGCCATACTCCATGCGATTCATGAAACCCTTGTGTAAGGATGCATTCAGGTTCTCCAGCAATTTATTCTGACTGGTTGGTCGTGGTGCTGGGGCTGAAATTCTAGCCGTTTGTGATGGTGCCATTTGTGGTGCTCCAGATGCCTGTGATGTAGGTGGAGCCATTTGTGGTGCTCCAGATGCCTGTAATGTCGGTGGTGGTAAGTCAGCATGCGTCATTGTGGACACTGCGATTTCTGATTCTAGTGGTTGAGAGGATGCAGTCGCTATGGGCTGCTGCGGCAGTGATGTTAATAATGTGTTATTGTTTGCGTTGTGATTGTTTGGAACACTGCTGTTGTTTTCAGTGGAGGTCCCGGGGGGAGGATGAATCTCATCCATCTCTTCACAAAGTTCCAGTCGCAGCTCTTATAGTTCGACCTGTGAACCCGTGTCTACTTTTTCTTTTTACCTCCCTTTTCCTTCTTCTTGAGACAATTGAAATGAATTGTGACCCATCCAGCAGCATGATGCATATTTCTGCTCTCTCTCTACTCTCTCTCTGCTGTAATATGCTGTGTGTGCTCTTGAGTCTGGGAGTCCAAATTATCAAACAAAAATACGAATCAAAAAGTGATCAAATATGGCAATGGTACCTGTTGTAAAAAACAGACCCTCTGGTTTCGGGCAATCTCCTGCAGTTGACAACAGTACCCTAGAGTCAATTTCAAGTGCAGAGGATAGGCCTGTACTATAGCCTACCAAGTAAGACATCCCTTAACCCTTAAATGACTCTGTCAAAGTAAAGGAAGCACATATATGAAGGTAGGTATGATGTATTAGTATTAGTATAAGGAAGGATGCTTAAGTAGCTAGCTCATTAATTAATCAATTAATTAATTAATTAATTAATTAATTAATTAATATTAGTATTAGGAAGTATATATATTTAAGTAGGTAGCTAGCTCATTAATAAATATTATTAGGAAGTATAGATAATATTTAGATGATATAAAGAGACCCCCAGGAAAATGGAGCATCAGAATTGTTACCGGTTTCTTCAAATTGCTACCGGTTTCTTGAATATACCCTGATATAGGTTATCTGGTTATATGATACAAGTGTATGGTGCAAGCCTAGAGTCACAGGTGTTGACTGTATCGCATCGAATCTGCATATGATCCATGCAGTTATCCTGGTGCGAAATGTAAATTCTAGTATTACAAAAATGACATACTTTAGATATGTCTGAAGAAGGATCCATGCAATTACAAAATGGTTTGATTCGCGAAGAGGATCGTACTATGAAGATGAGTGAGTTATTTCATTCTTAAAAATACCGTGAAATATCGTTTATGATATTCCGTATAGAGAGATAGAATGATAGAATATAGAATATAGAAGATAGAAGTACCTATGTAGAATCTAGAATCTAGAATATATCCAAAATGATAACATTTGTTTGATACTGATGATACAATATTAATAAATATGATGATGATATACGCCAATAGTAAAATTAATAATGAGTAATAAATTGAGCCAGCTAGCTACTGACGCACGTTACTAACGCTCACATCTCAGGATTTTTTTGAAATCTTATAAATTCTACTTACTTGTCTTCTCTCCTTTCCACTGAGACTATTCTCCTCCTTGACATAACACACATCCTCCTTCAAAATATCAATATTCATTTTTCTACGACACATGGCAAAAAATTTCTCGTCTTTTTTCCATCTTTTCACGTGGGATATAAGAACTGTACAATTATATTCTTCGACAAGGATACATAGAGTATCAAAGAAAGGTGTAAATAGACATTCCCAGTATACACAGTCTGATGCAATTATCAAGGGAGGTACGTCAACATTACATGATAAAGTAGCAAAGATATTCTCTATGTCTTGCTTACATCCCCATTTTAGCTCTTTTGCCTCCACAATTCTATTCGTGTTTCCACCAATGCTGTTGCAACCTAAATTTAAGTTTATATTCTTCTCCATAATTCCTAATGCCTCCTTTAGATCTGTAATAACCACATGACTAGCACCACAAGCAGATAAATAGAGTCCACATAAGCCAATTCCAGCACCGAGTTCAATAATTACACCATTTGAGGAGGAGGAGATGTGACAAGATATATACTGATCATCTCTGTGCTCATCAATGTAGTTGCATAGAAGTCTCGCAGCGGGCCAAAGTTGGAAGGCAATACCTTTATGTTTCTCTTCACAAATACTTATGGTAATACCAGACATGGAGGATGTAAATGTAGAGGATGACGGAGGTAAAAATGTGGAGGACTCTGATATCAATACCCTCCTGGATTCTTCTTCCTCAATCCCCTCCTCTTCACTACTGCTCTCATTGTCACTTTCACTATCAGTCTTGAACAGGTTTTTGAGCACAGTCTTACCCTTCATGTCCTCAATTCCATCCTTTATCATTTTACTTGACTATAGATGAGTCGATAATTACAATCGCAGGGAAAAACAGAGTGCACTGCTGATATCCACGTCGAGTCTGTCTGGCTATGTACAAATTTAATTCATTATTATGGGGCTCTTACAAAAAGGGCAGCTGATTTCTTGTGAGAGCTTCGTTATCACTCACAGCGATTCAATCGCTAAACTTACTGCTATGCTGGTGACGTGCATTGAAGGCATGAGTTGCTGTATCGTTGTCTGCTGTTCATGCGACCATCGAAGATCATTTTAGGTAGGCAGCAGAGGTAAGTACCACCTAAGTATCTAATACATCATAATAGGTAATAAGTACCTACCTACCTACACCTACCTAATAATTATTGCAGATAGAAAGAGGGGATACAGCAGCAGAGTGACACAATCAAGCTACACATTCAGTTCTGCTGTATAGATCGTGTGAACAAGTAAGTGTTGTGGTCTTGTCTTCCTGTGCAATAGATATTCATAGGGAGGGTTGAGCAAGCGTGTGCACGACACAGACAGATATCTCCTCAAATACGTTAGGTGGTTGGAAGTAGATAGATACATAGGATATAGATAGATAGATAGATAGATAGATAGGGAGTGATCAGATAGAGGTTTAAACGTGCATAGATGTCAGAACAGGAATCTCCCGAGGGGACAGTAGGACAATGTGAGCTACTTGGGGGTGCTTATGCTCTTTTTTTGCAGGGACTCATTGGTGTGATGGCTCTTTCTTCACTTTTGTATAAGCGGGCTGTCCTTGATGAGGTGCCCAGGCGCCCATTCAACATATGGTTCATGGACGTATCCAAACAATGCTTTAGTAGCGTTGTAGTTCATTTTTGGAATGTGGGATTATCGATTTTATTATCTCAACAAACACTAGCGGAAATACAGAATGGAGCACCAGAAATTGGTGATCAATGTGCAAATTATTTGATAAATTTCATCATGGGTAAGTGAGTTAGTTATCTCTCGCTCTATAAATTTATTTCTTTTCATGTATCTATCCCCCTTTTATATGTATATGAAATATGTAATCAATTACTATTCGGTTTTCATACATATATAGATACGGTTCTGGGTGTTTTTTTAGTGTGGATTTTGTTGAAATTTTCATCATATATAGCGTATTATTTTGATATCGCATCTCTGAAGGAGCAGGGGTTCTATGATGACCCTCCATCATCATGGTTTTATGCCATGCAGCTATCAGTGTTTTTGTTGATTACTTTAGTAAGTAAGTTGATATTGGGTTTATTGTTTATATCTTTTGAGTTGGAGTTCGATAAAATTGGTGCTTTGATATGTTTACCGTTCAAAGAGAATCCAGCAGCCGAACTAACTTTTGTCATGGTAGTGTGCCCTACATTTTTGAACATAATACAATATTGGATCCAGGATAATATATTAATGGATGGAAGAAAAAGCGAGCCAGAGTATGTACTTGTGGGTGACCGAAGGGCTAAAGATCGGGGTGGTGATGGGGGCATATTCGAACCATTGCCGTGAGTAAATTATGAATATAAGATTTGGAATAATAATCAGATGACAATCTATATCATACGTATATATGTACGTTGGTTAGGTAGGGAAGCATGGGTATCTAATTAGGTAATTACTACCTACGATTACGATGTAGAAGTAGGAGTACTTCTAGACTACTCCTAGGTACTCCTCTACTAATTTCATATTTATAGATAATGAGCTAGCTACTTAGGCATCCTACAACTTCATAGTTTGATTATAAGTAATGAGCTGGCTACTCAAGCATCCTACATCCTACAAACATAGAAGTAGTTTGATAGTTACTAATACTAATACTAATCTCTCGAACATCATCAAGAACACCATCTCGATCTCGATGACGATGATGAATGATGAAGAAAAGCGGTAAGCGTCCTACTGTACAACTTCATCATTTGACGTAAAGTAATAATAATGATAATAATGAGCTAGCTACAACTACAAGCTACAAGACATCTACAACATATACTTTAATAATCTTTAATAATCTTTAATATTTAATATGCTCAAATGATGAAGTTGTACATAGGACGCTTATTAAGTAGCTACTTCTAGCTCATTATCTAATAACGAAGTATTAGTTATTTAATATGCTCATATCTCATATAAATATAAATAATGAGCTACTGTAGCTGTGGCTAGGTACTTAAATCTTAAGTACATTATGAGTATGAGCTATATAGCTACTGTCTTATTACTAGAAATAATACTAATATATTTGAGCTAGCTAGTTAAGCGGCTACTGTCTTATTATTAATTATAATTTTTGAGCTGGCTAGTCTTATTATTAATGATTATGATTAATATCAATGAACTACCCTACTACATAGCTCGCTCTAGCTGCTACCTACTTGAGCATCCTAAAGTACAACTTCATATTATTATACTTCTATAAACTAATCTAGCTCATATTTTTATATATGATAATAATACATTATATAGCTAATCATAAGACAACTCATAATATACCCTAACCCTAATTTTTGAGCTAGCTAGTTAAGCGTCCTACAACTACAACTACATATATATATGATAATTTTATAAATTAATAGCGCCTAGGTAACTAGTTAAGCGTCCTACAACTACAACTACAACTTCATCATATGATTATGATATGATTATGATATGATTATGATAGGTATGATGGTATGATGTGTAATGATATGATATATGATGTGTGATACAGAAGTAGTCTAGAAGCTAGAAGTATATCATACATCATACATCTAGCTACGCTACTCTCTACCTCTAACTCTACGTGAATCGTCGCGGTACAGGTACAGACATAAAGCATGACTTTACCGATTGGTAAGTTCAGTTCCAACCAGGTATCTTGAATCCCTTATGTCGTTATACAGTTTTCTAATATGAGTGGACATGTTCAAAAGAGCATGAATAGCAAGTCGAAGTAGAGCAAATACGAGAAAGGAATATCGAACCAATAATGATCTTGTTTCATAATCAGCCTTGAGAAGAATTCCAAGCAGTCTGGACACAAAATAGGGGATAATGATAAAGTCGCCTAAAGTGAACAAGACAGGAAACACTATTTCTTTAAACACAAATGTCAAGTCCATCCCTAATACCCCTTGATTAATTACTCGCTCAAATCTAGTCTTCCAAATGTTATCACCAAATCCTCCTAACAGCAAACAGCGAGTCCATATTTTCAAGAATACTAAACCCAAAGCCCAGCATTGCACTAATGGATATCTGGGTGTTTCATTCCGAGCAGTTCTTAATGGAACAACAGCTATTGCCTCAAATGCAACACCAATGAAAAATGGTACTATTGTCAACCAAACAGATGCAAAAATCAGGACCTTTCCACATGCGACACCCCATGTGGACACGACTTGCTTGATTCTATCAAAATCAACCCCTTCCATTTCTCCAAGAAGATATCTTAATCCACGAGCACCAAACCAAATAATTACTAAACCTGATGTATAATTAAACAAATCATGGTCTATTGCAATTCGAATTTGCTGATAAAATGTTCTTCCTACTGTAATGGGTGCATGCATGAGCCACGATGACACAAGGACGGTCGTAAATAAACAAACAACTCCAAAGAGACATAATCTGACACTTTCTGGCAGCTTCCTTTCTTCATTAATTTGATAATGAGTCGAATTTGTACTGAAGTTGTTCTCTACTCCATTTAATGACGGGTGGTCAGCGCTGCTATGATCAGAAACAACTCTACCTGCCATAACACCCTCAAAGTTGTGTCGGATCCATAGAACACCATACTCATCGACGAAATTATTCTCAGCGCCAAAATCAACATTGTTGTTGTCATGATTATCGGCAATGTCGTTATTGATATCATTTTCATGCCGAATATTTTGCCCACGTGCAATCAATGGAGCTCCGCCTGGGGGTCTCATAGGAGGGGGGTGTTCTAGAATGAAATTTACATCCAACAAATTACAGGCCCAAAAAAGGAAGCTTCGAAGACTTCCATGAATCATAGCACGGAATCTAAGATGATCTAGAGCGAACGGTACAAGCACATGAAATACAACCATCTCTAGTGGCAATTGAACTTCAAACACCACATCATTGAATCTCAAAGTCAACGGCTTGAATGTTGGGAATAGGTAATGTCCAAATTGTACAGGGACCATAATACATAGCACAACTCCAGTCAAGTAAAAACATAGATTTATCAATTCTTTAATTACTAATTGTTTGAAAGATGTAGCAGCCATTATATTCAGTGAGTTTTCATCAATTTCTTGTGGGATGACTGGTAATATTCCACGAAGCAAGTCAAACCTAATGATATCACGAATTTCAATCAGTATTATGGCCATACAGAACATAAACATGAAACCTACCAACCAATGCACTACAGCACATACTAAAGGCATATCCATCCAAAAGTATAGACGTTCACTTAATGTAGAATTAAAAGCAGGTAACAAGGCCAAATCTATGAGCCATCCAATCAATTGCGGCAGCACCATTAACTCTATAAATAAAATCATTGACATTAACACCCACTTTTGTACAAGTTCCATACCATTGGAGATATATGCGGATGCCATGTTGAAAACCCGTGTAGTTGGAAACATTCGACGCAATCTAAACGCAATAAACAGTGCGATTACAGAAGCAGCGAATATAATCACAGTGTACCCAATTATCGCTTCAAAGCATGCTATAACCCTTTCAAACACAACTTCTTCAGTAAGCTCGAAAGACGAAGCAGAGGATAGGTCCAGTATCAATACGAGCTCTGACACTATCAACCTATGTTCATTGATTGCTACGGCGATACTCGACTTTAAGGCATTAATATATGAGTCAGGTATTGCGTATATCATGAAACAGGCCCGTCCTACTAGCACAGGAAAGACTTCCAGCGCCAAAATAAACAAAAAATTAAAAGCGAGATGATACAGAAACCGACGTACATTCAATTCAAGAACCAAACCCTCTCGTTCATTAATCCCATTTTGGCCCATTGGTTCTCTTTCCTCATCATCAAATCCCACTTCATTTTCATCAATCATCTCATTGAAATCATTACGTATCCCCCTTTCCCCTGCTGCTGCATTTATTGGAGCTGGTTCTAGTGGCTCATCATCTCTAAGTGGAACAGCAGGAAGTTGATGATGATGCTCATCGCCATGATCATTCACATCTCCATCATATTCTTGCTCACCAATATCATCATCTTGGTGATGTTGTCCTATTCTACCGTCGTTTGAAGTGCTGCTAGCTTCATCCACTGAGTGAGACCTGTCTTCATCATCTGAACCTTCATCAAATATAAGGCATCCTTCCAGATGATAGACAACACCAGGCGGCGATGATCGATCCTCATCTAAATTCTCTTCATTATTATTACCTATACCCATTCTTCCATTACTATCATTATCATCGTTATGATGATCCAGAACGTGCTGCGTGTTATTTAATGCATCCACTCTTCCAGTATTATGTGTATCATCTCTATGTATGGCGTCTGGTTGTCGTATGTTGTTGTCATCATCATTTCTTCCTCCTCCCCCCCTTCTTAACTGTCTTTGTTGTTCTATCCACTCATCTACCATAATATCAGCACCTGGGAGAGGAATCTCAGCAGCATGCCGATTCTCATGCATCATGCCGCGATTCACATCATTTATAGCCATTCTAATATGAATCTCTTGTTGGATAGATTGAAAAGCATGGAATAAAAGAATGGAGACTACTGTGACAATAGACGTTGCCAACACACCATTCCACCATCCAATGATAAAATTGCTTGGAGATCGAAAACATCTATACATAAATGCGTATATGTGTATCTGTTTTTTAAATATTATACATGAGCATATTTCTAACCACCAGCTAGTGAGAAATGGTAGTAAACCTAGCCAACAAAAGCCATTAAGTGAATGTTCTATGAAATGATGACTAAAGCGCATCAATATTGGCCATAAGCCTTGCAAAAATTCGGTAATTGTTAGCTGTGGTGGTTCACCAGTAGAATATATGGATTTAAACTGAAATTTTTCTCCACATAGCTCACACTTTTGTTCCAACGATATCGTACCTGA